>QGNH01000735.1_pt1 | contig 24943 bp, 27 predicted proteins | sample 1735481 | NCBI WGS metagenome assembly QGNH01 (sample SAMN09239004, study PRJNA386568) | Viral metagenome, whole genome shotgun sequencing project.
GTCCCAGTACAGGTTGAGGTTCTTCAGCGCTTCCCTGTATTCCGCCAGCGCCGCGTGCGAGAATATCCCCAGTTGCGTGTTGCCCCCCACCATTGAGATCATCATTAGTTGGCGCTCCGTTATCACCCCGTCCTTCAGTGCCTCCAGCATTGCCGGAGGGTGCGTTAGCTTCAGAAATTCCGCTGACATTTTTAACCTCCGGAAGTGGTTTGATACCTTGCAGAATTTGCAAGACTGTTTTGTGTTCTACGTTGGTCGCGTCCTTGGCGGCAGTAATTGCGGTGTCGAGGTCTGGTGCCTCGGTAATCTTGCGCATCTGTGCGCCATCAGGATTGAGTGCGTCTATGGCTGCTTGATGTGTGTTGAATTGTGCGTATTTGATGTTCTTGGAAAGCTGATCGAGTTGGCTGCGTGCTGTTCCACCCGCACCGTGTATTGAGAAAAATGTATTGACTGCCGCATCGAACACGCGATCTTCCAGCGGACGATTGTCTGTAGGACTGGTTCCGTTCAGCATGTTCAGCGCTACGTTGTTCCCTACTGCTCGCCCAAGGAATTGCGATACGCTTGCCTCTGGCATAAATCTCGACATCGCGCCGAATATAGCGCCCATACCGGCACCGCTCTTTGCGGCCTCGGCAAGTATTTGTTTGGCATCATCCGGATTGTCTATGGCCTGACCCATTGATTGAGCAGTCAACGCCAAACCAAGTCCGGTGGATTGTGATGCGACGATCTTGGCCATATCCACAATGGCCGAATCACCAACCACGCGAGTCAGCGCACCGATTGCTGCGGGTGCTCCGACTGATGCGATGGTAGTTGGGCTAAGCACGAACCCGGCGAACGAGCCTAGCCCTGCCATGACGTGCTGTGTGGTGGATGTGGGTGCTGTATTTGCTTCCTTGAATCCGTCAACCTGACTAGATGCAAGTCCGTCAGTGGCGGAGTCTATGGCCTTCATGGTGAACTGATTTGCGATCCCGGCAGCAGGCTTTGGTATGCCTGCCATCGTGAATGGATTATCACCGCGTTCAGCGAGCGCAGACGCAGCACCGCGCATCATTAATGGTACATGGCGCACATCATCCTGATCTACCGGCACATCTGGCAGAGGTTCGGTTGGCTTGAACAGCGTGGCGTTGTTCGCGGCGATCTCGTCTGCGCTGATCGGCTTGAGCTGTTCTGCGTTCTGTACGGTTGGGGAGACATTGCGATTGCCGCGCTGCAGGAATTGCGCAGTCTTTGCCATCATGTCTTGTGGAGTTGATGCGAGTGCTCCGGTTGCGCGTGCCTCGTTATCGACAGTCGTGTTCATGCCGGTGGTGACGGGCATGCCATTCTTGTCGAAGTTGATACCGGGATTTTTGTTTGGAGTGGCCGCGTAATCCTTCGGGCCGAACACAGTCCTATTCTCCGGTGCGAACGATTCGTTCACAGCAGAGTCGTGAACCGGAACTGGAGTGTTTTCGTTTGGTGCGACCAGCCAAGCGGCGGGCACGCGAGCAGCTATTTCTGACTGCGTTGTGCCTTCAGGAATATCTTGAATGACCTGACCATTGGGAAGCGTTACGTCCATAATTTATGGGTTCAGTTGGTTCCATGATACTGGTGCTGGAGTGGTTGTCGGAGTTGGACTACGTATTGCGCCGACTCCGGTTTCTTGATTTGCGCGTTCGCGTATCGCCTGTTGATCTGCAATCGGCAAGATGCCAAACGTAGATTCGCCCATCATTTTGGTTGCTGATGCAGCGTCCATCCCTGCAACCTTGGTTCTTGCAATCAGTAAGTCGTTTACGATCTTGGCAGAAGCGTCACTCGACTTGGTATCTGTTGCGTGATTCTTTGCGCCAGCGCCGATCTCTGCAGCCTTGACTGTTCCGGCAGCGCGGTTCTGATTGCCTGCACTGTATCCAAGAATATAATCTTCGCCTTTTTCCTTCGCACCGGAAACTTCCCCACCGATCTTTTGCACTTGGTCTGGGTTCCAGCCATGATTGCCGAGCGCGACTGATTGTGCGATCTGTATGTCAATAGGTTTGGCCACAGTCCAATCTTTATCTCCGGCAGCAATATGCGATTGCAATTCTGCCTGCGTCATCACCTGTTTATTTTCAGCAAGAACCTGCGGAACCTCCGTTTTCATTATCGGGGTGATAACTTGGTCACGTATTGACGCGGCCTGACTCATGTGGCGCATCTCAGTTGCGATTTCCATTTGTTGCTGGATCAACTCTTTTTCCTGAGCCTGAGAGTTTTCCTGTACTGCGGCACCACCACCTGCTGCGGCCCCGGCCAAGCCTGATCCGAGTAGTCCTATCATTTAAATTGCCCCCTTTCATTTCTTGTTCTTGTTGATGGAATGCCCTTGTTCCAAGGCACTCTACCGCGCAGTTTACTTTTTGTCTCTTCTGTATGCTTGTAACCAAGCGAATGTATATTACCAATCATAGCTAAGGATTTCTTTGCGCGCATTTCTGGAGAATCCTTCATGCCTGTTCTACTTTTGTTGCCAACACCACATCCTTTTGCAATGCGCGATGCAGATATATTAGCGCAATGTTCTGCCGACTTTTTGATACCTTTGTTGGCGCAGCCAAATTTGTTGTTTTTATTTCTCTCGGCTAGTGCGGCCTTTTGTTTGTCTGATACAATCCTTCCACTAACACCGTCTCCGCCATCCGTCATGTTGCGCAGAATGCCGGTGCCAAGGTCTTTGCGGCCATATAATTTAATGAGTTTTTTCTCCAAAAGAAAAGCCTCGTGTTCAAACAACCTGTGAGCAACCACTACAATCTGTTCTTTGTTTTTTGGAAGTATGTGATTTGCCTTTACATGCTTTCTGCTACCACATCCCTTGCCAATATAATACGGCGTACCATCGGCACGCAGATATTTGTAAACGTAGAATTTGTCCATATTATGCACCTCCAGTCGAGAGCATTCCGGGCGTTTGAGGCGCTGCTTGCTGATCTGGCTGAGATGCCTGCGCAGGCATCCCGATCTTGTTGTGAAAGTCAGGCTCATATTTGCTGCGCAAGAGCGTTATGAGCATGTGAGCCGCGTCCGAGAACACCTTATCATTCATGGGCATAGATAGAGACTTGCTGTAGAATTCGCACAGCTTGGCCAAGAACAGAATTCCGGATGGGATGAGCGCGGCAGGCGGCAATCCTTTGGCTTGGCTGTACACGATCTGCATGATATGCGATGTTTCAGAGCCAAGTACCGAGCTTGCATTGTTAATGCCATGCTTCTTCAATTCCGCGTCGATCTCGTCCATTACCTTGAAGTGCGTGTGCGTAGAGAATGCGAGCTTCATGGCGGCAGAATACACCTTGCCAACCATCGCGTTTTCTTGCGGATTCATCTTGCTTTCCATCTGCTGAGCAAGGGCTTTCGCTGTCACGGTAAATTTATTGCTTTGGTTTTCCATGTCAATCCTTTATAGGGCGTGCGCCATTGCAGGCGGTGCTACTGGGCTGCTATTTATTAATCCAGTACCACCATTTTGTACTAGATTTGGCACAACACCAACCTGATTAGCTTTATTTGCTTGAGCCTGTTGGAACGCCAATATGTTTGCCTGTTCCTGAGCCGCTATGTCGGCCTGAGTGCGAGCGCCTATGCCCTGTCCAATTCCGCCAACCACTCCGCCAAGCAAGTTATATTTTCCGAGCTGCGAGATGGCTGCAGCATTCGCATCCTTGGTGGCCAACCCGCTGTACGCAGAAGACGGAGGCGTAGGAGATGACATCATGCCGGGATCAATACCCGTTGCAAGTTGCGTTGGGTCGGTGGCTGCTGGTGGAGTGATGCCAACGGCTTGATCTGTTATTTGATTCGTCAGGCTGGTGTCTGGGCCAACAGGAATAGTACCAGCGACATTTGCTGGCGTTCCAGAGATGCTTGTCGGCACCGTAGTTCCGGCAGAGTCAACTGTTTCGGATGTTCCGCCCATTCCCGGTAACTTGCCGTTATACGCGCCATACGCAGTCCCGGCCATACCAATGAGACCGCCTGCATATTGCAGGTCTTTGCTGTTGGTCTGCTTACCCACTTCGGTCATGGCACCACCGGCCATCATAGCAGCCCCGGCGAGGCCACCAGTGAAGTACCCGCCGACTATTTCTGCGATAGGTGCTACATCGCCAAGAATGCTTGATAGTGACATTTTTTTATTCCTTAAAAGAAGTGGCTGATTTTATCCTGCAGATTGGTTCCACCCATGTGTAACGGCAGCAGTCCCGGAGTTAAACCAAGATTACCAGCAATTGTTTTTGCCCCCGGTCTATGCGGATCGTTTGGGGCGGCTGGTGTGTTTGTCGCACCAGTAACGCTATTTAGTCCACCCGGGTTGCCGCTGAAATCCAACCCGGCAGACATATCTGTTCCACTAATCGAGGACTGCATGCCCAGGCCGTTTTGCAACTGCGTCATCAGTTGATTGATGGCAGTCTGCTTGGTGGCGGCATCCATATCCTTGTTGTTCTGGATCGTACCGATCTGTCCGACAATGTTGCTGTACAGACTCGATGCGGCAGCATTGGTGTTGAGTTCGTTCTGATACTTCGAGTTGACACCAGACAACTGAACCTGATTCTCTTGTGATAAGGTGGACAATTTGGCGGCGTTATCTGCGGCAGTGTTCGATGTGGATACTTGCGTGCCGAGCGAAGCATTCTGCTCTTGTGCGGCAACGTCCTGAGCGGCAATTGGTATAGCCTGATTCAGCACGGCATTTTCGGCAGAACCAACAGCCATGCTGGAGTTCAGCAGTCCGGCAGAACCACTCTGTTCATTCGCCATCGCCCTTGCGCGCCGCACGAGCGGAGAGTTGGGATCGGTGGCATTCGCTACTGCCGTGTCCATTGCGTTAGGTGCAACCGTAGAAGCCGTTGCGTGGCTCATGTCGGCAGTCGGAGCTATCACCTGAGTATCCCAAGGCAGCGGAGCGGTTGGGCTGATCTGAGTTCCGGATACTGGAGCGGCGGGTGTCGTAGTGGGCGCGGTCGGAGACGCGAGCGCACCCGTAGTAGGTACTGCGTTTGGATCGGCTACAACCGGAGTATTTAAGATGCCCATTTTATTATCCTTGTGAGTCTATAAGTATACCATATCCACGCCAAAATAGCAAGCACTTACTGCTAACGAACCACGCGACGATTCGAGTATGACACCAGACTATTGTTGATCGTAAAAGGCTGAAATAATGCTGAGTTTGAGGTTATGGATATTGCGTATGCAACAGCGGTTCCGTTCATGTCCAGATATTCCGGAAGCACTGTAGTCCCGTCCCATTGCCAATTATCCCAGACGAACGAATCCCAGTACGGCGTGATTGCGCTGTTCTGATATGTGACTATCCCGGGTTGGATTTGCAATGTCGATCCGTAGCCCAGCTTGTACCCGAATTGCGCTTGGAAGAATGATTTTGCTGCAACTTGTAATTCGCAACGCCGGAAGCGCTTGAGCATCTTTGGGTTGCCGACTGTATTATCTCCGAACGTCAGGTAAGCGGATATTGCTACACCATCGAACGAGGTGCCTTTTTCAAGTTGATATACGAACCCGTTTGTGCTGCCGAAGTAACATACTTCTTCACCCGTGGAAAGTTTCGCGTCGGTTATGCATGTCACCGGATTGGGAAATAGCACGGGCATCGCTCCGGACGCAACATTTTGCCACTGATACTGTCCGTGCAGGTTGGTGATATACAGCGCGTACCCGTCATTGAAAAACAATCTGTACTGACTCTTGAGGCGATTAAGAGATGCGCCAACTGTCTTCGTGCGCTTCAGCGCCACAAAGTCGTTCACGCGATACGTGATCGTGTCCACGTTGAAACTGCCATAGTTCAACGTGGTCTGCATGTCGATCACGCCGCGATCATCGAAGCAGTACGTGTGCGCCATGTTCTGTGCGGTATTGAATAGAGCGCCGCAGCCAACATTCAGCGGTGTAAGATTCCACGTAGACGCGCCGGTGCCGTACAGGATGAATGTGGTGGTGCGCCCCCATACGCCCATCGCTGCGGTTGCCTGCGATCCCGGCAGTTCCTGCATATTGGTGATGTTGTCTCCAACAGCGATCTCGCCAGCACCGTCAATAGCCGTCCAATCGAACGGCAGGCCGGGCGCAGAGAATCCGAGAGACGACTGTATGCCCACAAACAGGAATAGCTTGTGCGCCTGAATCGTACTAGGAGCGTCAGGTGTAAAACCTGTATCAATAGGCGCGAGCGTGGTTCCGTCAAACTCCCAGCATTTGTTTATCCCGTCGCATCCGTATACCCTATTTGTAACTGAGCTTCCGGTAAAGTTGGTGATGACAGTCTGAAATACTCCGCCAACAGAAAATGAGATTGCGGTCTGCACGCCGGAAAGCGTCAGCGTGGTTCCACCTATGGTTGCTGCGCCTGCAGCAAAGTTTCCGCCTGCCGGATTGGTTACAATGATCTTGCCTGCTGCGCTGCCTGCCACGCTGCCTGCCCACGCGCCGCTCTGTAGCATCACGCGACTTGCTGTTGCTGTTACACCACCCTGAGTGAGCGTTCCTCCGTCTGCCGGTACGGTTGTGCCAGCGGTGAAGTAAATATAATTCAGGAACGGCACGTTCACCCACCCTGAGCCGGATTGTTTGTAGAGTGCCGTAGCAGTTCCGCCAGCGTTCGCCCTGAACGCATATAGGACATCGTTGTAGACGAACACGCCCTGAACGGCACCAGACCCCGGCACAGCGCTTATATGCGTGCGCTGCTGGTTTGCCGCGAGGTTGGTATAGGTTGCCTGCTGTAAAGACGTTAGTTGCGCGTTGGGAACGATTGTAGTGCCAACCAGCGAGGCTCCGTCATTAAGCGCCTCACCGATCAGGAACACCCCGACCTTTTCCGAGATCACGACCCAGTTGACCCCGATCGCAAGAACAAACCCGGTAGCCGCAGAGGTTCCTCCAGTAACCGTGTCGCCAATTGCGGGAACGTTGGTGAATGCATTGATGAATATAGTTTGGTACACAACTGAAGATGGGGCCGTGTGTCCGTCCGATCTTTCGTACCCGCCAATGCGCGAATATCCGCCAAGGATCGAGCACTCGAAGTTGAGCGCGTCACGCACCATTCCTGTTGGCAGTTGCAGCAACGGAGTCATCTGATCCATGCCGCCCTGCATGTCGATGCGATCAGTCAGCACATCCGGCATCTGAATTGGTTTTTGTGGGGCTGACATTAGGCGAGAGGATCAGGAAGAGAAATATCTGGCAATTGCTCATTCAGCATTTGATCCATCATATCCGATGCAATATCCTTGTGCTCTGCAACGATCTCTGGTGCCGCATAGAAATACCCGTAGCGCACGAGCGCACGATGCACGATCATGGCATGATATTCTGGCGGGAAAGCTGGTGTGTCGGTATCGTTTATCAGTATTATGGGAAGTGTGTAGTAGATTCCGGTAACGGTGTATACATCGTTCGGCCTTAACCCAAATAGAAGATTCTTGTGTGGATCGACAACAATACTGATCGGACGGGCAGACGTAGTGCGGCGCGATCCGAATAAGTAGTAGTCGCGCCATGCTGCGTAACCAAGTTGAGCATCAAGGAAGGTTTCGTTGTCGGTGCCTATGGCCGCAAGGTACAAACGGAACGCGCACTCTCCGGTGGTGCTGGTGATCTTCCATCTGCGAAAATCGAGCAACCCAACGCCGGCAGGGCTGATGTTATCTCCGGTCAGGAATGTGGTGGTGTACGGAGAATACGATTGCTGGTTGGCGATGGTGTTGAACGATACATCGCTCTCCATCCACTCCCAATCATTGCGCGCATTCTGAATCTTGATGTACTCGTCGGCTACCCAGTTGCAGATATTACCCCACTCTCCGGTTGCGCCAACCGTGGTAATCTGCGGCGATCCTGTCGTTCCAGACAACTCCTGCACGGACTGGCAGAGCTGCAGATACGACATCGAACTTACATTGATTCCGCTGCCCGGCGATCCCGGTTGTTGTACTTGTTGTACTATGATTGGCATGGTTTATTCCCGTTCATCTTCTGAAATATCATCGCTTCCGTCTTCTTTCTTTCCGCACCAGTTGCAAGGTTCATCCTCGCCTATTTCCATTTCACAATCTTCTTCAGGGCAGTAGTGTGTCCACATGATTAAGACATTATTCCATTAGCAACTAAAGCTGCGCGCATATTATTTACCAGCGTTATAAGTGCATCTCTATGCGCTGCCGTATCATAAGCACCAGCAGTTGCACCAGTACCACCAGCAGGAGCAGCACCACCAGAAACATAAGCTGTTTGTGCTGTTTGTCCATTACAACCAAAACCCGTACCAGCGGTTATAGTTGTTGTGGTAAGTATTGACCCTGTGACATCAACGGTTGCGACTGGTACGGTAGTTCCACCGAAACGCGAGTTACCAGCCCACGCATTATTTGCGCTGCCGCCTCCTAAGAATCCCCATTTGCCTGTTCCAGACGTTACTAATGACCTGAAACCATAAGAGCTAGTAATCGCGTTACCAGCGCCAGCTACAATATCGTTGGCAAGAAACTGTGAATAAGCTGTTATGTTAGTCGTTGCAGACGCATTAAATGATGGTGCAACAGCATTAAAATTTACTGCGATAGCGATTGTTCCACCAGTGGATGATGCGCCCAAATTAAGAGCTGAATTATATGCAACAAAAATTGTCGGGGTTACCGTACTATTATGCACAATCGTTTCGACAACCCCATATTCCGCACTTATAGTTGCGCCAGCATTGGGAACAAAGGTAGGCTGTAAATAGTTTCCGTACATTGACGTAGTAGCAGCGCCCCCTTTCATTATGGGGCCAACATATAAACCAAGCACAGCTGCTATATTGTTAGTATTCGTACCACCGATAAAAGCCTGTTGAGCAACAGTTGAGTTCGTACCGCTGATATTAAGACCACCGATATTTAGTACATTAGTGGAAAATGATGCGGAAGAAGGCCAATCAAGGATAGTCGCTATACCACTACTATCTGTGATATTCGTTGTGAATCCATGATACTTATTGAGCGCAACGGTAGTGTTGGTAGCAGATGCCCCGACAACAACTCCAAGAGCAGCGCCACCACTACCAGCAAGAGCTAAGTCACCCACAAAAACGTCGTGTGTATTACCTCCAATATTTACTGCGGTTCCAGTTACGGAAGTTATTACCCCGCCACTAAGTGATACGCTACCAAACCCATTTGAGGCGATTGAAATGCCGTTGGCATTTATAGAAAGCTGATTATTCGACAGAGCAATATTAGCAAAGATTGCTCCGCCGCCATCAGACTGAAACAATATCGCCGTTCCGGTCATATTTTCGATGCTGGTGTTGCTCATTAAAAAATCGCTGGTCGCCGCAGCGGAGGCTAATTGCATCTGGTAGCCGTTCAATCCGCCATTCAGTTTGCTGTTGGTGATCTTTAATCCACCAGAGGAAACTTGATAGATTGAAACAGCAGAGGCTCCGCCATTTGCTGCAAGCATATTGATAATTGAACTATCGCCAGCATCCACATTATTGGTATTTGAGACAGTTACCGCATGGTTTACAAAGCTACTGAAAGAACAATTATCCAGCACCCACACATAAGCCGATGTTGTTGTGAATTGGTTGTAACCACCTGTAAAACGCAGATTGCTGAACCTGCTGTGCGCGTTGGCAGTGGAACTTCCGCCTACAGTAATTGCCGAGCCAGATGCCGCTGTGTAACTGCCAGGCCCCGAGAAAAGAATGTCGTCAATCGTAACTGGATTATCGGTTGCTATTGTGAGCAAATCTCCAGTCGTGTCCGTCCAGCTTATTTTCGTGCAATCTCTGCCCGCACCAACAAGATTTATCGAGTTGGTTATTGAAAGAGTTCCAGTAGTTACTTTGTAATTCCCGCATGGAAAGTAAAGTGATGTTGCGGTATTGTTGTAACTCGCAGTCTGAGCATAGGTAATGGCAGATTGTATTGCTGTTGTGTCATCCGTGCTGCCATTACCAGCTGCACCAAAATCCTTTACATTAACTGTTTGACGCAACTTAGATTGAACAGTAGTCGCAACTGCGCCAGCACCAGACGGAATAAATCCAATTAAGGATGAACCGGAAGATGCTGACAGATCGGTTGTAGGGTCTTGCAGAAGAACGTCAGGATCGGTATATGTTTTTCCGCTAAACGAAACATTGATGTCGTACCTTCCATCTGCAGCATAGAAGAAGAATCGTCCGTACTGCGGGGATGTGATGTCCTGAACCGGGGTGAACGGCTGCGCGAGAATGGTGATCCCGTTATCGGAATAAACTGTCGCAGCTCCACCGCCATGCACGTTTACCGTGATGCTGGCTGATGTCGTTATGTTTCCGTAGCTATCTGTTACCGTGTCTTCGTGGCGTTGCATTGTGGTGTCCTAGAATGAAAAAACCGCCGAGCCTTTGTCTACGGCACGGCGGCTTCTGTTTGTGTGTTGTTTGGTTTAAGCTCTGCGCTTGAGATCGGCAAGCCACTTGCGGCCACGCGGATTCGAGTCGGCAACTGAGAACGGGAACTGCAGCGAGCGGTTCGGGTGCAGGTCGGTAACGTCTTCGCCGAGGTTGTTTTTCTTCTGGCGCGTAGTCACTCCGACCTTGGGCTGGCACAAACACTCGACGTACTTGCGCTTCACCATTGTCGGTATGCCACGGCTCACGAAAATTTGCTGGCCATTCACCGACATCGGTACCGGGTCGATTGGGAAATCGGTATTGGTGTCTTCGTCGATAGTCAGCTCGACCATTTCTTCGTTGAACTTCAGCTCTTGTTTGTATTTCTCATCCAGATCGGCTTGAGACAATACAACTTCCTCGCGATCGTTCGGGACAGGCAGTATATCGGTAGGGCCGACCAGATGGCCAAGCGATGCCGTTGCGCTGCGTTCCTGCGGACCTTCCAGATCATTCGTGTGCTGAATGTTGGACTTGATAACGCCAGCTACTTTCTTGGCGCTCCTGATGCCTTTTCCTTCGTTGCTCATATCTACTCCTGAATAAAAGAGGGGTGCTGGTTTAACGGCCAGTCGTTCACCCCAACTAACAGCTACGCCTCTGCGTGCGCTTGCTGCGATAAATAGGGCGTGGTGTGTCCACGCCTCTACTCAATTACTTAGGCTATCTGCGGACGATCCGGAAGGGTTGCGACGTTCTGGAACGTGCTGCAGGTGATGCCTGAAGCTGCCCACTGAGTCGTGCCTGCGGTGAATGTTGCGCCGGTTGGCGATACGCGCACCAGACCATACGCAATCGGGCAGAAATCGTCCGGCAACGCTGGGAACTGCGGAGGCATGATGAATCCGCCTACAGTCGTGGTAACGCCGGGCATCGTCGGGACGATGGAGCCTTGGCACAACTTGATCGCGCCAGCGGCATTTACGCCCCACACCAATACGGTAGCTTGGTCTTTCAGGACGGCAGGGAATGCCAGTCCAGTATTCGCATCCACGGTTGGCGATGCAGTGTTGGTTTGTGCGCCGAGAGTGGTGCCGAACTTACCGTTAATGACATGCTCGGTTGTGACAGTCGTGGTATACGTGCTGGTGGTTCCCAGAACGAATGCAGCGCTGACAAGGTTGATTGTTGCTCCGGCCAAGTCTGGTTGTTTTGATTGCATGTTATTTTCTCCTAGTTCAAAAAGTATTCAGGTTATTGCGCTGCTGCTGCCGACAACAAATCCCAGTTTATCGTAACTGTGCCGGTCAAGAGTGCTCCGGCATCGCCAGATGCAGACCAGTTGAACGCCACATTCAAGTAAATTGTATGTGCGTCGGCTTGCTGTATAACAAATGGCAGAGAACTGGTGGTAGGTAAAGCGGCCACTTCCAGCGGGTCGCCATTGCAATCGTCTGTAGCTACGCCGGTTGAAATGTTTTCAAATGCTCCGTTTCCATCCAGAACAGCTATCGCGCCTGAAGCGATCACAGTACCCAATCCGGTATCCGGAGTATTGGCATTGATGTGTCCCTGCGTCTGTGTGATTGCCACGGACATAAACGATGAGTTGATGACTTCTGCACCGACAGGCAATGTATACAGCAGCAGACCAACACCAAGATTCGCGCCACCAGCTATAGCGGGAAGTTTTGATGCTGCGCCGTCAAAGTGCAGGACGGTTGTGTGATGATAGCCATCTGCGCAGAATTCAACAGCAGTCACGCCTTTGGCAGTATTGGCTACGCCAAACACAGGTCCGGTTGGATAGGCGCGTGTCAGCGGTGTGTCTGCTACCCCAAAGTCGGTTGTATCCTGCTCTTGGAACAGATGCTCCAGTCCACGCTTTTGTTGTGCGTTGGAGAATCCAGCCAAGTATTGCTCGATTTGAGCGGGTGTAAAATTTGCCATGATGTTTTCCTTTAGTTAGGGAGAGCGGTGATTAGCCGCTCACACCTTGGCCTATGCCGTCGTGCCCACATTTACAACCGCAACCCAATCGCTGTTGACAACGATGGAGTTGAACCAGTTTTTCGCAGTAACATACCCGCGTTGACCGGCTGGGTCGTTCTTGTCTTTGTCGCCCGGAAGCAAGACGCTCACGTCATTACTCGAAGCGAGGCCACCGGCATTCTTCATGGTGATCGAACCCCATGCGTCGGCACCGGCCACGATTACTTGGTACACGTCAATGTACGTGCCGAGGTTGGACTGCAGGCCGAGTGATCCGATAGCTGCACCGGCATCTGTAACGCTAGGCAGATCGGGCGATGCGATGAAGCGCATGAACTCGACAGCACCGATTTCATTCGGCAGTACGTTGCCATGTGCGGCATAGTCAACCGCATCCTTAAACTTCGGCAGATCGTACACGTCCTGATTCAAGTCAGTGTGCGTGTAGACCATATACGCTTGCGATACGGCCACTGTGCCATACTCGACACCGGGCTTCAAGACTTTGGTAACAGTCTTGGCGTGGTGCGCTTGCAGGTACTTGATAACCTTGCGCAGCAAAGGCAGGGTCAGTTTGCCGTTCACGGTAGCGCGGGTTGTGCCGGTGCCACCATAGAACTGATTGGTCGATGCCTTGATCGCGCCGAAGCGTATCATCTCACGAGCCAAACCGAGTTGCTGACCAACCTGCAACTTGTATTCAGTCGGGATGTCATCTTCGTATTGATCGGCCATCTTGTCGGAGAACCCGAAGATGATAACCAATTGCTGAAGCGTGACAGGATAGTCCTGAGCAGTCAAAGACAACGGGCCGGGCGTGATGCCTTCAGCGGCGATGTATTGCTGTACGAATTGATTTCCACGGTCTGTCGCGGTTCCCTGACCACCCGTAGTAGTCGTAGGGAAAAACAAGTTCTGGTTCGTGCTGTTCACCGGAATCCAACGCCGGAAGATCACGGTATCACCCTTGTTCTTCGGTACGTCTTTCATAATGCCGATGTTGCCGGTCACTTCAACTGGTTCGGCGTGGGCCAGAATTTGCCCAAGCAGTTTGTTGATTCGGCCCGGTTGTGATGCATAATCTTGCAAAGCCATGATGGTGCTCCTCGATTGTTATTGTTTTTATGAAGCTTATTGTTATGTGAAGCGGTGCTACTTATACAGAGGCGTAGCCCTCCTGTTGTTCTTGCAGCGCCGTCTTCTGGCTGGGTGTTGGTGAGCCGGGAGAACTTTTCGCCGGTACTGCCGCTGCCAACCTGCCGGGTGTTGAAGTCTTTTTGCCTTTGGCCTCCGCTTCTGCGGCCTTTGTTTTCAGATGATCCTTGAACTCACCGATCTTGTCGCTGAGGAAGTCTGCGTCCCAAGCATTTTGCAATTTGTCTTGGTCTGCTTTCGATTGTGTAGCCAGCCATGCAGCGAAGGCTGGTGTGTATCCAGTAAACTTCCCTGTCGCATCAGCAACCTGAATCAGCTTGCGCCAACCCTTGTGCGTGATGTTGAGCATCTTGAGTTCGAGTTCTTGCTTGGTGGTGATCAGCAGCTTCTCTGCCTCAGTCTTGGATGCCTTTACAGCATCGTCGATCTTGGCCTGCTCTGCCGCCCTCAGCTCGTCAGCAGCCTTCAACTCTGCCGCAGCCTTTTCCTCTGCGGTGAGCGGCTTGCCTGCGCCGATCTTTGCAGCGAACTTGTTGAGCGTCTTCAGCAACGCGCCAGCCAGTTCATCCCCGTACTCTGTCCTCAGGTCTGCTACGTCTTCCTCGGTAAGCTGTACGCCTGCCGACTTGTTCGCTTGCAGTTCCTTCAGTGTTTGCTCAATACTTCCGACTTTACCGTTGACTTTATCAAAGTGGCTTTTGATCGCCGTCTTGACATAAGCGTCCAACTGTTCTTGGGTAATGCCGGGCTGCTTGCTTGCTGCCTCTGCCGCGACACGCGCTGCTTCCGCTGTTGCCGCCTGCTCTGCTGCAAGTGCTACCTTCTCTGCTTCCTGCTTTACTGCATCTGCGTCGGCTTGGATTTGCTCGGCAGATTTCTCTGTCGGTGCGGGTAACGATGTCGATGATTCGGCTTCGCTGAATCCTTCCTTCTGTGATGCGAGTGCTTCTGCTGGTGTTTGTTCAACTACAACTACTTCATCTGTTTCATTTGCTTTTGGCATTTCTAACTCCGATCATGGCAATAAGTCATGGTGTGCTTCTTGTAGTCTTTCGGCTACGATTTAATGTGGATGAGAACAGGTACGATAAGTGCCGACTCTCTTGACCGGATATGGTTCACCGATTCTCATTCATATTAAAGTTATACTACGTTCACAAAGAAAAACGTATAACTATTTCTTGGTGATTACTCGTCTTGTTCAACCTCAATCTCTGTTCCAACTTCGTCGAGCTTGATTAATTCTTTGCAGAGACTTATGCGGCCCCGGATACATCCGGTTGTCTCTGGTGCCAATCCTACTGCGTCATTCCTCGCCCTCTCGCGCTCCAGAATATGCAGTATGTGCTTCTGCAATTTCTTGTAGCCACCGCCTTGGCGATCCGCTGCTGTCAGCTCGATGGAGTATTCTGGTTTGGCCATGTGGTAATTATAGCATACTTCACAAAAAATAGCAAGTACTAACTATCGTTTATATGCAAGGCGTAATCTGAAAGTCCCCTGCAATTTCTTCGTTCGCCCAGATCACCGACATTGTTGCACCGGGATACGGAACCAGCACGTACTCGACTGTCTTTTCAGGCAGGTATGGGAATGACCAATCGTTTCTTAGTGCCACCGTATTGCCCGGATCATTGAAGCTGTAAAAGCAGCCTACCGTGCTAATGAGGCGCACAGATCGCGCATCCACTGGCAACGGTACGCTGGTTGATCGTACATCACTAACACCCAACAATAGTCCGCTCCCGAACCGTGGGAAGTGGACAATCGTTGCGTCTGCTGAGGCTTTTTGTTCCATAATGTTACCTTATGCTGTTACGCTTGATGCGGAACTTCAGACCAAGACAGCGATGCTGACATTGAGGCTGCGGCAGAGGCGGTGGATGTATAGATCGCCAAATAACCACCGGGTGGAAGAACAATGGAGCCGTCCATATCATATAGTCCACCGGGTATATCTGCCTCTGTAGTGATTGCGCCGGTAAGTCCGGTAGCAAGCACAGTATCCAGAACTGGTGCGGTTGGCAGTGTGGCGGCGGAGTCCAGTAATCCGGTTCCAGCAACACTATCAACACGCTTGTTGACTACGACTGCCGGTGTGGTGTGGGTGACGTTAGCGCCTGCGTTGTACCCCTTCATAATTCCGACAGATGCGGCAGCAGCGAAGGCAACCAAGAACGCCACGCCAACTTTGTCGAGCACCAAATCAACAGTGCTGGTGATTGGATTGGACAGACACAAGCCTGTGTATGTAGTGGCCACACCAACCGTGGTAACTTGGCCAACGATAGAGCCGCCGAAGCGTTGCTTGCGTGCAGTCTGCTCATAGTAACGCGGCTGCAGTTCTGATACGATACCATCGCCAAGCTTGCCTGCGCGCTGCGTGACTACCGCACCGTCTGCTTGCGTACCTGATGGGCCGACTTGGATTTGTTCTGTGGACATGCTTCTCTCCTAATTTATTGTTGTTGTTATGTTCAGAGCTGGCTGAACGATCATTATAGCACAACACAACCAAAAAGTCAATGTGAGTGCTCGCTATTTTACACCGTTGAGTTCTTCATGTCAGTGATGACCGCATCGACATTGGCCAGCAACTTCTTGGCGAGCTGCTTTGGTGTGAACGCAAGAATCACATCGTGGTTCACCACGTTGGCCAATGCGGTTAGGAACTCGTCGAGAGGCGCTTCGATGCGTACCTCGTTCTCATCGAATACGACGGTGTGCCTGATACCTGCCTCGTTGTGCTTGCGTGATACCTTGACGTATGCGCGTGTTTCTCTCATTTTAGTGTAGTCCTATGAATGCCCCAATCATTTGTCCCAATGAAGGACGACTGCTTACTGCCACGTCTAGATTGGCTGCGGTTAATCCGGTGACAGTCGTTACCGTAGTGACAGCGGCTTGCGTGTCTGCTGGTTTTGTCCTGCTTGATATGGTTGCATCCAAGTTGGTTCCGATGATCTTGCCTGCTGTGCCTACGCCATACGCGCCCGGCAATGCGGTAGCCCAAGGGTCTGCTGCACCACTGTTGAGCGCCGCGCCAGTCGTACCGGCAGTAAGATGCCCCGAGAGCACAACATCCCACGTTGCTCCGGCAATCGTTGCAGCGCTAGGTGGTGCTGTGTAACCCGACGACAGCAGCCAGTCGCCCTTTCCATTCAGTGCGCCCGCTGTTATTCCTGCGGCAGTCAGCCATCCAGCCGTGATTGATGGCAGGTTCGTGAGCGTGGTCACTGTGCCGCTGTCCACGATGACGTGCTGGCTTGCAGCCAAGGTAACGCCAGTAATTCCTGTCAGACTTGCTCCAGCAGCACCTATTCTTGCAAAAGAATCCCCGGTCTGGACAGTATTCCCGGTGTACCCGTTGATAGTAAGGCCAGTGCCGAGCGCGACACCGTTCATCACTGACTTTCCGATACTCGCCGCTACAGTGAAATCACCAGCAGTTGTATCCTGCCAGTGCGCTGTTGCAATAGCCGCTGCGGTCAACTGATTTGTTACTGTGGTCACAATCGGGATTGTCACGCCGGGTTGTGAGGCGGCAAGCGTCACTCCCGTAATACCCGTCAAGCCAGCACCAAGTGCGCCAATACGAGCGAAGCTGTCACCAGTTTGCGGCGTGTTGCCTGTGTAGGTTGTGAGCGTGTCAACAGTCCCAATAATGTGCGCTGTTAATCCGGTAGTGATTGAAGTTGCTGCATTTGTACCTGCGATGAATACACCGCCTGCCGCACCGGGTGTAGCAGTTGGCAATGGCTGTGGGTCCCATGCCTCAAAGATGAAAGCACCCCACGCATCGTTCCCGGTGGTGTCGTTCGGGCCACCGAACTTGATATTGGTTGCGGCCACCACAACTTGAACCGCATAGGCTGCGTCAACATTCATTGCGCCCGGCGTTAATCCGGTTGCGATAAATTCAGCCTTGTATGTAGCGTCTTGAGAGAGGACATTCTCCGTTCCCGTAAATACTTGTGGCGCTTGGCGTTTGACCACAGTTGCGCCATTTAGCACACCAAGTAGAATTGTTGGCAGTGTGGTCGCTCCAGTTACCGTGCAAGCCATGCGGAACAAAACTTTGCCGTGCGCAGGCACCGTAATGGCCAAACGCAAGTTTGTTGTGTCCACTGCTGTCAACGCCAGTAACGATGACGTGGCTTTGCTTACAGCCGCAGCAGGATCGTAGGCAGCAGAACCAAGTAGATTCATGCTAAAAGTGTCCTACGCCTGCTGTTTTGATGCTCATTACGTTCTCGCTATCGTAGAGATAACAGCTTTTGTTGCGTCAGTGTATGTGATGGTCTTTGTGGCAACCGTTGTGCCGCCAGCACCACCACTCTTGAATGTGTATGTGTCATGCGTTGCATCTTGTGCAAGCGACACGTAATCATTGGCCGGTATGTTAAACCCCATTGAGGCAACTTGATTCTTGAGGATGCCACGAAGCTTTGCAGATACCGTGCCGTTTGCATCTGTGGATACTGCGGCATCAGTCGTTGCACCTTCCGCAACATCAGCACCGTCTGCAATCGTAGCTGCACCGCCACCACCCCCAGCGCCCGGCTGAGTCATCTTCACCCAAGCCAATGCATTCGTGTCCCACACGTACTGCTGTGCGGAGTTGTACGCCAGCCCGGTGACAGGATCAATCAGTACCGCGCCTTCGGCTATTCCGTATGCGCCACCGGAAACTCCTGCACTGAGGTAGAACTCGTTGAGGCGAGGACTTTGTGAGACTGTGATGGTCATTTAATCCTACTTGCGTATTCTTCCATCAGCGTCTTGCTGATGTTCTCTATCGCGTATGCTTCGATCTCGATGCCCGGTGAATCTTCTCCGATGTATTCTTTGTACCGTTGCCAGATATGCACTGACTCATGCGTGATGACTGAGGCAATCTCGACGGGCGATTCAAAGCTGTCTACATCCATACACACGCATGCTGTCTGTCCGCCACCGGATGATTGAAAATGATGTACGCATGCACCCATTCCATCTTGCAGCCAAGGATCAGGATCATGCACTACCAGATACTTGATGACTTGCTGATACTCGCTATCGTTCATGCAGAGCACGATGCGAGGCCCCTTCAACAGCATGCGGCTCAGCCAGTTGATCTTCATGCTATCAGCTCCAACTCTTTGTGTGCGGCAACGCTGTCCTGATCTTCGTCGGGCTTCATCACCTTTAGCCTGTACAGCAACGCGCCCTGAGTTGCGCTGACTGCTGCCACGCCTTCGATGCCTGTGCCGCAATCCTTGCACCACTCGGTACACGCTCCAAACTCGCTCACCACCCAACTCTCGCCATATCCTGATGCGCTGCCGCAGCACTTCGTCGGGTATGCGATCATTACCATGTCGCCGGGTTTGATGGGCATTTCCATAGTTATTGATTCACCGAACTGTACCCATCCTTCTGAGCCTTGAGTGCGTCTGCTGATGCCTTTGCGTCTTCCTGTTTCTGCGCCTGATGCTGAGCAAAGAAATCATCGAACGCCATCGGCTTGTCGCCATTTTCTTGTGCGTCGATGACGTGCGCCTGATACGCCTTCATCGCTTCCGCTTTATCCATTGCTACTTTGGCCATTCCGTCTGACATGAGATTTCCTTAAAAGTGATAATTCATTGTGCAGCGTATGCCGCCACCCAAATGACAAAATGCATTGTTGTGCGCATCGTGTGGGCAGATGTTGTTCGGACACAGGTGATCCGGCACTGCGCATCCCTGCATGGAGAGCACCACCAGTAATAGAGCGGTAACGCATACAATGAACAGAATGGCTGACAGTTTACGCATTATTTCTTCACTGGTTTAGCCTGTGACAACGACTGGCCTTTGGCCGACCTTCCGGGTACTTGCACCGCGGGTTTCAACTTAGCGATCTCCATCGCATGCTTGTGCTTCAGGTTTTCCATTTCCTTGTTGTGCTTGTGCTGGATCGGCAGCAGTTGTGCCTTGCCTTGGTCTGGGCTGCGGTTGGCGCTCATCGGTTGCTGGTTCACGCTGCTCTTGGCCAATGCTTTTGCGTGGCCGTGTTTCATTGTCTCGATCTCTTTGGCATGGCGATGCTGCATGTTCTCCATTGCCTTGTCGTGTGCCTGCTGCGACTCTTGATCGGATGATGCTTGGGCTGTGTTGAAGCCGGTGTTCACGCGCTCATGTTGTTGCTGTTGATCTTGCATCGCCGCTTCGTGCGCAATGTCAGTATGGTGCGCAAGTGTATCCTGATGCGCGGTAGCAAGTTCCATCGCGTTAGCCGTATCGTTCAACTGCTTCTCGACACCCAGCTTCATGCTGGTCTGGGCAAGTTGCGCCTTTGCATTCTGCAGGTTGATCTTCTGATCACTTGCGTACTTCATAATCGCAATCTCGCGTTCAATCTGCAACTCCTCCAACCGCAGATTGTGGTCTGCTTCGATCTGTGCCTTCATCGCTGCATCATCGCGTGCTGTGCGTGCCTGTACTGCGCGCATATCGCCATCGGCACGAATCTGTGCAATCTCTTTCTCTGACGCTGCCTTGGCGGCTTCGATCTTTTCTGCTGATGCGACGCGAATCTGTGCGGCCTGCACTGCCGGAGCGGATGCAGTCTGAGATTGTTGTGCCTGAATTGCCTTGAACTGCTCCTCGGTGTACTGCCATGTTGCCGGGTCGATCATCTCGGCGCGGAGCACACAGCCCATCGCCTTATAGGGGTCAATGCCAAACTTGGGGTCTGCCGTCTTGTCGATCATCTGGATTGAGAACTCGCGCTGTATGTCGCGCTCGACCAACGACTGCGATCCGCGTGCGTCGATCGTGAAATCGCCCTTCTCTTCCTCTTCACCGTACATAAGAATCCATGTGTAATACCGGCGAATGTGAGGCTCGGTAAGGTCATCGTCAATCTGTCTTGCCACCATCCGGCGCGTAGCTGTTGCGTTCTTGTTGAGCAACTGCATTCCGCCCACCGTGTCCGGTGCTGATCCGGACTGTCCCTGCAGCAGCAATGGCATTCCGCTCACGTCTTCGGCCATCTTCTGTCCGAACTGAATGATGTTCATCAATTCTTCTTGCAGGCTCGGTATCTGGTGAAAACTCAGTACGTCATTGATTGTACGGGCATCATCATCCTGCATCTCCCAGAATGTTATGCGGTCGAGCTTCCAATCTCCATTGCCCAAAGGCTTGATCGCGCCCTTCTTGAATCCAACCTGCACGCCACCGGATAGAGCTGCATTGTCCATGAGGTTCCGTATCCCGGCATTCACGATACGCTGTGCATCTCTGGTGATCCTGCTGATGCCTCTGCCGAACGGTAATCCTTCTCTCTTCTCCCATGTGACATAATCGTATGGGTATTCGCCGGAGTCGAGCGGGTTCAGACTGGCCTTCACCACGATGTCATTCACCAGTGTTACGATGCATGGACAGGCTTCGAGTTCTTCTATCTTGCCCAATGCTTTCTTGTCTGTTTCGTCATCGGGGTTCAGGGACTCCGTGATCCCCATTGCCTTGATCTCTTCGCGTGTCAGTTGTCCGTAGTAATACCATATTTCGTATTTGTCTGATTGGTCGTTGCCTATCTGGACTTGGTTGCCTGATCCGCCTGTGGGTTTTGGCCCAGCCTCTAGTACAGCATCTATCTGTTGGGCTATGTATCCATCCAGCTCTTTCATGTCGCGCACGCCTACTGCGTTTGTGAAGTCAAGCTCGAAGTGATACGCGCCCTGCTGTATATCTTCACCGGCTGACAGGTCAGGATAGCAACGCTCTACCGGGATGCATTTGGATGCGGGCTGAGTCTCGATGCTCATCTCCAATCCAACCTTGCCGTCCGGCCCTTTGATGGTTTTCTTTTTCTTTACGACGTTGGGGTATGGCCCCTTCATCACGCCGGTTCCTACCTTGGCTGCATCATGGATCGCACGGCGCTGGTGAGCATGCCATTGGCATTGTATCAGCCAATCGTCAATACGCTTTTGCGCGGCCTCTGCCTTGGTCTTGGATTGTGCATACGCCTGAGCCACGTGATCTGCAACGGTGGCATTGACAGGTTGCCCGGTCTTGGCATCAACAGACGGGTGTGGAGTTTGGTCATCCTTGTGCGCTTCCATCTCTGGAATGGGCATAGGCTTAAGCTCGAAGTTGCGGTCATTCGTCGGGTTGCCCATCTCAGATACTGACGCGGCGGCAGAGTCAACATACTGGCGCGTAATGTTCATAAAGACGGTGGATTTGTTTTTTCCGCCTGTCTTTTTGTTGGTAACTACACCGCTGGGGTGATTGGGTTTTACAAGGTTGTGCGTGCCGCGATTTGCATCATCCACCCCTTCATACTGATCGTTATCTTCCTGCCACTCGTTCTCAATGCCACATGCTGCGCGAGCCTTCTTCGCGGCTTCGCGTTGCTTGAGAATCTCTACCTGTAACGCATCAACGATAACTTTGTTCTTGATCTGCTGCGCAAGTATAAATTCCGCAATTTCCGAGGGAAGCTGCGAGGTAGTGTCTTCGCTAATGTTTGGTGATGCTAAATTATCAAGTGGCATATTGATTTATACTGATAGTGGGTACTTACAACGGTTTTGTGCGTAATACTTTTTTGGCCTTACTGACCACGCTCTTTTGCTGATCGCTTGTCAGTGCGCCTTGGCCTTTAAGCATAATTGCAGCGCGGGCGTGTTTTTTATCTTCAACTGGATATGTGCGCCCCGGCCCGGCAAATGCTGAGGCCGGTAATTTATTGCGCTGAGCGGTAGTTAGTTTTGCCATCTATATCTCCAATTATAAATTAGTGTATGTTGTTGTCATTTTAACGGAGCCTATCTTTAGCTAATACAGACACAGCAACCGCCAGCTTCCCTAAAACACCTTTAGCTGTTGTCAAGTCAGCTACGTTTGTAGAGACGTAATTTTCAATCTCTGCTGGTGTATGAGTGACCAGATAAGTAATGACTGCATCTGCTTTGGCGGTTGTGATTGCAGAGGCATCGGCGATCTGTTGGGCGGTTGGTGCGAAGTAAGCCAATAACTCCGGTGCATCATCAGCAATGAATTCTTCTGCATAACCTTTTTGCGGGTTAGCAAATGCGCCATTTATTTTAAGGTTTACATCTCGTTGTACGTACATAATTAGTCCTTATAAATTGGTATCTGCCAGATCTCTCCAGCCTTTAGTAACCAGATAGAATGTTCCGTTCGTGCTGCATCTATAACGTATCTGTGATGACGTATTAGACCAACAAGCAAACTCGCTTGCCGCTGCCTGTGTCTCACCAAGTGGGGCAATCGTTTCAGATGGGGCTAAATCGGCATTAGCAAGATCAGATATGTAAGACACTTGCTGTCCATTGGCATTACCGAATACTTTTACTTTTCGTCCAGACGGTATTGTAAGCGTTGCGGTTACAGCCGAAGTTCCAGAAAATATTGTAGTAACATCCAGAATAGGAATAGACCAATAAAAATCCCTCCCCATCTGCGTAAAGGCAGTCCAATTCTTTGAGCCATTAAGTAATCCGGCACCAATGTAACGGTATTGAGTATAGTTGGCTGGCAGAGTCGGCTCAGACGATGAAAGGCTGAAAATCAAATCCACCACGCCAGTATCAGGGCGGCGAATCACATACCAATAGTACCACGTAGAGGCAGTACCAAGCGATGCGCCTGTATCGAGTCCACCACCGGCAGAACCTAACGTCCATGAGGCAGTTGTTTTGGTATACGCACCAAGAGTCATGCAAACATTACGGGTGCTCTCTTGGGCTTCACCGCCAGTGATCGACATGGTTGTAGAGCCACCCGCCGTAGATAAGGTAAACCCAGCAAGATAACCACGGATTGCTGACCCGACAAATGCGGTGGTGGCTATCTTGGTAGACTGATCGGTGCTGGCTTGTGTAGTTGAAGACGTGGCAGTAGTGGCAGTAGTGGCCGTCAGCGCATTCCACCCCGAGCTACACAATCCGCTAAGCTGCGTAACAAGGTTGGCGAAACTCCACGTCTTCAGCACATTCGATGCGGCGCTATCCACAACAGGGATGAGGTCGCCATTGACCAGCGTGGCCTTTGCTGCTGCCGCAACCACCGGAGCGGTGATCTCGTTGTACGGATTAATCAGCACGGCATCTGCCGCCCTTACCCAAATGAGCATCGGATAGCCTGCTGCGGGTATGTCTGAGGGCTGTAGGGCGCTTCCATCGGGCCGCCTGAGGATGAGTACGCTCACGCTATTCAGGTTGATCGTTACGCCGGTTGTATTGGCTCCAGCAGCTTGGCCGCGATAGAGTTGACCGGTGATGTATGCGGCGAACGTAGGTTGTGTGATGGCGGTGATCGCATTGGTGCCTGCGATGCCGGAGAGCAATTGATAGGATTCAAGGCCGGATGTCAATGGTGTGACTGATTCGAGCGCTGTGCCAGCGGAGTTGACGCGCACCATCCGAAGACCAAGACCGGCCAACGCGGGAAGCTTCGCAAATCCATTTTGAATGGCTAGAAATTCTGCATCAGCCGAGGCGGAATCTCCGGGGGCATTCTTCTGAGGCCAGCCGCTTTGGTTGTAAAATTCATTACTCACTTATTACCCCTTAGATAATTTTGCACGGTATCTCTGCGTTCTCGCTCACGGCATATGCGGAGCACATGCGGTGGTACCCATCAGCTATCACGACCTTCCCGTGCTGCAGGTCACGCATAAGTAAGATCGGGCTAAGGTGTTCTCCCGCCTTGATCTTGTCTAAGTCTTTTTGAACGTGCGAGTTGCTTACACCCAACAGAGAGAGGCCAGATGCGCGAAAAATATCCTTTGCCTTGAAGGATACAATGCGATGTTCATCACGAAGTTTTTGCGCGAGTGTCTTGGCCATTGCTGGAGAAAAAATCAAACAGAGATATTCCTCGGCTGCGGCGTAGTCGTGATCTTCTACGTGTGCAGCCCACTTAATTTCTTTCGTCATGTGTGATCCTTTTGTTTGGAGCGGATGCAGATGCTCGAAATCTGTCTGCGCAGCTTGGAGGGCTGGCGCTACTCCATGTAGTCATCCGCGTTAATTCGGCCAATACGGTAGTCCACGCTCTATTGCCTAGCGGTGACAGGTCAAGATTTGCCTACCATTTACGTGGACTTTCGGATTGGAAGCGAACCCGGAATCAAACCGGCCATATAGGGTATGGGCCTATCGTGCGTCACTACACCTTTATCGCTATAGACAAATATTATATCACAAGTTACCTAGAAAAGCAAGCACACACTAACATAACAACTGTCATATATTGAAATAGTTCTTGACATCAGTTATTACCTATGGCAGGATGCGCGTGTAGTTCTGATAGACCGAATAAATTTTAACTGGAGGAAAAAATGCAAGAAAA
>QGNH01000738.1_pt1 | contig 24888 bp, 27 predicted proteins | sample 1735481 | NCBI WGS metagenome assembly QGNH01 (sample SAMN09239004, study PRJNA386568) | Viral metagenome, whole genome shotgun sequencing project.
GAGTAATTATCAATATTCATGCAAACTCCTGAAGGTATTAAGTTCGCCGAGAAAATTGTTCAATCTCGTAAAGAGCATATTAACCTTATTCATAAGATTATGAAGAGGCCATGTTCCAAATGCGGATCTAAACTTAGTTTGAAGTATTCGCCTCATTCTGAAATGCATTACCCTTTCTGTTCTCAATGTGAGGAGAAGAATTATCGAAATTCGAAGATGAAGAAACCTAAATATATTGAATTCCTCTTCTAATATAAGAGGCTTAAAGTATAACCGATATATCCAAGTAGAAATATTCATGCAAGTCCAAAACCCGGATCAATTTAAAGTGGGCCAAATAGTCGAGTACATCCGATCCTGGAGAAATGTTATCCACACACGTATCACAAAGATTCACCCCAAAAAGATATCTATAGAAGTTGTTTATATCACCAGAGGTGATGGTCTAATTTTCACAACTCAATTTGATAAATACTGTGTGTATCGTGAAAGCCTTCTCCCATACGATGGGCAACAGACAACAGAAGAACTCCGAAATAATGATCTAGTGGATTAGTATAGATGGACAGGGTGAAGGAGATCACGAGGAATCACGATATAAGAGGCCAGTACTTCAGGTGGAAGAACTACGGAATGAAGTACTACTTCCAATCCTGGAATCCGCGGAGCCGTGACCACGCCTACTACAAGGCGAAGCGTTGGGGTCTCCTTGCGAAGGATGAGAGACTCAGGATGGAGTTGGACCCCTTCTTGAATTTGGAAGAGTATTCAAATTATTGTCTTGAAGTATAATATACATATGGACGTTACATTGGTGACCGCCCTATATGACTTAGCCTCCGAGGAGAAGTCAGATAGAAGATCGTTAGACGAGTATTATAAACTGGGCCAATGGCTCTACGAGATAAAACGACCCTTAGTCATCTTTGTAGAGTCCCTAGCCATCGAGTTTTACCTTATGAACAAGAGAGCCGAATATGGTAACGGTCTTCTTACCTTCATAAGCCGGAAACCGTTTCACAAACTGTCCCATTATGAACGAAAGGACGAACTGTCCGAGTTGGACAAGATCTACCCGATTGACACCCCCAATCCGAAGAAGGACACAATACTCTACAAGATACTCTGCTGGAACAAACTCTATCACATGAGAGACGCAATAGGTCTTGACCCCTTCAATAGTTCCCGTTTTGTCTGGGTAGATTTCGGCTGTGCTCACTTTGCCACCATACCTCCACAGATTGATCTGATCCTTGATAACGTCCCGAACAAGATTCGGTACTGTATGACTCAGAACTTTCTCACCACTAATAAGGATGAGACGGAGTGGTATAAAAATAACAACTGGATAATTACTGAGACCCTCTGGGGAGGTTCCAGGGAGTACCTTCTAATATATGCCAAGCTCTTCGAGGAGGAGTTAGACTACGTTCTGAACGAGATCCATAGGGTACCCCTTGAAGGTCGGGTGATGGCGAGGATCATATACAAATATCCGAAGTTATTCACTCTCAATTACTATTGGGTTATCAAGGATCTTTTTTATCGCTGGGCGATGTAATAAATAATATACCCTTAGTATATATGCCCATCATTGAATCACAGGATGACACAGGACCCTATTACCAGTTCGGAGCCACCGGCAAACGTTACTACTACAATCCTGCCAGTACCAGATCCCGTAAGGAAGCCCTCAAGAAGTGTAAAGCACAGATGCGTGCAGTCGAAGCAAGCAAAGGACGCAAAAAAGGAACGAGATAGCCTTCGTTGTAAACAGATGGTTTTGTGTATCTGTGGTAAACCGATCTCGAGAGGACACCTACAGAAACACAAAGTTGGATCGACCCATTTGTCGAGGATGAATTATCAGAAACTATTTGTATCGGTCTAATGTAGTATATATAAGAATGTCCTCCATCACCCTAGTAAGTATGCTGTATGACATAGCATGTATGGACCTGAAACATAACTCCGAGATCATTGGGGACTACCGTCGGAAGACGATTGACCAATACCTGGACTATGGAGAGAAGTTGGTCCAACTGGATGTCAATCTTATTGTCTTCGTGCAGAATTCGGAGATTAACCACAAGCTAGCCGACCTCGGGAAGAAGTACGGTAAGAAGAATATGGTAATGATCGCCAAGCCCTTCGAGATGTTCAAGTGGCACGACCAACTACCCTTTATCCGGATCAACGATATCGCCAACCCGATAGAGGGTCGATCCAAGATAAAGGATACCGAGTTCTACCGGGTGTGTGTCTGGGAGAAGTTCGAATGTTTGAAGCAGGCGATGACGGCTAACCCTTTCAGATCGACCCATTTTGGTTGGATAGATTTCGGCGTCTCCTATCGTACTACCTGGCCATCCAATATGAACCAGATCGTCAACTCCTTCAACGACAAGGTCAAGGTTACTCTACTCTCTCCGACTGGAGAACGAGACGTATACCGTCTCCAGAAAGCTAGGGTAGATGCCGGCTTCTTCACTGGCTGTCTGAAGAACATGTTTCAACTAGTCGAGCGTTTTGAGAAGGAACTCAAACGAGTCCTAGTCCATGACACCCGGGCTCCTATGGAAGAGACAATCATGTATGAACTGATCAACAAGTATCCCGGTGATTACCTGATCTCCTGGTCAATGATGTATGAGAGACTCTTCACTCACTACCTTTTGTAATAAAACTTTTTTCTTGAAGTAGTATATAGATCATGCAGATTTACCAGATGGATAAGAAACACATTACAGACATTAAGTTCCCCGCCTTCATCGTCAAGGGTGACAATGAAACGGGTCAGTGGATACTGAGGGAGGGCATCCCGGAGATCAAACTAATCAACTCCTGTATCAAGTACCTAGGTAAAGATAAGGTCTTCATAGACGTTGGGGCGCATATGGGCACCTACTCGATCATCCTTTCTAAATACTGTAAGTGGGTATATGCATATGAGGCCCAACAAGATACCTATTATCAATTATGTGGAGGGATAGCACTCAATAAGTGTAAGAACATTGACGCCAAAAATCTGGGTATCCAAGATAAGGAATCATGGTGGAATACTTATTATATTACTTCTGAAGATGGCGGAGGGACTTCGTTTATTAAACCAGAAGTGTATTTAAGAACGGGAACAGTTAATATGGATCGTTTGGCTTCATTTAAATATTGTGGTAAGATAGGTCTCATTAAAATTGATGTCGAAGGTTACGAATTAAAAGTGATAAAGGGGGCTATAAGTCATATCATTACTGATTATCCTGTGATCTTATTTGAGTCTAATCACGATGATGATCTGAGGAAACAAATTGTAAAATATCTGGAGGGTTATGATTATAATGTCCAACAATCCAACTTACAACCGAATATGTTTATCGCGACCTATAATAAATGATCCAGAGACTCTCTCCCCAATGTTACTCCGACGAACTCCGATGTTTAATACAGGAATTCGAATTCGAAGTCGACTTCCTATGTATGAATTGCCAAATGAATAAGTACGATCTTCCGAATGAGGGATGTCTTGAGATACACGATCTCTGTCATTATCATCGTTACAAAAGACAAGTGATAGAGCGTGAGAAGTCCAGAGAGGATAAAATTTATCTTCAATGGTAACTGTATATGGAACCGAAGGAGAGGACTAAGGAATATAACCGGAAGTACTATCAGGAGAATAAGGCTAAATGGTACGAGAAACATCTCTGTTATTGTGGAGGTAAGTACATGACGGCAAATTGGGCAAAACACTACAAAACTAAAAGACACAAGATGTATAGAATTAATCAGGAGATGAAGCCCATGGAGGATATCCTAAAGTTAAAGTTGTTCGTGTGAGTTTTATATATTATCTCCTGGTAATGTATAAATGCCGAAAGTGAGTGATAAGAAAGCTTATGAGATGTTCGTAACCAATCGACTCTTGGGTCTTATGGGTGGTTACTTTCAGCCCAAGATGCCTCAACTGGGATATGGTCTGATCAATTATAATACCCCTGAGGGCATGGCTGAGGAATTGGGTCGGAGGGCCCAGCCACGCCAGGCGTCCCAGAGAATCCCAGCAGTACCCCCGAATCTGAATGAGAGCCGTAACTATCCTCCACGAGGGCCTATGACATCCATGCCGATCCCTCCCAGACCACATCTGACCCAGTCCAATATAATGCATCAGGAATATGGACCGAATGAGTTGGAGAATTCCGGCAGACCTTACGAACCGTATCTCAATCAGTCCGAATCTGTCAATCACGATATCTATCCGACGCCTCGTGACCGTCACCCTGAAGTCTTTACCGGTGATTTCCCAGTATCTCAGAGTCAGTTCCTTGGACCCATTCAGATGACCAAGGGAAGAACCAAGCAGGATAAGAAACCGGGTGGGCAGGGAGATATGAACGATTCCGTTTCTCGTGTGGATACCCACGTCAAGGGACAGCCTTACAGCTTCGGGGAGATCTACAAGATGTTCGACAAGTACCCAGTCACCCCGGGTTCCGAGAAACGGATAGAGGAGAAGACCAATCAGCTCGGGGATCTCCTGAAGAAGTTCGTTGAGGATGAGTCCAAGAAGTTGTCCGATGAGGAGAAGGATCTCGCCAAGCGTTACGCCAAACAGGAGGATGCGAAACTGAAGGCCTTCGAGAGTGGTCGATACCTACAGGGAGTTCCGAGCGCCATACCCCAACATACAAAAGATCCGAGATCCAACCTGATCAGACATGAACGGGCCGTCCGCAGTGGACGGGCTCCGAGACAGAGTTACCCCAGACCGAACGTTCAGGACCGTGCCCGTTTCTTCCTGGATGAGGACGAGAGGGAACGTGCCGAATCACAACTCTACAACTCACAGGTACAGCCCTTGGACCGCTCCTACCAGTACGACATCAATGGACCCCTCCCCAACTACGTCCCCTACCAACCGACCCACGGTCCCGGGAACGTCGTGCAGGCCTTGAACGCGATCGCCATGAGGAACTCCAAGGGGTTCAAACGGATCAGTTCCCTCGCGGAGAAGAAGGCGAGAGTTGCCCTGGAGAAGAAACTTGGGCAGAAGTTCAAGGAAGACAAGGCGTTCCGTAATCCGGAGAATTATCCCAGTTCCAAGGCGTTGAAGGGATATAAGCGGAAGAAGCGTGTACCTGACATTACTGATGAAGCCCTCAGATTTTTGGATGAAGATGAAAGAGAGAAGCTGGAAGGAAGAGGAAGAAAGGGAGCTTACAGAAAAAAGTGAACAGGGGCCTAGTCTAGTCGATGTGGATGTCCTAGGCTCCGGAATCAACCGATTGACGTCAAACAAAGCCCACAAGATCATCGACAAGCTCCCCGACTACTTCATCCCCGTCGGATCGGTTGTGAGAGGGAAGGAGAACCCAAGTGACATTGATCTCATCTCCACCAGACCTCTCAACGAGGCGTACAAGTTCTTTGAGAGGAACTATGACGTTACGGAGGTCCGGACCCATGGACCTAAGAGATCTGACTTCGTCATCAGTTATGATGGCGACTCCATCCCTATCAACCTATGGTACTCGGATAAGGATCACCTAGGTGTCAAGAAACTGTTACTTGATTACCCGAAAGGTCTGATTATCGGTATCCGTCGGAAGCTGAAGAAGTTCGGCTACCGTCTCAGTGAAGACAAACTCTACAAGGGCCAAGAGGAGATCACCATTAAAGACCCGAAAGAGATCTTCGAGTATGCGGACATTGTCTACCGAACCCCCGAGGAGGAACATAAAAAGAGACTGAAAAAAATATCTCTTTCAAGTATAGATAATGAGTATTCAACTTAATCAAGACGGTAGTATAGTTATTACTGATCCAGATATACGTTTAGGATCATGTCGATGGTGTAAGGTCGCATCATATGATATGAAGGTAATGAAAGATCACTGTAAGACCCCAGAACATCATGAGAATAAGAAGAAGAATCCATCCGCGAAACCATTAACCGAAAAAGAATGTTTAGAAGCTGAGAAGAAAACTAAATTCTCTACAACTAATATATAAATATGGCCAACTTTAATCCTTACCAGTCGCCCCTTTACACACCTCCGATCCCGGATAATAACTGTCTGGTTACGATGCTGTATGATCTCGCCTCCAAGGAGCCGGGGACCGTCCGATGTACGATCGATCAATACATGAAGGACGGGGAGGCTCTCTTCAACCTCAACCAATTCATCATCTTCTTCGTGGAGAGTGAGGAGATCAAGGCCAAGATACGTCATCGACGGGATCGATTCACCGACCTATTCCATAGGGTCAACCTACTCGAGAAGACCCATGTGATCGTCAAGCCGTTCAATCAACTGAAGTATTACGACAAGTTGGCCGAGATCGACGAGTGTGACAAGACCCATCCTATTAGCGGTTTTAATCCTACCGGAGACCGTCACAAGGGGAAGAACTCGAACCATTATCGTGTCGTCGGTTGGAACAAGTGTGAGTGTCTCAGACAGGCGATCGAGATTAACCCGTTCAAATCGAAGCGGTGGGCCTGGATTGACTTCGGGATCGGGACGAGGGTCCACATACCTTCCAACATCGAAACCGTTCTGGGATCGATAGGGGATAAGGTAAAGTTTGGCCTCTTCAACAACCTGGCCAACTACGGGGTCAATCGTGAGGACTTCTACCGATCTGAGAAGAGGATGTTAGTCGGTGGTTTCTTCGCGGGCAGGACGGATTTTATGTTAAAATTTATCGAACTCTTCGAGAGGGAACTCGGTAAACTTCTTAGTAAACCGGGTCCCAGACCGTTGGAGGATGCCGTCTTCGCGCGTGTGATCTACGAGAACTACTCAGAGTTCAACGTCTTCCGGACCTTCTGTAGCGAGCAGGTCTTCGAGAGGTGGCTACAATAAGGGTTCCGCCATGTAGTCATCCGGCCCGTCTAGTTGGAGATGTGTTATCTTGTATCCCAGGCTTACAAGATAAGACATCAACCTCATCTTCTGATCCCGATGGTTAGGATGGTTCCAGCACTCGAAGAAGATAACGGGTTTGTATCTCTTCAGTGTCTCCTCTGCACTCTTCAAGGCTTCATACTCATGACCCTCAACGTCTATCTTTATGAAGTCGACTTTGAGGAGTTGGAGATCATCTATCCTCATCAGACCGATCTTGTTGATAGGAGATTCCCGAATCTGATTCGCCCCGAGGTTGCAGATGTCGACCACCTCCATACTCAGTCTCTGAGTCAGAACGTTAGTGACGGCCATGTTGAACGCAACGACGTTCTTCTCCTTCTTGTTCATGAAGATGTTTCCGCATAAGGCTAGGTAAGAGGGATAGAAGGGTTCGAACGCGATCACCTTACGGTTACCGGTCGCGAGCTTGACGGTCCACGTTCCGATATTAGCCCCGATGTCCAGGATCACAGAGTCATCATCCAGATAATCCTCTGCCTTCTTCATGAGGTTCGGTTCCCATTCCCCTTTCCCGTGGAGGTCGTCCGAGATGCAATCCCGCCCGTAGGTGAGGTACTTGAGTCCCTCCTTCCCGACCGTAAATCTTCGCTGATCCATATTCTTATATATTGTAAGTATATAATAATGTTCAAGTCCTTTACCGATTATATGATGTACTGGTATCACTCCGTCGAGGCCCTCAAGACGTCCCACAAAAAGGATCTGATGGTCAAGGATCTCCAGATTCAGGAACTCGAGAAGGAGATCCTACAGCTTAAGAAACGTCGGATCTGTTACGTCTGTGGGAATGAGGAGGGAGATCTGAAGGAGTTCGGGCAGAAGATGAGGTCCTTTACAGGGTTCCCGTCCTATTTCTATTGCGCACAGAATCTGAAGTGTCTCCACACGTACATGGATCAGCTTGAGGGGTTGGACAAATCATAAGTTGAGACCTAGGACCTCCTCCGTGTTGACCGTCCCGATCCAGGCTTCACAGTCTTCAACACCCCAGGTCAGAACCAAGTCCTTCCCGTTGTAGGCCAGCCCGGCGCAGAATTCGATGGTTGGGGAATCTGCCAACCGGAAGAGGGGGCTGATACGCTTTATCTTCAGGTCCTCACCCATTCTGACGAAACGATGGAAATAGTAGCGCCGATTATTCGCGAAGGCCACACTATGCACTACGTAGACGTATTGATCACCTACCTTGACCACCTGCGAGCTCCCGCGGTAGCTGATCATATTGATGCTGTTACCGATACAGGAATCAATCACACAATCCCCCGTCTGAATGTCCACGTCCATTATCACAGTCGGTGTATTGGAGTAGAGGATCTTGAACTTGCCCTCGTGTACGAACGGCGCCCAATTCTTCTGGGTCTGCTCGGCGGGGATCTTATCACAGTGCAATCGAACCACCTTCACGATGTTCCCACCGTCCAGATGGAGAAGACAGATCTCGTTGATCCCGAGAGGGCTGGTCTTGATGCAGGTACAGACGGCATATATCTTGCCGAAGTAGATGACTAGGCGTAGATCCTCATAACCGGTGATGTGATGTGGATAGGTTACGACGTCTTCATCCTTGCATAACATTAGGGTTGTCTCTAGATGCGTGAAATCGATAGGATCAAGTGAAGAGGCTACTTCAAAGGAACCGAGCTTATTATAAGTATCGATAGTCCCTAGGTATTCATACTTGTTTGTCTGGATATGGAACTTGTAATTCACCTCACGAGTGTTGATGATGTATTCACCATCTACATAGATGATGGATGGGTTGAGGATATTGAATTTCGGGTCATTCTTGTTGATCGTGTACTGATGCTTCTTGAAGGACGGGCAGTACTCCCCCAACGGCTTGACGTAGTGGATCATCTGGTTGAGGGCTTCCTGGGCTATCTCATTCGGTATCCCGTTGAGATGGATCAGGCCCTCGGCGATCGTCCTTCCGAAGTCCACATCCCCCGTGTGTCGACTGATTAGGACCGCCTCCAGTTGTACTAGACAGGAATAGACATTCTTATCGATGAAGAGAAGATCGTCCTTAGGGTACTTGGTCTTCATGGCCTTCGGGAGGTACAACTTGGCTATCTCGTACTGCTCCTTGATCCGGTAGTACTTGATCAACGTGTGGAGGGGCTCGATCCGGTGAGGTCTGAACTGGTAGCACTTTAGGAGAGTCCGGACACCCTCCACCTCGTTCTCCTTGGTCAGATGGATCGTCCCGCACATGTACAGGGCGTAGTAGACCTCCTCAGCCCACCCCCCGAGCTCGGATCTCTCCTTGTAGTACTTGAGGGCCTTGTCCATGTTCCCGTTATCCCGGTGACTCTGAGCGAGGTAGAACGTGTACCGTTGCTTGAGGGAGAGGGAGATCTTCTTATCATCCAGACCCTCCCGCAACAGTTTGATATCCCGCGCGTACTTATCCGGCCTATTGAAACCGTCACACTTATCCGGCATCACCACGTTGGGAAGCTTCTTGCAGACGTGGTTAGGCTTCTTACAGTTCACGTATTCATGGGTAACCCCGACGTAGTCGAAGTCCACATCTCCTCTCAGTAGTCGAACGTTCGAGTAGACGAAGCCACCGTTATCCTGATCCACCTGGTAGAAGTCGGCGTCCAGGTCCTCACGGAAGTCCGGGAGATTCTCATCAATTACCTTGAGGGTCATGTCCGCGTCGATCAAGAGGATGTAGTCCGCCTTCCCCTTCGCTCTCTCCAAGGCCTTGTTACGATTGTAGCCGAAGTTGACCCAGGGGATCTCTAGGATCTCCCCGGGGATCTTATGTTGGTCGAAGAAAGCTTTGATCATCTTCTGGGTGCCGTCGGTGGACCCCGTGTCACAGATCACATAATAGGTGAGGTACTTGACGACCGACTCCAGACACCGAAGGAGGATCTTGGATTCGTTCTTGACGATCATATTTAAGCACAGAGACTTAAGTACCATTATTATATACCTTAACGTGAGAAATTATTTTACCCTCTCTCTATTATATACATGGCTTTACAGGACTTACTCTCGAATGATCTCGGGCAAAAACACTGGATGGAGATCTTTACCCAGTCCATCCATACCAACGCCTTCCAGTTGTACCCTCCTAATAATCAGAATGTGGCCGGCCTCTCCCTCATCGCCGATCAGTTCGGTAACGGCTCCTGGATCCCTCTGACGGGCTCCGGGGGTACCGGGGGTCTCTTCTCGATCACCGGAGGGACCGGGATCAGTTCCGTAGAGAATTCCGGCACCTTCACAATTACAAATATAGGGTTAGTCTCGGTCACGGGTGGGACGGGGATCAAGGTTAGCGGATCGACGGGGGCGGTGGTGATCTCCACGTCGGATGTCTCAGGTGTCACCAATACGGATGTCTCGATCGCCGTCACGAACTCAGGGGGTGTCGCCTCGGTACAGGCTACCGGACAATTCCCAGCAGTCACGAATCAATTGATCTTCGGTACGACGAATAGGACGACGATCAATAGCGTTGCACCGGCTACCTCACATACTTACCTTCTCGCGGATCCCTTTAATAATGCCGTCTTCATGGCCTTCACCGGGACTTCCGGGGCGACCGGGATAATGACTACGAATGTCGGACCGTACATAAAAGAGGATGCGACCAATATGAATGAACTCCTAGGCGCCGGATCCCAGATCTCCCCCTCGAGTGGAGGGACCGGAAATGTGTTACTCGGAATCAATTCAGGTAATCCTTCGATGACTTCTTCTAACAATACGATCGTAGGCGCGAATACGTCTAACTCTCTCACGACTGGATCCTCTAACAGTATCTATGGATTCAATTCAGGGTCAACTGTTCTGACGACCGGTTCTAATAATAGTATCTTCGGAGCTTCCTCAGGCGTGGGATCTGGCACTGGGACACAATGTGTAGTACTCGGCTCCATCACGAATGCAGGAGGAGCCACGGGGAGCGTCAACCGAATCGTTATCGGGTATAACCTCACCGGATTGACGGATAATACAGCCCTGATAGGGAATAGCGCTTTGACAGATATCTCAAGTGGATCCCTCGTCTGTACTCTCGGTAACCAGAATCCATTCACAGGGATCTATTTCTCGAACTCAGGAGGGACCGCCGGGACAGAACTAACATATTACCAACAATCAACCCAAGGGAACACGGCCACCGGAATTTGGGCAGCTAATCAGGCGGTGACGTCCACATTTACACGGATAGGAAGAACGGTAACAATGTCTTTCATCGCTCTCAACTCGACAGCGAACACAGCAGCCACGATCACATATCTTGGAAATATTCCGGTTCAATATCGACCAGGGAACACCCTCTATATGCCCTTTGCCGTAGTGGACAATGGTTCCAATAAGAATGGATCGATACAGATAACAAGCGGTGGGGCTGTCACAATCGCTAACTTCATTCAGGCAACTGGGATTACGAGTGGACCCTTTACAGGGGCGGGCGGGAGTGGGTATCAGACACAGTCTATAACTTATGCCTTCGGAGTCTGATCAATAATCTCCTCCTACTATATACATGTCCTTACACACTCTTCTGAACCCACAGGGGATGAGCCAGGCCCCTTGGTTAAATATATACGTCCAATCCGTCAACACGAACGGCATGAAATTCGGGACTTCCTCAGTCCCCGGAAATCTCTTGGGGGCTCTCGACTCGTCCGGTACCATCGGGTTTATCGCTGGGAGTGGCTCTTCGGGAGGTTTCGTGACGAGTGTGACCAGCGCAGATGAGACGATGATTGTGACCCCGAATGATGGGGCCGTCACGGTCAAGATCAGTAACCTCAGGACCTTAGGCCTAACCGGGTCTCCGCCACAACCGGTCACGTATACGGGAGCCCAGAACGTCGTGGCCACGGATCTAATCAAGGGGGTCCTTAATCTGGATACGACTGGTGGACCTTTCCTAACGTCCTTCGCAAACGGGATAGCCTCTCAAATTTACACGGCGATGGGGTCCCCCACACAGGTGGGGGCGTCGTTCAACTGTATAATCACGAACGTCGGAGGGAGTACGGCGACGTTCACCAACGGGGACGCCAACCTCTTCACCCAGAACCTTCCACTCTACCTCTATCCGACGCCGAGCGGTGGGGCCATCGGACAGAGTATACAGAATAAACTGATACTCACCTTCACGGTCCGTCAGATCTCACCCCCACAGATCGTGATCTTTTAATCTCTCCTTATTGTAGATGCCAAAAGAAAGAAAGAAAGATTGTTGCGATTCGGACGACGAGGAGATAGTCATCAAGAGACGAAGATCCCGATCCAGATCCCCACGGTCTCCACGATCTCCGAGACCTTGTCCCCCTCGTTGCCCACCGGGACCGACTGGATCGCAGGGTCAGATGGGCCCTGTAGGCGCCACAGGTAGGAGAGGTCCACAGGGTGAGGCTGGTTTCCCCGGTAACATGGGTGACGCCGGCCCACAGGGTCTCCCCGGTCAACAGGGTCCCCAGGGTGTCACAGGTCCGATGTCCAACGTCCTAGGCCCTACGGGTCCCTCCGGCCCGACCGGTCCGGTCTCTCTAGCCCCTGGTCAGACTGGTGCGACAGGTCCGACCGGTCCCATCGCTCCGGGATTCACAGAGAACGCCTTCCTAACTGCTCACCCCGTTAATCCGCTTAACTTCGCAGGTCTGACCGTGGACGTCCCCTTCAATACCATCGTCTACAACGTCTCGGGTGCCTTCACGACCGTCACGAGCAATCCACAGAATACATTGATTAACTACGCCGGTCCTTCGGGTCTGTTCGCGATCTCGGCGAGTGTGAACGTCAATCACATCTCCCCGAACATCGAGAACGCCTCCCTTGCGTTCAAGTTCAACAGCGTCAATCTAAGTCCCAACGACTCGATGGCTACGATGGCCCCCATCGGGAACGTCGGACATTCGATCTCGAGTTTCTGTCTAGCGAAGCTCAACTCGGGTGACTCCTTCGAGGTTCAGATGACCGGTTCCATGTCGTCCTCCTCGCTCGTCGCTGGGGATGTGTCCGATTTCCAGATCCCGAATCCTGGTGGCAATCTGGTGATCGTTCGACTCTCCTAAGGGACACAGATTATCTCACCCTAGTGTATACATCGGATGAGTCTACATACACTTCTAAACCCCAAGGGGATGACGGACGCCCCCTGGTTAGAGATCTACGTCAATAGTCTACATACGAACGCCATACAGTTCGGTCTCAGTTCCACGGTCGGGAACGTGGTCAGTGCCATCGACACGGCCGGCAATCTGGGACTCGTCAACATAGGCGGTACCGGCCCCTTCTCTCAGGTGGGGACCACTCGAAAGCTGACCGGTTCGGCTAACGGATCCAACTACACATTTACGACGACCGGGGCTGCAGTCCCATATACGGCCATCGACGCGACCAACTTGAACAGTACGATAGTCGTCCCGGTCGGGTTCAAACTGGTCGTTAAGGCTCGTCTACAGACGGTCAACAGTACTGGCAATAAGGATGGTTACGGGATCGCCATCGTGGACAGCGTCGGGACGACCGCCCTGGATGCCTGGAGTCAGAATGGTGGGACGTTCCCCTCAACACAGGAGATCTACCTTCATGGTGTGGTCAACGGGGATGGGGCGAGTCATACGATCTCCCTGCAGTACGCCCTGTCGAGTACCTCAGGGACTAACGGGGTTCTGATCGGCAATCAGCCCATCAGTACGACGGCGGTCTTCGGGAGTAGCTCGGCCAATACGCCCATAATGATCCTGTCACTCGTCCAGAGTAATTAAGACACCCGGATGGTTTTATTAGAGCCGTAATATATAAATGCCAAATTTTGAAGAACGTGTCTATTCACTCTTGGATCGTATAGTAGATCAGGAGAAGATGCCACAGGGGATCGGCACAATCGACAATCCCCGGTTGATAAATGGAAACGGGGATTATCACGGAATGTCCAGGGGTGGTGGTCTGATGTACAAGCAGTTCAAGGGGGCCGGTCTGATCGGAGGGGACGGGGCGGACTACTACGGGAACATCTCGGATCCTCGGGCGAGCTTCGGACTCCAGTACGGGAACGGTCTGATTGACTACAACGCCAACAGGACCCGGATCGTCAAGAATGCCAGACTAGAAGGTGGTCAGGGGATGGACTCCCACAACCTCGGGGATCTCCGGCCTCGCCTGACAGACTACTACATCCGTAACTATGACGAGATCGGGGGCGCCGGTATCGTGGAGGGGGATGAGCAGTACCTACATCCCATGTACCCGCGATCCTTGAGAGGGAACATGAGGGAGATCCCAGGGCCCTCCAATCTCAAGGGTGGGAAGGTTCAGATGAGACAGTTTGACAAGGTGATGGAGGTCAACGACAACCTCACCAACTACCTGAGTGAGATGGGGGAGCACACCAGCCGGGACCTCCTGGAGTCCGAACCCTTCCAGATGTTCTACGACAAGTTCAGCGAGTTCCAGAACATGATCCGAGCGGGTCACAAGGGCTCCCACATGACCGCGATGGCCAACCAGCTGGTCAAACTCGGTAAACAACTCTGTAGGGCAGCCAATCAGGGAGCCGGGAGATCCGGGGGGCGAAGACGCCGTGGGGGTTACTCGACCTCGATGGTCTCCAACCCGGACAGCGTCTCCAACCCTCAGGGGGGTAACGCGACCTACCATATGGATGCGGACGAGGACCTCATGTATCGTGACAAGCAGAGCCCCAACTACCAGGGGTCCGGCCAGTTCACCTACGGGAACGAGATGGCCTTCACCAATAATCAACGGTACATGGATGCCATGATGAGGGACTCCCTGGACTACAACCGGGCCTACGTCCCGATCCGGCCGAAGGAGCAGACCTACCTGGAACACAGCGTGAGGCAGAAGGCCAAGAACATTATGGTAGACAACGAGCTCTATTACAAGCCACCGGTCACCCAGGACATCCTAAGACGCGTGAAGGAGCGTGAGGCCTTCCTCAAGAACATGCAGGATCAGGCCCAACAGAACGTTAAGTACAACGTTCCATACCCCGTCGGGATGCTCAATCCGTACGCCAAGACGGTTAACGTCGAGACCGGGATGGGTCGTCGGAAGAGGGGTGGTTCATACGTCGGACCTAAGGGGATGGGTCGATCTGGTGGTGGTGCTACAGGTGGGAAGCCGAGACGGGCGAACCCCTGGATAGCCCACCTGAAGGCCTACCGTAAGGCTCATCCAGGCCAATCCCTCAAGGACGCTATGAAAGGTGCCAAAGCGAGCTACTAAGAGATATTTTTGGATTGAGGGCCATTTTTGAGTAAGCCTGAGGGTAAGAGAAAGGAAGATATTATCTGTCTATAGAGTATATAGATAATGCCGAACCCTTATGAAATGACCCTCTCGTTTACCAATTCGGAGAAGGCCAAATTGATTGGAATGATCGAAGGTGGCACATACACCGGAAAACGAATCTACATCACGGATGACGGCTCCACCACCGGAATTATGGAGGCAGAACCCTTTTTTATCCTGACGGAGGCTTGGTTTCGAGATCAGAAGAGGAATATGAGGAGCTCCGAGTTAGTCCGTCTACAGCACGCCATTAGGAGGATGAGACCGCCTGAGGATGACGACCTCTATCAGATATACGTCAACGCTCTCCAGTACCTGAATGATCGATGTAAGAAGGAATTGACCATCGCGAACGGTAAGATTAAACCGTGTATCGGAAAGGATCCGACTGTCAGGGCGTACATCTGTGGGGCGACGGGGTCCGGGAAGACTACCTGGGCCTGTCACTTCATAAAGGAGATCCTGAGACGGAGACCGTCTATGAAGTTCTACGTCTTCTCCCAACTGAAGGAGGATGATGTCTTGGACCTCATCAAACCCGTCCGGATCCAACTGGAGGAGTCCCTGATTGAGGAGCCGATCCCTCTCGAGAAGCTGGAGAACTCCGTCGTACTCTTCGACGACATCGAGACGATCCCGGATAAGAAACTCAAGGAGGCGGTAGCCAATATCAGGTCGAGATGTCTGAGTGAGGGGCGTCATCACAACATCTCCACCATCTGCACAAACCACCAGATCACCGACTACAAGAAGACTAGGGATATGCTCCTGGAGTGTGAGTTCATAACCTTCTTCCCTCAGAGTGGGGGCAATAACTCGATCCTAAGGCTCCTCCAGACGTACATAGGCCTCAGTAAGAAGCAGGTTAACCGGTTGATGAGTCTCCCTTCGAGATGGGTTACCGTCTACAATCGAGCACCTCTGACCGCCATGTATGAGTCCGGCGTCTTCCTACTGACTGACATGATGGAGCCTCCGAAGGTGAAGGAGCCGGCGCGCCAGAAGCCAAGGGAGGAGTACGAGTATGAGGATTAGGTCAGAAGGTTCTCCGTCAGGTAGGTGGCGAGGAAATCTGGGTCGTACTTGGTGGAAGTCATCATGTCGTTGAACTCCTTTAGGCTCTTATTCTTGAGGATCACCCGGAGTACCGCGAAGCGCCCGCAGGTGTTGACACCCTTCCTCCACTTCTGGAACTTGTGCTCGTTGTAGGAGAGCTTGTACGGGGACTCCTTCATCAACTGGGAGAGACGCGGGAACTTCTTGTAGTTCTGACTGACCCACTTGAACTCCTTATCCGGCCTCACGCTGTACGGGTCGAAGAACTCCACCAGGTCCGGTCCGATCTTGTTGACGGCGACCCAGTGACCCACGTGGGGTTTGGACTCGTATAGGATGATCATCGATCCGTAGGGGTCCAGGGCCTCGTCCAGCGTCTTGAAGTTGTCCAGCTCGTCATATGTGTAGACGTTCACTTTGCCGTCGGTCATCCGGAAGAGATCGTCGTTCGAGAGGGGTCTCGATTCCTGCTTCATTATCTCCGCTTCGTCGATCATCCACGTATATATTATCAATAGGTAATATATAATGTCATACAATAACATCCAGAAACAGGATGACCACGTCTACTACAACGTCATCATCACTAATACGTCTGACGTAAGGATCCCGGCTCAATACTACGAGACGCGTACGGATCCCATCATCCCCAACTGTGAGGACTACCATATGAGCATCATCAAGTTCACCATCCCGACGGAACAGCTCCCCATAATCGCGGACTGGTACAACGGGACGGGGGCTACGGCCCTTTTCAACCAACAGAACGGATACTCGATCACTCTCTTGGGCACGGGAGGGGCCACCGCGTCTCAACAGTTCATCCAGTGGGTCTCGATATTCGGGAACTCCACGTCTGGGATCCCGGTGAAGGAGCAATTGATCTTCAACTATCAACAGCTGGTCAACATGATCAACATCGCATTCCAGGCTGCCTATACCGCGATAGGTGGGGCGAACACTGCCCCATTCATTACGTTCGATCCGGCGTTACAACTCTTCATCCTCTACATCTCGACGGGTGATCTGGCGGTCTTGGGAGGGACACCCGCGCTCTCGATCTGGTTCAACATAAACCTCCAACTGCTCTTCCCCTCCTTCCCGTACAGCTTCTTCAATGGTGTTGTGTACTCCTACAATCATCTAGGGGAGTACGCCCAGATACCGACTAACGGGACTGTCAACGGGATCGTCTCCCTCCTACAACAGGGTATCCCGGGCATCACAGGGTATTCCTTCGTGGCCCAGGAGTACCCGGCCACAGTCGCACTCTACGAGCCTCGATCACTGAGGTTCATCAGCGGTTCGGTACCCTCCAAGCGTGAGTTGGTGCCCCAGGTCAACTATGTGGAGAATACCAACCCGTTCCTACCTGCAACACCCGGATTCCCCTACCCTGTCCAATATAGTGGCTCCAACCTCGGAGGGGACCCGACACAGGCGATCATCACAGACTTCGACCTACCCCTCTCCAACGCGGTGGCCGAGTTGAAACCGTTCGTACAGTACGTCCCAACAGCACAGTATAGATATCTGGATCTCCTGACTCAGGGACCCCTCAACCAGTTTGACCTCTCCATCTTCTGGGTGGACGAGCTCGGAGGGATCCACCCACTCTACATCAACCCCAACCAGTCGGTCACGATCAAGATCCTTTTCCAGCGGAAGTGGTAAGACACGCCCCGACCCCTACACACGATTGAATATAGTCTACAACAATTATATACATGTCGTTAAACCCAATCCCGCTTAAGCTATATAGGGCTGAGGACCCAGTCACTAAGGTAGGAAATGAGCGTGAGTACTCCGTCATCAAGGGGGCCCAGGAGGTCTTCTACTACCCCTTTCCGACGTCGGGTCAAGCGAACGCCTCGATCAATACGATCAACTGTAACCCGACGAATCAACGGACGATTATAGATCGGAAGATTTACGTTCGTGCGACCTTCCTTCTGAACTTCTCCGGTACGGGTGCCACAGGTGGTCTCCTCCAGACTGGTTTTGACGCCCCGAGAGCCTATCCCCTCTCGATGGTCACCAAGAACTTGTCTATTCAGCTCGGGGACCAGACGATCAGTACCAACCTAAACGAGTACTTCTCCGCCGTCGAGAGGTACGGAAACCCGATGGATCTTCAGGATCACGAGTATTCGGAGACGCCAAGCATGCCCGATCAGTTCCAGTCCTACACTCAGGAACTCGGTGCCAATCGCTCGGAGTTGGGTCCCTACTCGGTCAACCCCGCCCAGGTCCCCAGAGGATTCGCGCTGGGCTCCACCGGCGCTGTCTGGTACAACATCAGTCAGATCGGAGTCAGTGGTGCTACGGCTGCCACCGCCTCCGTCCTTCTGACCGTGACTGAGCCCCTCTTTATGAGCCCCCTCTACTTCGGCAAGGGGGAGCACAGCGGGTTCATCGGTATCCAGAACATGCAGGTTCAGATACAGTTTGGTGATCTGACCCGTCTCTGGTCTCACAACGTCAATTCGCCGAGTGTGATCCCTGTCGTCGGCGGTCTGAGTGTGACGGTGGTCAATCTACAAGTTCTGGTCAAGCAGTTGACGCCTGACTCTCTCGCGAAGATTCCGAACATCATACCGTATCCGCTCTCCCAGGTGACCACGTTCCCATCCAGTACGGTCTATACGCTGGCCTCTGGAGCTGTGGCGACTATGAACAGTGGGAGTATTACGCTGAACAGTATCCCAACGCGTATGTACTTCTACGCCCGTCAGCAGAATAGCGACCTAACGTTCAATAGTTCGGACGTGTTCGCGGTGTTGCAATCGATCACCGTTCAGCTCGGGACGCGTCAGCTCCTCTCGAGTGCCACACAACAGGATCTGTATAACATAAGTGTCCGGAACGGGTGTAATATGTCCTTCACCCAGTGGGCGGATCGTGTAGGCTCAGTCCTGGCCGTCGATCTGACCAAGGATATCGGCCTTCAGCCCACGGAGGCGCCAGGATTGCTCACGAGATCCTCGCTGGTGGTCAACGNNACAACGCGACTTTCCTGAACACGAACCCTTCGAGCATCAACTACATCTTCTACGTCCTCATCTGCGAGGAGGGGACGGTGACGATCGACAACGGCCATATGCTCAAGAGTATCGGTGTGTTGACCCAGGCGGATATCCTGGCAGCCGAGAACGCCCCGATTATCCCATACAAGAACGATAGGAACATCTATGGTGGTGCCTGGTATAACGACCTTTGGGAGGGTGTGAAGAGTGGAGCGAAGTTCATTAAGGACGACGTTCTACCGATCGCCAAGGATGTTCTTCCCATTCTCGCCGGCCTCGGGAATACCGGTGGTAGGAAGAGGATGCGTGGTGGAGATGCCGACATGAGGGACTACGAGATGAACGATGAGTACGTCGCCGACTGCTTCGAAGGTGGCAAACGCAGACGGAAGGCACCGGTTCGGAAGGGCCGTGGTCTGATCGGCGGGCGCATGATGCACCGGGACGAACTCTAAAAGATATCCTCAAATCGCTCATCTTAAACCAGAGATGTCACCAGTTCTAAATTTTAATATATCCGTACGTTAGATGAGACGGAGAGGAGGCAGGCTATTGAGTGCCATAACCTGGCTTATTTTCACGCGTAAGTTTATACATGGATAACGTTCTCTATGGTCTAGCCCGTCAGATCGTCTCCATGAGGGACTACGAGGCCAATGACGAATACGTAGCCGATTCGATCGAGGGAGGGGATAAGAGGGGTAATGGATTGAGCATGGAGGACATCTATAAGTTACCGGTGAGGCTCCTCCAGGCTCTCCAGGGTCCTCGGAATAACTTCCCTCCACACGTCCGACAGGTCCTGAAGGAGAATGGGGACGCGCACATCATCGATCTGGAGGTCTGCCGTAAACCGATCCCGAATAGTATCCGGCAGTTCGCCAACTTAATATCCCTCGGTACACTACACAGAAATGTTGGTCATGACGATCTGTATCATCTGTATCTCATTATCTTCCTTGATAATGGGCGCGTATTTCGGATTGAGAAGGATCATGTTATCAAGATGGAGGCATACAGCTCAGGCCCTTGCGGGATGCACGTGTCTTTATTGAACTCGGATCAGACCCTCAGCGAGTTCATCAACAACGCCGTTCAACAGGGTGGGGAGGGCTTCTTCGAGTACGATGTCCGATTCCACAACTGTCAGGTCTTCATCAACTCCCTTCTCTCGGCGAATGGTTTGATGACCTCGGATCTGGCGAGCTACATTCTCCAGGATGTGGAGGTGATCCTGAGGGACACCCCGGAGATCTCTCAGAAGATAGTGGACATCATTACAGGGGTGGCCAGTAGGGCGGATATCCTCCTTCACGGTAAGAACCTGAGGAAGAAGTACAAGTCCATGATCAAGAGGCCTAGGAGGAAGCTGAAGGGTGGTGCACCTCCAAAGAAGAACACGTCCGTACAGTCGGTTTTCTTCAAGACGAAGGACGGATGGACGGAGGATAAGGCCAAGGACTGGTTACACGACCACGGCTTCTCCCACAGCTTCGGAGTGGATAAGAAGGTGACGGGGGAGTTGAGATACAGGCAGATCGACCCCTCGGAGTTCAACACGTTCAGGACGCATCCACTTCCTAAAATAGGTGTGGATCTTGTCTTCGGCTATCGGGACTAAACCTACTTAAAGAGGACCCTATTTAATACATTCGGGACAACCCGCATTAATGGTCCACCTGCCATTTGTAGATATTGTACATAATCGATCACATATATAGGTCCTTCGGGACGCATATATGTTATGTGTATAAGGTGAAATCGATGTAGAGATCCGCTTCAGTTAATTCGATCCTGGATAACCTCTCGACCTTCTGACGTTGTTCATCCAGGTACTTCCGGTACTTCCTCTCCCTCTCCTTGAGGTACCGCGGGATGATCATATAGCCCCTCTTATTGACGTAATACGTCTTATTCCGTTTGGACTCCAGGACCCTATCACGCCTTATCTTGATATAATAGTCGTGTTGGTACTGAGTAGAGACGATCTTCTTAATATTCCTCTTCTCCTCGTCGGCCCTTATCCTGGCTATCTCCTCCTCCTCCCTCTGACGGTCATCGTAGTAATATTTGGTGCCGTCTCGCCTCTTGGAGATGTACTGGTAGTAATATATATGGGGTTCGGACCCTTCCCGTCGGTAGATGGACATCGGGTATATACTTGAGTGAGAGTATATTAGCCGGTTTTATTAGTTGGGTGAAGTAGTTGAGAATCATATAATGTCTTAATATCTAGTTTCAACATCTGAACATTGACGTTCAGCTCGGCTATATCCTTGGAGAGATCGTGGGTCTCCAAATAGTCGTGGTTGGCCTGCTTGGTGAGGAGGGCCTGGCCCATCCTCTTGAAGGTGTCCACCTTGACGGCCTCTCGCTCCTTCTTGTCCTTGGGGAGTTTCTCCTTCCTGGGTTTGGGGTCCTTCTTGAGGAGATTGGTCGGGAGTGGGGTTAGACCCGGTTGAGCCTTGTAGGTAGCTCTGGCTTTCTTCGAGATTGATTCAACCGTAGGAATTGCGGACATCTTTTGAAGTATATTATACTATAGGGGGAGATTAAAATTTCAGTTCCCGGATAAACTCCTTACAGTTAGAAACGGTCATGTTGGAATTGTGATCGAAGACGACTTTGAATCCTCCACACAGAAGGTCAAAGACGATTGACTCACCGTTAGNNTGGATGATTCTCAAAGATCACTTTAGTTCCTCCACATAATAGATCAAACTCTACGGCTTCGCCATTATACAACTTCTCATAAAGTTGGTATGGTGTGCACTTAAGAACTTCGCACTTATACTCGATAGACTTCAAAGGGATACCCTTCATCCGGCAATGATTACCGGTGATCACCTTTCCTGTCTTCTTATCGACACCTTCTAAGACGTCAATATAACATTTCTTCCCCAAGGTGATGTTACTGACTGATTTGATCGACTTGGGATCGGCACCCTCGAGATCGAAATCTACATGGAATTGTCCAGGATCTTCACCTATTAGATCTTGGCCGTATTGTGATTTGAAAGCCTCGGCGAGACGTTCCACATCATCATAATCAATATGCATGGAGTCGGTATCTTGGTAGATGATCCTAATGTTCATAGACTCGGCGAGAGTCATAACACGGTTCATAATCCTCTTCGACATGCTGAGAATCTCACACCCAACCTGGGCGAAGTTAAAGTGTTGATTGATGGACTTATCCATCTTAATTAAGTAGGTATCCTTATTGATCTGTTGAGATGGTCGGTTAATATACAGATAGTTCCTAGAGATAAATTTCTCAAAATTGTCACGACCCCGCATGATGATAACGTCCTCATCAATCGGTTTAAGAATGCTCTTACCATAGCTAGAGTTCATCAAAAGTTTGTAGACCTTCTCGATCGGATTCTTAAGTTTCTTCTGCTCTAATCGAGTATCAAAGAGCTTCTTCATAACCTCGGCTACCTTATTGTTTCGGCCCTCGTTGAAGTAGTAACCTTCTATAATCTCAAATTGAATCTTTTGGAACTCAATCGCGTCTTCTAGACTTGCCTTATCCAGATAAACATATTTACCTTCCATCTCGTTGGTGAAGTTCCTTACTCCGGATTCAGTAATATAACTCATGAGAGGGAATGATAAACACTTACCAACTTCCTTGATTAGAACCTTGACGAAGTAACCGTCTTGATCATATAGGAAGTTATAACGGAGCTGATCCGGTTTCAATACCTTTGGTTTGCCCATCAAGAAACCACCTAGAACCATCATAGCGGACGGGTAGAGAGATACAGCGTCGAAGTCGGCTAGTTTACACTTCTCCAACTTAACTTTTTTGTTCTGACTCGCCATCGTCCGGCCTCCGTATACACAGAGTTGAATAAAAGCCCTCACGACCCCGGAGATCTCATATACCCCATCATAACATCCAACTTTCTTGATGTACTTATCAGCGACCGAAGCTATGGAACAATAGTTATCAATGTTAAGACCGGTAATAATGTGCATGGACTTACGGAAGATCTCATAACCCTTTGTGAGGACCTGACAATCAATAATACAATATCGGCGGGAATATTCAACTATGTTGAATTTGTCAGACGCCTTAACGTTCCACTTGTGAACGTTCTCAAGGAAGAGATTATGATCCTCCTTGTCTAATAGGTTGAGTGCCTCGGAGATTGGAACCCACTTGTTTTTAATATTATCCGTTGTATATAGTTTGTAGGGCATCACCTCCTTCCCAATGTCGAGGTCAAACATCTTCTTAAAGTCGGATAGTTTAGTTTTAGGAAGGAACTTCAAACTATCATGGATGATGATCTTGATAGATTTTTTGGTTAGAAAGTTGGTATAGATAGCTGAGCAGGACATAAGGGAAGAGGCTTTGGGAACATAGTTGATGATTGTGAGATGATTGAGTAGGAACCGGAAGTCATAGCCGGCATTGTGGGCGATTAGAAAGGTGTTCTCTGTGAAACTGTCCAACATCTTACGGGCACAGTTGGACCCTATGAATGAATAATCCTTCTTGTCGACCTGATCGGTGATACAGCAAAGATAAGGAGTGTGGATCTCGCCGGATGTGTTCGTCTCGAAGTCAAAAGAGACCTTACGATATTTGATTAGCTGGTCCTTGAACTTAATATAATGATACCCATCATCCGTAAGGATCTCATCATCGATGACCTTATCAAAGAGACGGACACTCGAATCATCATAATAGAGGGATTCAAACTGGGTATCCTTAACCTTATTGTATAGGGGGGTTTCATATAATTCGGGGCTATTCTGGATAGGATTCAGAAGAATATCAGCATTCGCGATAAGAGACCTAACCAGATCGAGAGAGTTAATGAATCGTTTAGATGACTTCTTACCAGATGCGTTAATAATCCTATTCCACTCCTTCTTATCCTTAATCTCATCATAATGATCGATGGCGTATGAAGTGACTTCGGTTTGGTCGTAGATGAAGTAATGGTCTTCAAATAAACAAATGGAATAAGATTCCTCATTCTCCTTACCATAGATCCGATCACGTTTATTATCTTTAACAATCTTAAGATTAATACGTATCTTCAAACACTTACATACCTCATCCAGTTTATTAATCGGAATAGATTCACCAGATCCGAATCCGCAGATCATAAGTTTGAGTTGTTGAAGTTTCTCAACTGATAAACCACCTTGATTCAAGGCCTCGTAGAAACAATTGGTTTCATAGTTATCAGCCTGGACCTCGGTAAAGATACCATACTTAGACAAGTCAAGATCAAGGTTATGAGTATACTTGAAGAAAGCACCAGCCAAGGCATTCCCCAGATGTTTTGTCGGCTTGACAATGTTGAAAGAGTTCTCGTAGAATAGAACAGATTCGAAGATACCATCACTCTCGGTCTCCTCACCAAAGACAGCACCTTCTAAAAGAGCTTCAATCTCATCAATATTCCTAGGTGTTAGGGTGATGTACATCTCGCCGACATTAAGTAATAGGTTACTATCTCCACCAATTCGAACAATCTCACGGATTAGTTTCTTAAGGGCTTCCTTACGAGTGGAGGTGTAATAATAATCACGGGGTTCAACATCCTCAA
>QGNH01001447.1_pt1 | contig 24851 bp, 42 predicted proteins | sample 1735481 | NCBI WGS metagenome assembly QGNH01 (sample SAMN09239004, study PRJNA386568) | Viral metagenome, whole genome shotgun sequencing project.
AGGCTAGCATCATAACTTCCCAAAACCCCCTGGATAAGACTGTCTGCACCTGTAAACGCTTGTACGATTTCCGGAGGCGCCGGGATGCGCTGAACCTCACGGATAGGATTGCTGATAGGCATCTCTGGATTTTCTTCGTGAATCGAGTTAAATACAAACGTAGACGCATGTTGTTGGTCCTTGTAGGCCTGCAAGAATTCCTCTTCTTTCGGTAGCGCTTCTTTAGCAACCATGAGCTTTGATTGCATTTGGTTTTCAATTTCGTTGGCTAAAGCAATACCTGCGTAGTTTTTTAAGCGTTGCGCGCCTTTGGCATGATACACATAAGGTCGCGTAACTTGTCGTATATTGCCATTCTTTGGCGTTTTAATAAGAGCACTGTTGCCATCAACAAAAACAAGTGGTAATTGCTCAAAGTCGGTTTCTTCATATTTCAATACTTGGTTTTCAATTAGAGTATAACGAACGATGTTTTCACGCATTGTTTTACGTGGCTTTCCTATGATAGCAGGAGGAACGGTAATATCGTTCCACTCCTCAACCATTCTATTATACTTTTCCATAGTCATGACTTTGCCATCACGCACCTGGACTATAGTTTGCTCTTTCTTCTTCTTCTCATAATAGTCAGCAAGTAATACAATTTCAGAGTTATCGTTAAGATAAGACCAGCTAAACCCCGCGAAATCACGTCTAAAGCTCACTGTATTTAATTGCACATCGGGATATTCGTCCTCGAAATCCTCTTTTGCTTTAGGGAATAATTGGGCGCAAAACCTGCCATCACCTTTATGAGAGAACTTTGTAATCTTGTCGAATACGCATAGAGTAGGCTCACATCGCTCAATCATAATGGCTTGATTCATAGACATCGGGTTTTCGTAATCAGTGAATACTTTAAGAACGCCGAACCCACCCGACAAGATATCTTTATATATCTCATAACGCGTATGCTCATTATTGATATCGAGCATCACATGACGCAAATGCTCTTGAACAATACGAATAGTTAAAGGGTCTGCATCTTCTTGATTATCCGCATTAACTTCTATATCAGGCTCTTGCTTGCTCATTTCGCCCAATAATCGGCTAATATAAGCTTCAAGGATATTAAACTCTAACTGAGGCATCCCCCTGCTTTCAAGCAGCGTAATTTCATCACCCGTGAGATTCGACTCAAAGACAAATCGTCTGAACTCATTGTATCGGTCGTAGTTATGTCTGAAGTAATCATGCCCATTTTTGACGGCTTTTTTGATACGCGGTAAATTATCTTGATAACGTTTTGCAACATCCATTGTCGCCCCTGTCCGTGTAATTTATTTACTTATAGGCTTTTTGCTTGAGATTCGTAATCTTATTATTCGTTGAATTTAATGAGCGACCCAAGGAATTATAGTCAGTTTGATTAAGTTTAGTGTTTATTATGGTTTTGTCAATCAGCGTTGGTTTTATCGCGTCATAAAGAGTGTCGCAAATATCATCATGTCTGTGGCTGTCATTAGCTGTAATTTTGGACATATGGTTGATGCATAAATCAACATGCTTTGCGCCATAAGTAAATGATATCATTTTTGCTGATACTATGGGTTGCATCTCTAAGAATCGTGCTGTTTTGCTACCTGATGCCTTGGTGCGCTTAACTTCTCTGATTGTTAATCCACGCACACCTTCCAGCGAGCTAATAAGGGTTACACCTGTTGATGCTTTTTCTATTATCGCTATAAGTGGCTTAACTTTGTGCAGCATGCATTCGCCATAGAAGCTCATAAACTCTGATTGTAAATCCTTTGGCTCAATACGTATTTCCCAGCAATCAAGCCAATGCAGCGCATATTGCCCTGTCTTTTTGCCGAACTCTTCGATTTCATAAAGTCCCCAGAAGCTGAATACCGTTGCATCATTGTATGTTTTGGAAGTCTCTGATGTATCCGCGGTGATAAACGTTGCTATTATCTTAGGTTCTTCGGCTAATAACACGAACCATTCGGGCTTAAATAATGCGCCACCTGAGGGTATGGGGTTTTGCTGTATCTGAGAGCTGAAGACGTAGGGCTGTTTTAATTGTAGCTCTTGCAGGTATCTTAATGACTGCATCTCTGGATAGAGCGCATTACCTGCTTTGTCTATTCCTTCAAGCACGGTGAAGTCCCATTCTCTAACGTCTTTACCAGACAAAAGAAAGGCAGCCAGGTCATCCTCATGCAGCCTTTGCCCTATAAATAAGATTGGGACGTTTTCATCTCGTGGTCGCTGTAAGATGGTCTCTTGATAGTTTCGTATTACGGTTGCACGAGTAGTTGCAGAATGAACTTCATCGGGCTTGTGCGCATCGTCGATGATTACACAGCCTGAGAATCTGTCCAAGCCCGGATTGCCTGCATTGCATCCTGTGATACCACCAGCGGCACCAAACGCAGCTACTTCGCCACCTTGTACTGTTTTAAAATTATCTTTGGCGCGACTGTCGGAACTTATATTGACATCAAATAAGTACCTATAATGCTTTTTGGTCATTATTTGCTTGATGAATGCCGTATGTTTCGAGGCCAAGTCGTGCGAGTAAGATATGTACAGAAAGTTACAATCAGGGTATTGCGCGAAACACCATGCCACGAACATGCAGCACATGACGCTCTTTCCGTAACCTGGAGGAATATTGATTCCTTTACCAAATGCTGGTCTTTGCTGATGAAAGAGGCTTGTTAACTCACGGCATACCGTGATTGCGTGAGGCTCTCGTCCTAAGGGGCAACTGATAATGTATTGACGACCAGTAAGCAAAGGATAAAATGTCTTTGTAAACTCAAGCAATGAGCCTTTTAGTTGTGCTGCCAGATGCTCTCTTTCTAGGTCAATCATTAATTGATTCCGGTTTTACATTGAAATCTTCAGCGACCCGAAATCTAATATCACTACCTGATTCTTCGAATTGCTTATTTATATATAATAAACAAACTTCATGAAAAATTTTAACTTTCTTGTCTAATTGTTCTTTTTCCAAGTCAATCGCCATAACATCCTATAGTGACAAAATTAATTAAAGCAAGCCATGCAGCTATTTAAGTGCATCTGGTTATTTCTATACTGACCTAATTAAAAGATAATTAATCTTACCCAGGTTGACGTTTCTTGCTTTAATATTAAGTGACAAAAGGCAGGAATTGCACCTGCTATTGATTAGTTTCACACGGCAACTCAGTCCCAGGTCTCCGACTAATCCAAATATGGCTCAGGGATTAAAAGTACTATTGTCGCGTCACTGTCCGCGATGCTTTTGTCATTTATTCTTTTTAATCAACTGGCAATTCTTTTCTAACATCAAATGCGTTGCCGCCGAGACTAATATAGCTTATTGCATCCTCAGCTTTTAAATTATCAATCAAATTATTCAGCCGCTCTATCATTATTAATGATTCATCATTTTCGGCAAGGATGTACCCGTGTGAATCAGGATTAATCACAGTAGCATTTATCCGTGTCATTATTTATCCTTTTTAATCAACTGGCAATATTCGCCATGCAATTTAAAAATATAATCTTTGTGCTTATAAATGGACGGGCTCACATTATCGCAAGAGTAAGTTTGCATAAATAACACCGTTTCATGGTCTTTTAATATACATCCGTGCCAGCAGATTATTAGTGATATTGCCCATAGGTTCATTTATTTAAAGCAATGGTTATTATTTCATCTTCCTGTCGCTCAAAGATCAACCTACCTTCAATTTCATTTATAATAGGCGGTTGATTACGACTCATAACAATTTCATCGTCACTAATTGAATTAATAGTATAATAAAGCCCATCGTCTTCAGTGGACTTCTTTAAAAAAACTTTATCGTTAACATTCACTTTTATTTATTTCGCAGCATTTAAAAAACAATACAATTTTTCACCATTCATTTTTCTGCATTCGTTATATTTATAAGTGATAAGAAAATAATAAGGAATTAGTACCAATATTAAAGCGATAACGCTAAAAGCCATGTACTTTCTATTGCTCATTAATATTCACTTTTATTCTGCTCTGCCAATTTAGCTCGTATGTCTTTAAGCTCTATCATTAATGTATCTGCAACCTCTTTTATATCCTGTTCTTTGTCAGCTGTACGCCAGCGTGCTCTAGTTTTAAGCCAAAATATCTGAGCCGGCAAATCATTTTCTTCTATTGCTTTTTTAAATAACTTATTAGCTACTTGCGCATTTGCTTTAACAATAGCTGTATCAAGCTCACGCTTATAATATTTAACCAATGATTTCTCTGAAATATCAAGAAACAACGCAATTTCTTCATGTGTATGACCAAAGCTTTTAAGTGCCGATACTTCAGCTCTTGATTTGTCTGTGGGGACATGTGGCGTATTATCTGGCATCACTGCTCCAAAATAGCTTTTTTACCGCTATAATTTTCCCATCTTTTGATTATGACATCACAATATTTAGGGTCAAGCTCCATCATAAAGCATTTTCTTTGTGTTTTCTCGCAGGCGATTAGGGTTGAGCCTGAGCCGCCGAATAGATCAAGTACTGAATCACCTTTTTTAGTGGAATTTTCACAGGCTATCTCGGCCAGGGCTGTCGGCTTCATAGTAGGATGAAGATTAGAAGTATTTGTTTTAGCCACATCCCAAACTGTTGCTTTAGTGCGACCTCCATGCCATTGATGATTCTTTCCTTTATAACCATACCAGCATACTTCATGCTTCCAATGATAATCTGCTCTTCCAATTACAAAAGGGGATTTGTTCCATATAATTTGTGACTGGATATGCCATCCTGATTCTAATAAGCTATTTAAAATCGCAAAACCCTCAACCAAAGATGGCGACCAAACATAAATACTGCAGCAATCCGAAAGGCACGAGGAATTAGTGAAGCATTCTTTAAGAAATTCCTTTAATTCATCACCTTTCTTTTCATCGTTGAGAATAGGCTGAAAATTCCTATTTTTGGCTTGTTTATCACGACCAATAAACTTGCCCTGTTCAAAATTTACACCATAAGGAGGATCGGTAAATACCATATCAGCCTTAACGCCATTCATGAGCTTATCAACCGCATCAATCGAAGTACTATCTCCACACATTAATCGATGGTCACCTAATACCCATATATCACCAGGCTTAGTAATTGGCTCCTCTGGGATTACTGGACAATCATCCTCATCACAAAACACCTCAGGATTATCATCGGGAAAGATATCAATCAGCTCTTCAAGACTAAAGCCCGTCAACTCAAGGTTAAAATCCTCATCACGTAACAACTCAAATTCTGTTTGCAGTTTTGATATATCCCAGCCTGCATTAAGTGCAAGTTTATTATCAGCAATGATATAAGCCCGCTTCTGAGTTTGCGTAAGATGTGAAAATACAATACAAGGTAATGATTCGATATTTAATATCTTAGCCGCCTCTAATCGCCCATGTCCTGCAATAATCTGATTATTTTCGTCGATTAATAAGGGATTGGTAAACCCAAACTCTGTGATAGATTTAACTATTTGATCAATCTGATGCTCTGAATGATTTCTTGAATTATTAGAGTAAGTTTTTATCAAATTGGTTGAAATTTCTTTATAACTCGAAAGCTTTAAAGGGTTTTTAGACATCATCAATCCTTGATTAACTTAGGTCTACCACGCTTCTTTGGCAGCTCAGTAATAGTAGACTCATTGAATTTAGAACAAAATTTATTCAATGATTCATCTTTAACAGCAGTAACCTCATTATATTTCCAACAGTCGCCGCAATCATATACACCACCAACAAAGCCACGAGTCCAGCCCCGTCCGCTGCAAGTAGGGCAATCTGCTGCTCCAGATGTGTTAATCATACAAATCCTTGTACTAAAATCTTATCCACAAAATCTGTGGAAAACTCACCATATTTAGCAAATAGTACACAAATATTTACTGATGATCAAATACTTTAAATAAATGTATAAATAACACTTTACATCAAATAAAAGTTTGCTATAATAGCGGCATATACAAACAAATGGGGATTAAAAATGACAAGAAACGAATACAACAACCTAATTGAAGTAAGTAAAATGTTGCAAAAAGAAGTAGTCGAATTGATGTTAGAAGGTGGGAAAAGGTTTGAGTCAGTACTGAGAAGATTAAAAGAAGTAAATCAACGAATTAAAAATGTAGCGGCCTAACGGTCGCTTTAACAAGGATTAAATATGAAAAAGTGCTGGAATTGCTGGGGAGAAACTTACATTTTGAATCCATATTATTATTTTTGCAGGGATTGCCCGTGTATTAGTTTAACGGATGCGTATCCTCATGAATTTACTCCTACACATTCAGAAATATTGTGTCGTGACGAAAGAAAATTAACTAAGGAAACAAAATGACATACACAAAAGAACAGCTAGACATCGAGCTTCTAAAACAAAAGAACGACAGCTTCAGTCAATCTTTAATCGAGATTAAAAGCGAATTAAGAAGCCAATTTCACTTAGTAGTAGGATTGATACTAGGTATTTACGGAATCATGGCCGCAACAGCATTGGCGAAGCTTGGAGGACTAGTATAATGAACTTAACAGATCTATCAGAAACAATAGCAAAATTTGAAATAGACCCAACGGACAATGAGTGCGACTTATGGGATTACAATTTCTATGCGTCACTTAACGGAGACCACGAATACATGCAATCTTTCAGCAAAATAGAATTGTGCATATTACGTGAAAATTGCAAGAACATTATTCAATTAACAGATAAATTAGAGGTAAATTGATGATAAAATGGCTTATATGTCTTATATGGGGACATAATTTAGACATGACACAAACATTGAATTTAAGAAGACGAACAGATAATACAGTAGCGGGTGTACAAGCGCTTTGCAAAAGATGCCAGCATTATCGGTTTATAACTAATAGAAGCATAGGAGATTTTTAAAATGGGAATAATGGAAGGATGGACAGACGAAGCAGGCTGGGAGCAATCAGAATATGAATCTGATGACTTATCAGAATACAAAGAATCACGCGAAGAGGATTCGGAATGAATAACGACATTATATATAAAATTGAAGAAATGGTGCTAACAATATTGGGTAAAGCACCAACGAATGAAGATGGTCTTTCAGTTTTAACAGGACTTACAGCGGCAACATCAATGATATTAAACTTCATTGAAATAAAAAAAGAAGTAAAAATAGAAATGCTGACAGAAATTTTTGAATCAATTAAAGAGGGTATAACAGAATGAATGACATAATAGAAAAAGCAATTTCAATTAAACCAAGAAATGAAAAAGAAGAACTAGAAAGAACAATTCTACGAATTCATGACCTGGAAAAACAAACAAAAGAGCTTAAATTTAAAATTGATATGTTAACCGACACATTAAACTCGCTTGATAAGGATAAGTAATGAAAACACTATGTAAGATTTCTTTAGTAGGGATAGTAGGCAAAGATCCGGATGTCAGAACGACATCAAGCGGTTTAACAATAGCTTCATTTTCACTAGCAACTGAGCATCATAAAAAGAAAGATTCAAGCGATGAATCAAAAACCACGCAATGGCATCAATGCGTTAGTTTCGGAAAACTTGCAGACATCGTGCAGCTATATGTTGTGAAAGGTAGCAAACTTCACATTGAAGGAACTATTGAGTATCAGCAGTACGAGAAAGATGGTGTTACAAAAAATGTAACGAAAGTCATCATTCAAGATATGATAATGCTGTGCTCTTCGGAGCGTCCTCAAGCGGCATTGGTTGTTGATGTAGCGCAAACGGCACAGCTAGATGATGGTATCCCATTCTGACAGCGTCATTTCTTCCAATCGCACCCGGATAAGCCTAGTTTTATACTTTCTGTCCGGGTTTAGATAAATTCTAGCACCACATTTACGGCATTTTTTACCCACTTCGACTTTATATGTATCACAGTTAAAACACCAAACTTCACTTTTTTTTATTCCTCTCATGATTCATGTATTCCCTTATCCAAATATTGGCTCTCTTTCGCGCAAAATTCTGCTTATTTTGAACGTTCGTGCATTCGGCAATACCTTCATACCACTTTTTACTATAATCGTGTAAAACAGGTCTAATTTCGCTTAAATCGCATTTTGATAAAATCTTTTTTAAGTAGGCGATGTCGTCTCGTAGCAAATGCATGTTGTTTTCGTGACAGTATTTCACAAATCGGGTTATTGTTGTTTGTAGGGACATTATTGCCTCAATGCGTTTAAGCAGGATGACAATGCGCTAGAGGCCGTTTGTGTTATTTCTTTTCTCTTATCAATATTTTTTACTTTAGCACTCCTATCAATATCCTGCTGTCTTCTTTGCTCAGATTCTTTTTCGCGTTGTTCTATTTTTTTGTATTCAGCATCTCGCTGTTCTTTGGTTGGGTATTTTGATGCGCTTGAACCTGTTTTGTATTTATCAATCGGGGTTTTCTTTAAGTGTGTTAAGAATCTGGCCTTATACACCATTTGGTTTTTCTGGCTCCAGTAGTCGCAACATTCTTCGTAAAGTTGGATTAAAGTAACTTCAATGCCGGTAAATCGCGATTTAAACGTTTCATTGCATGCTGTATCGGTTAATGCCTCTGTTTTAAATTTTTCTTTTAATAATGAATCCGAGTGATTATTAGATGAATTCGCAAGAGCTGATTTTTCTTCATTCTTGTAATTTTCAAAAGATATGTTGCTAGTAGTAGTATTATTATTTTCTTTATTTAACTTCTTATTATTATAGTCCGCTCCTCCGGACTCACCAAGTCCGCTCCTCCGGACTTCACAGTCCGCTCCTCCGGACTCCGGTATAATTTCTGTACAGTCGGTTTCTATAGGCTTTGAGGGCTGTAGAAGATAACGACGACCTCCTTTTTTTATGCGTTGTAATTCATTATGTTTTTCAAAGAATAATAAAGCCTCACAAACCTGGCTTCTTCCCACGGTTGTTCGTTCGCAAATTGAATCAAGAGATAAAAAACAGGTCTTTCGATGATTCCAAAATTGAAAAATAGTTTCGTAAACCCTAAGGAAACTTAAAGTTAATCCTGGTAATGACATAATATATGCGGGAACTACGAAGAAGGATGCTACATAAGGGTTGTTATTATTTGCAGTCATGATGTATAATTTCCCTAGGTTGTTGTGTAACCTGGTATGGACACTTTGCCGTATTTCACCAAAACTTCGGTGTCCTTGGTAATAATGCGAGAGAAGCAACTTTGGTCGGGAGATTCTCAAGCTAGATTTTTATTTGTATATAATACAGCAAGCATACATGAAGTAAGACTTGCTGTTTCAATCTCTATATTCTGCTCTTTTTTCTTAAATCAATAAAGAACTTTTACTACTCACTTTCACCAACTCCATCCGGATTATGCACACTATCCGAATAAAACTCACTTTGATGCGCTTCTTTGCTTTCTGCCATAATATCGTCAGTTAGCAATAATTTTGCAAAATCAGAATTCCAAATCACTCCTAACATCCAGACTATTAATCCCATAAAAAGCAAAATTGTGGCAATATCTCTAATTTTTATACATTTTTCTCGATCCATGAAAAATCCTTGTAATAAACTTTATTCTCTATTAACAACATCCATTATGCGCTCTAATAACTCGGTAGTAACAGCGCTAATTATTTCAGGAGTAAGAACTTTTCCACTTTGAGAGAGTAACGAGTCAAGGATAAAAGGCCTTATTTGTTCCTCTATAGTTCTGTCAGTTCTGTCAGTCATTACACATCCTTATAAATCGCGCAATTTAATTAGTTCACTTAGATAGGAATCAATTAAATCATTTTTGCAATAAAAAATCTCATCATCAAGAAATCCGTAATCATCTTCGCCAAAAAAATAAGTAATAATTTTGAGTTCTTTGCAATACCGCATTGTATTAATAATTCCTTTTTGAATGGATATATCTTTCAAGCGCATAAATTCCGGATAAATATAATAGACCTCATCACCTAGATTAAATTTACTCATTACACACCCTTATTTGTTTTTGCTCATTAATAATACGATAAATACTAGACTCAGCAATGCCAACTTTACGCGAAATCCAGCTTTTTGCCAGTCCTCCTTCCACGTAAGTCATCACCAGGTCTTTAAGCTCCTTTGGAAGCTGTTTACGCCCTTTAAATTTACCCTCTGCCCTAGCCTTGGCAATTCCTTCTCTCTGTCTTTCAAGCATGATTTCGCGCTCAAATTGGGCTACTGCAGCGAGCATGGTTAACATGAGCTTACCTGTGGGCGTGCTTGTGTCCATTCCTAAGTTCAAAATAATAAAAGTAACCTTTTTTTGATGTAAATCTTCCACAAATTGCATCAAATCTGGCACGCTTCTTGCGAGTCTATCAATCTTAGTTATAACAAAAATGTCACCTTCTCGTACAAAATTTAGTGCTAGATCGAGCTCGTTGCGCTTGGCGATTGAGGATGCTTGCTCGTAAAATATTCTGTCGCATCCTGCGCTTTCGAGTTCCTTTATTTGTGCTTCAAGTCCTGCTTCTTGGCTAACGGTCGATGTACGTGCGTACCCGACTTTCATTTTTATTCCTTATTAAAATTCTATTTTTTTGACTGCTCGTAAAATCTCTCTAATAACAGTAGAATCTAGCCATCCCGAATAAACTTCTCCTGCAGGAGTTCCGTCATCATAAGCAATTATGGAGGCAAATCCTGATGCTATTCTTTTTTGACAAAAACAACCTCTAATGCAAACGAAAAATTGACCGTCCTCTACATCGCCAAATCTCGGAGTATCATCTTCATCGTTTTTTGTTATAAATTTAATCATTTTATGCCTTATTAGAGGTTATTGGAGATTCATTAATGGGTTCGCCGCAAAAATAGGCCTGTGAAATGATACAGTCAACAGTTAAGCCTCTAAATGCCAACTCTTTCAGATATTCTTTTTCTTTATTAGTCATTTGTCTGCCACATTCGTTTTTACAGTTTGGTGATGCGCAAAATGTTTTATCTAAAAAAGCCATGGAAATACCGTCCTTTTATTGATTATTACAATTAAACATCATGCCACATTTATCGCATTGATAGGCTAACCATTCTTTATGCTTTTCTTTATGCTCGCAAAAGGAATCAATCATTCTTTCTATAAGAAAACTAATTTTGGCTGTGCCTTCTTTTTCTGCTTCTTCATAACCTATTGCTTCGATTCGATCTGTGGATAGAAAATGAATTAAATTCAACTCTTCTTTCGTAAATCCATTCATTCAATAATCCTTAGTTCTTCAGATTGCTGTTCCGTTATATCACGCAAAACACTAGCTATTTTCATGCGAATTTCTGCAGGCTCATTAACATTAAAGACTATAATCCATTCATTTATTTGCGCAAAGGTCATTAACTGCATTATCTGTTTGTCACTGATTATCATTCCAAATCTCCAACAGTTAAACATTCAGCTTTTGTAAGCTCTTCGCCATAATGTATATGGTAATATTCAGCCTCTTTTTCACATGATTCCTTGGTTGTAAAAGGAATGACGGCAGTTGATAAAGTAAACGTTAAAAAAAGCAAGTAGGTCATATATTCGTCCTTAATCCATATTTTTTTCTTAAATCCTCTACTGCAGGACGCGAAACAGGCTCACTTGCAGATAGAAGCGCTTGCAGTTGCTCAAAAGTTAACGCTTCAATGGTATTAGAAAATACATTGAACTTGAACTTAATGTTTTCAAGCCTCTTATAGTATAAAACAAATCCGTTTTTATCCCAGAATAAGCATTTAATCTTGTCTTTGTTCTTGTTGTAAAACACGTATATTGAGCCATCATGAATGTAGTTTTGTATTTCTTTTTGCACCAGAGTGGATAAAGAGTTTATCGACATTCTGAAGTCAATTGGTTGTGATGCCAGATAGATTTGCGTTTCTTTAGATACCATTAACATTATAGTTCCCTCATTGTTTTGATTAGTTTAAGTAGTTTTTCGTCAGAAATGTTGCGGGGTATATTAAATCTTATCCCTTCTACAATGAACTCTATTTCATTAGTCTCTTTTTCAAGAGTATGAGGATAAGGATCCGTAATAAAATTATCAGGCTCAGGGGTAAGTTTTTTAAAGTTGAAAACTGCGTCTGTGACAGTTTCAGTTTTTGATATAGATTCTTTTCCATCATATTCAATATGAGGAATATAAAGCTCATCTATAGAAGCAATAGAATCTTTTCTTATTCTTAAAAGATGAGGATTGGTGGTTATAGTTGCACATTCAATGTATTCCATTCCTTTTTTTGCGCATTCTTCTTGTATAATTTCAATGTAATTTAGATGCGTCATGAATTCTTTTACTTTTGTCGCGTAGATTCCTTTTTGTTGGCAGTATTTATTAACTGAACTATTAGATAGTTTGATTTCAATGGCTATTTTGCATAATTCGTTATAAATATATGGGTTCTTAATGGAGAAACTTAATAATCTAGAGCAAATATTTGTGAAATCCTTTTCATTAACATTATTTTCTCGCGCAAATTTTGAATAGCCTATGTTAGTTTTCACAAACTCAAGGGCCAATAAATAATATTTAAATACTTCCTCGGTACTTCTTGCGGATTTCGTTATCCTCTTTAGCATGACGCGCTATTCCTTTTTATGATTCTCCCAATAGACTTAAGAGTCACTGAGATGTTTGGTTAAAAATCCTCTCTTTTTGTTCTATGTGAGTTTATTGAGAGAGATGCTCATATTTTTACTACCCTGGTCTATTTGTTGGCTTAAATTTATCTAGTAGACGTTTAGTACACAAAAATATTATTCATTATATTCTTGACAAACCATTAATTTCATTTCCTAAAAAAATGACAATCGACTGGACTTGAACCAGATTTGCTGGCACCCGTATTGCGTAAGGCAGCGTTGCAATATCTCAGGTCATGTGTCTGCACCACATCGCGATTGTCATAAACTTAACCGTTCGCTATTCGCGAACAGCGAACATCATCATTATGGAAGCTCTATATCCCCGCACCTCGCACACCAATCAATATCAAAACCATAATTTGTTGTTAAATATTCATATTGATGGGTATGAATCTTTCTATCCCTTAGCGGTACAGGCAAAGTCTTACCCCCATTTAATTTACAATGGCCAATAACCTTCTTAACTGTTTTCCCGTAGCCACAGCACCAATCATTATAAGTTTTGGCATATATCGAATCTTTTGGGTGTTTGGCGTCATGATGGAACACGCATCCTTTACAATGATTGTTCATCGCCATTCATCCACAATCAATTTGCCTTCTGTCAGTTCATGCAATTTAAACTGAATTTTAAGAGGAATCTTATTCTTATTTTTCCATACCGTATAATTCTGAGGAGCTATCCCTAATTCCTGACAAAGTTTCCTACCACTACCAAAATATAAAACCGCTTCATCTAAACTCATATACAGCCCTTAACATAAAGAAATGAATGATAATGCAAATATACATTGACGTCAAATATTATTTATGGCTTAATGCTTCTGGGAACTAATTAAGAGGACTAACAATGAAACAAGTTTTTGAAAATGGATTACATAAGATATCTAATGATGAGTACCACGCGTCAGAGGGTATTTCACGAAGTATGCTCATGAGCTTTAATAGGTCTGCTCGTCATTATTGGTATGATCATGTATCTGGATTAAAACAAAAATCAGCCCCTACAACAGCAATGAAAATTGGCAGCGCTGTACATACACTGGTTCTTGAGCCACATTTATTTGATGTTGAATTCTTTATAACAACGCAACAATCAAAGCCCAAAAAAGATACCAATCCTTATTATAAGATGATGGATGAGGCTAATGGTCGAATTATTTTAACGCCAGATGAATTTCAGTTATCACAATCCATGTCTGTATCAGTGTGCGGCTCTGATGATGCTAATTTACTTTTAAGCAACTGCAATATTGAGCACTCAATCTATTTCACTCATGAAACTACTGGGATTCAATGCAAGGTTAGGCCGGACGCATGGAGTGGCTCTTTAGTTTGCGACTTAAAAACAATAGATGATGCCGGCATGAGGGCATTTCAAAACTCAGCCGTGTACTATGGTTATTTCTTACAGGCAGGAATGAACTATTGCGCTTTGAAATCATTAGGCATCACGATGGAAAAATTTGCATTCATCGTAGTTGAGAAAGTAGCGCCCTATGCGACAGCAATCTACATACTAACTGACGAGGCCCTAGATTATGGCGTCAATCAATTTAACGATTTAATGAGACGAGTAGCAGAATGCCATAGGCACAATATATGGCCATCTTATGGGATAATGGACTGTAATCTACCTAATTACTTAAAATTTGATGCACTTAAGGAGTTTGACAATGAGTAACGATTTAGCTTTATCTGAGAAAAAAGATTTAAGTATTTTTTCACCTGAAAATTTCGACCATTGGCACTCTATAGCTACGAAGATGGCTAATAGTGAATTAGTTCCTAAGAACTACAGAACAAAGCCAATGGATATGCTGATTTGCATGGAAATGGGTCGCAGTGTAGGATTATCAATGATGCAGAGTTTGCAGAATATCGCTGTAATCAACGGAAAGCCTGCGATGTATGGCGATTCTTTGCTTGCTGTTGTTCAGGGTCATTCGTCTTATGAATGGATAAGAGAGGAACCTATATTTGCAGATAACGCCGCTTCTATTGTAGGGTACAAGTGCACTGTTAAGCGTAGAAACCATGAAGAGCATACTTATTGTTTTACAATGGAAGATGCTAAAAAAGCGGCATTATGGGGCAAACAAGGGCCATGGTCACAATATCCTTCTAGAATGCTTCAAATGCGCGCCAGAGGATTTGCTTTAAGAAACACTTTTGCCGATGCTTTGCAGGGAATACAGATTGTAGAAGAGGTTCAAGACCACTTCACAATCGATGCAAAACCCATGCCAAAAACATCACAAGACGACAAAATGAATGCTTTATTATCTAAAAAAAGGAATATAACTCATGAAATGGAATCCAGTAACGCATCTGATGGTGATTATTCTGACACCAATACTATTAATACAACTGCTACAGTATCAAATAACCATAGCGTTTCTGAAAAATACACAGACGAGACAGAATGTCTTGACCCACTGGCTGGATATAGAGAACAAGAAGTCACGAATAAAGGGGATGCAGAACCATCTTTGCTTGCTACTGAAGAACAGTTGGAAACTATAGATTTTCTTCTTCACGAAAAGAAATTTGATCCAGCCAGGATTTCAAAAGCGTTTAAGCATTATCAGGTAAAGTCTTTTTCTGAATTTAATCAGGAGCAGGCCAATGAAATGATTAAGATACTTGAGCAAAGTGAGTAACTTATAATTTACTCACTAAATAATTCTTAATAAAGTAAATAATTTCCTCTGCGCCATATGCAAATGTGGCGTAGTATCCAACTTCATTCATTCTGTAAATAAAAGAGTACTGTTCTTTTGATGCCTTGCCAGAACTGGTTTTTGCCTCAATAAAAAGACCATAATATTTAGAGGTAGGCCAAGCAATTAATAAATCAGATGCGCCTTTTAGTCTGCCCTGAGCGTTGAGTTTTTTGCCTACATATTGAGAACAGCGCTCTTCATTCTTAATGCGAATCGTGTAATCCATAAGCCAAGGCTCATTTACTCTAACCCAATCCATTGCGCATTCAATCTCTTGATTTTCTGTGGGATTAGTTGATTTCCACCTTACAGTCATTCATAACTTCCTGTAGCAAGGCGTTTTGCCATGTTTTCAGAGCGATTAGGACCAACTTGCTTTGCCCATAGGGATTCAAGCATGTCTTGTGCTGCGCCTTTGTAGTCCTTTTTTAAGAGCAATGAAATCATTTGCTTGAACTCAAGAACGCCACCAAGACCTATATTAAAGCAGAACTCAACCATAACATCTTGCCTAACAGGATCGAGCATTTTGAACCAATCGAATGGAAGTAATTCTTGCTCTGCTTTAGTTAAGTCATTGCGTAACAAATAAAGCATCTCATCGTCTGAAAGACCAGCATTTTTACGCTTATCAATCAGACGACCTACTCCGATAGTCCAGTACCCTAAACTGTCTTGATACGCTGATTTTTTCTTTCCTTCATGGCCTATAACAAGTTGCTCTAATTGTGTCATTCAAAATCCTTTTAATGCTTTATTGGGCAATAATTTAACTTAGTTATAGTCAATTTATCCCATAATTGCAAGAAATCTTGTTGAATCATAAAAGTGGGGGATACGAACAGTAAATGCTCTTGGTTTTTATCAAAAACAGCATAAATGTTAATCATAACAATGCTACTGATTAAAGAATGAGACATGAGAAGGTAGACAAAAATCCGTTTTAAGTTACTCATAGCGCCGCCTTGTTCTATGTAGCCCAAGCAGCAAGGGACAGTTTAGTTTGGGAACCAAAAAATGGGCTACATAATAAAGATAGCAGATTTCTATAAAATTATGAATGTTTATTTAACACTCATGGTTTTCTATTAGATGAATTTCGCCACCAGCAACGCTTGTATCTTCTGCTGCCTTTTGTTGCTCTTGTGCAAGTATTAGAGCCTCTTTGGTGCCTTGCAGCATTCCCAAAAGCCCTTGATGATTAGTCACTGATTGAGTAATTGCAGTCTCAATCTGTGTTATTTTTTCCTCCAAACTTTTTATTAAATTTTCAATTTGCATTTGTTACATCCTTTATTATAAAAATAATCATGCTCATTCTAAATTAATTAATAAACTATACAAGATATTCAATGGTTCCATATATAGTAACCGCGCTTCCAGATGTGAAATTAGTAGCCATGAAGTTATTACTTGTTGCTGCTGGCCCTATTCCAACTGGAGCTAATGATGTATTTCCAGGGCTGTTAGTTAGAGCTACGGTTAAAGTGCTTGTTGGAAATGTGGTTATACCTGTGCAATACATAGCTCCAACTGAAACGTTCCCCGTACCTGAATTCGATGCAACAGGAAGCCCCCCAATTGATGCAATTCCAGATGCAGTGGTAAATGTAGGCGTAAATGTCAAAGTAAAGTTTGCTCTAACTATATTGCCTATTCTTGTATAAAATCCTAATTGAGCCGCATAACTAACAGATAGATTGCCTACGGTGACAAATGTAAATGTAGGTGTCCAAGTTAATAGACCTGTATAAGTAGATAATGCAACGCCGCCAAAATTAATACTTGTGGCAGCTGCCACGCCTAGTGTTGGAGTTGTTAAAGCCATATTTGTAGCAGAAATTCCGCTTGGTAATGTCGTGCTGATACTTGGGACACCGCCTGCACTGGTAATTAGCACGCCACTACTGGCTGTAGCCAATGCACTTATGACGTTAGCACTTGAGGCATAAAGCAATGTATTTATGGCATTTGTTAATGGATATGTTGTAGTTGACCATTGGGGGGTTGTACTTGCACCTGACATTAATAATTGTTGCGCTGTAGCTGTGCCACTCAAAATAGCGCCAGCGGTTGCGCTGCTATAAAATATGCCGCCATTTGACGCTGTTAAATTGGCGTTAGTTCCGCCATTAGTTAAGGAAAGTGGAAAGGAGGGTATTTGAGAAGTTGTAGCCAATGTTCCACTTGTTGGGAATGTTACACTTGTTGCGCCTGTCATTGTAAACGTAGAGTTAAAAGCACCTGATGTCGTTAAATTTCCGCCAAGAGTTAAAGTATTCGCTCCATTGTTAACGCCAGTTCCACCCGATGTACCTATCAAAGGAGAAGCAAGAGTTAACCCTCCAAAGGTTGGCGTGCTTGTGGGGGCAATAGACTGGGGTAGACTTAAACTAACGGCTCCTGTGCTAGCAGAGGCAATAACTTGGTTTGCTGTTCCTGTAATACTATCAACGCCTGTACCACCTCCAACGTAGGCCACGGTTCCAGATGAATCTGGGAATGTAACTGTTCGAGTTGCAGCGGTGTTTGCGAAATTAAAATTTGTTACGTGCTGATAAGCGGTGCCTGTCGAAAAAACTATAGGGGTGGTTGTATTGGTGGTGCTTATTCCTACAGGCCCAGATCCCTTGGACTGAAGACCTAGGCTAGCATTTGTATCTGCTCCACCTACTGCTATATTTGGTCCTGTTCCTATAATTGCATTATCTATCATTAAATAATTGACAGCTGTTGCAGTAGGAAATAGAGCGATAACAATATTGCCATTGCTATCTAAAAGCGAACTTGTGGTATTAAATTGCACACTATTGAACTGTACTGCACTCGTCTTTCCGAGAGCCTGGTCTGAATTTATCGCGTTATTAATTGCCATGTTCATTAATCCTTTAATGATTTAAACGATAGTCAAATTACCTATAGAGCCAATCACATTCCATGTGGTATTGGCTACAACGCACAATAACTTCACATAATCATTTTGATTTGTAGATGAAAGACTTCCTGTGGTTACAGTTGTACTTAAATTTCCAAAGTTAATGGATTGCCCGGAGTTTTCAGTAATCAACCAGCCCCCGCTTGAAAACCCAGCCACACTTATGACTGCGCCAAATGCAGCAGTAACGGGAAGCACGAAAGTTGATAACGTAGCTCCATTATTAGCCATGTAATTATAGTTAGGCGACATCAAATAAGGCGTAGACGCAACAGGTATCCAATTGCTTTGAGGATTAAAAACAGGTGTCCAAATAGCAGTCAATGACGAACCACTAGCAGTAACAATCCATAATTCATTATCCACCGTATCCCAAAGAAATTGATAAGTGGTTCCTGCTACATTGCCATTAGGATTTCCTGGATAATAAAGAATGATATTGCTTTGAAACAAATTAAAAACTTGCTGCAAAGTTTCCTGAACAGACAATCCTAGATTGCTAGGGCCTACGAAGCCTTGAACAGCATAGATAATATCCGTTAACTGGGCACTGGCAACCTGGGGCAAATCCGTTATTCTTTCATTGGGCATAATCATTCCTTGATTATATAAATCTTATAATTAGTGCGGGTATCCAATCGCATAAAGAGATATTGATACTTCAGCCGTTGTGGTGTCTGTTATTAAGCTTATATTGCTGCCTGCGGCAACAGTGCGAGCATACATGTACCCTGTAGGTATCAATTCGGCAGTTCCCGCAACTAATGTACCACTTGTTTGCGCAACCGCAGTCGCGCCACTTAAATCACACCAAATGTCGGTTGCAGGCTGAGGGGTAATAATAGCAATCCACAAAGGGTAATTTGATGGTACGGTGATGCTTGATGCAGTGCCAGTCGCTAATTTAGCGCTGTAAATATCCTTACACGCTTGAGGCGCAAATACTGGATAGCCCTGTACATCTCTTGCTAACTCTAACATTGTGGTCATTTTTAAATCCTTTTATAACTTCATGTACATGTTAAGGAATACGCTTGGCTGTGTTACGTTCATAGGTCTTGAGCTTCCTGTAGAACCTGTGGTAGGTAGTTCACCATAAGTCCTTCCTGTTGTTGATGGAAGATTAAGAGTATTACCATTGCCACCAACAAAAGATGAGAGAGGAGGCAAAGGAGGATGTCTGTGCGGAGCCAATTCAGCCCATAATTGAGTATGTGCATACTCACCTTCGTAAGTCCCTGTCATTGCTGCAGAAATGGTATTAACACCAGAATTATTCGCAGAAAAATTAATCGCAACGCCCATAATTGCATTAGCGAACGTTGTCGATAATGTGTATGCGGTTGTTCCATTAAAATTAGATACGTAATAAATCGTATTTGCAGAAAGACCTGTAGGCAATGTACCGCCAACGTTTGCTATAGTAACTGGCATCCCGTTGAAATAAGCAACGGTATTTGCCGCTGTAAATACCTGGCCCGGTGTAACTGAGTTAGTCCCTGTTCCTGCGCTTACATAACCTACAAGCGTATAATTTATAAGATTTGACTGGTTAATTGAGATGTTAAACGCATTTGTACCGTTAAAATTTTGCACATAATATACAGTTCCAGCTGATAAAGCTGGGCTTCCAACAGGTAATGTTCCTCCTGTATTGGAAATATAAAAAGGCATTCCATTATAATAATTAACTGTAGATCCAGTTGTTAACAGCATTCCGCCGCCTGAATTGGTTGCGGTAACAGTAACCTGCCCAGAGCTTGGCGTTACCGTGGTGGAATAAGCAGTCAAAAGAGCGGTCAATGGAACCGTGCCCATGATTACCGCGCCCATGGTGTCCGTCAAAGAAATGACATTTCCAGAATTCCAGTCCGTTATAGCGCTTCCTGAACCTGAAATCGCTGCACCATAACCCACTTGAGTTCCTGCGGAATTATACATTGGAGCCAAAATATTGACACCAGCCGTTGAGCTGCCTGTTGAATAGGGGTAAAATTTTTGCCAAATCAAATTATATAATGGCCACGCCGATGCATCCGATAACGTTGGCTTATAAGGAATCAAATAGGTTGAAACGGTTGGAATTGTCGCCAAACTTCCGATTGTCCCACCAGTAAGAGGAACCCAGCCAAAAGGATAAAAATCATTCAAACTTGTTCTAATATCACCAAGTCTTGGCGTATTAATAATCGAGTCAATCTGGTCATACGTTTCAAAATTATTCGTAGGTATTTCAATAGTGCTTAAATAAATTGATGGTAACGCGATGTTTATATTACAAAGTCCTTCACCTGCCGTTGGCATGTTTATTTGTAAATAGAGCGCGTCATCATTGGTAGTCACAGAGGACAAGCCTACAGTGGAAGGAAAAACGTCTGTAAATGAATATTTTTGCCAATTATTATTTATTGTAAATGACCCTTCACCAATAAGAATAGGTGCTACAGATGCATTACCACTACCTGCGAATTGATAAATAGATGCCGATATAACGTCAGTACCACTAATACTTTGAGCCTGAATAGTGAAAGTAAAAGGCACATTGGCCAGGGTTAAATTATGCAGTGAAATAGGAATCTGAATGCATTTTAATGTTTCACCAAGCTGTGTCACAGTACAGTTGAACGATAAATAATATTCGCCCGTTATATCACCCGTTAATATTTCAGACGCTTCCGCAGGGAATTGTTTAAATATTATCGTATCAGTTGACCCAAGTACGTTTTTTACATATTGGATATCAGGCATGCTGAAATCATCATGCTGAGAAGGAGCTAGAGTTTTATGATAAAAAGTAGAACCAGAATTATTGTATTGGGTTGTCCATGCAAACATATTGGATGTTGCAAGAGCCGATCCTGAAGTGACAAAAGTATTTATATTGCGCCAAAAACGTCCATTGATAATGTAATTGTCTAAATTACCAGTGTTTTCTGCTGGTTCGCCACCATGCTCCCCAGAGAAGGGGAAATTTGAACGCGTGAACTGCAAGCACCTACGACCAGTACAATTATCGATTGGGCCCTCTACGGTGATGTAATAGAGCTCTGGAGTGACATTATCGGTTTCGCTGACGATATAGTAAAAAGGAATGGTGTCATTTCCAGAGGAATCGCAGATTGTTCCTGCACCGCTTAGATATAATGGATTAGGTAAAGGCAAGAACGTTGGGCCGCCTGGGGTGTCGGTCATGTAATACCAGTTCTTTAATACCAGCCTTGAATCATTGTTGTAACAGGTGATTTTTCCATAGGCTAGAGGCTCACCGTCTTTGGATACCAATAAGTCTTGGAGCATCGCAGCAGATATAAGGAACTTAGTGTCCAAGTCCATTGAAAATCCATTTCAAAGTTTATTGGATTATTCTACACCTAATTGTATTGAATTCAATGGCTCTTCAATTAGGCAATATAGTTTTGATAAAGGCGCAGGCATTTTATATTGATTGTTTTTTAAGTAAAAATCTATTTCTTGTTTTTGTTCTTGGGTTATTCCTTTTGAAAATAAAATATTTCCTTTAGAAGAAGGATTAGTATAAGGATTAGAATCTCCGCCATATTGGCGGTTGGAAACATCACTTTTGGCGGTTGGGGAATCATATTTGGCGGAGTTGCACAACTTTGTGTCATCATCAACCGCCATATTGGCGGAGTTGATAAATAATATGCCAAGACTAATTCTTCTGCTATATCCTCTTCCTTTGCAATCTATGAATCCCATTTTTATTAATTCTGGAATCCTTCTTTCAACGTTTCTTAGCGATATTTTACAATTTTTCGATAAAGTTTCATTTGTATAAATTATTGGTACTGCTTTGTCTTTAAGAACTTTGTACAAAGCGCACATTATTGATTGATGCTCAGGATTAGTATTGGGATGGTTTATGACGATATGAGGAATTTGATCATAAGGAACATTTGTGTTTATATTGGACATAAGATATAATTATCCCGTAACGTTACAGCAAGAGAGAGAAGCCGAACGGGTTGCTGCCCATATGTTCGGCTTTGTTTTTTGCATTGTACTTTATTTTGGGTAATAAAAAAGCCGCTAGGCGGCTTCAATGATATTCATTTTATCTATACAAAATCAGCGTCATCCTCGTCATGAGTCATTTGATAATCGCGAATATCCATTCTGTGTCTTAACTTTTCCTTCCTGCTTTGAGGCCAATTATCCAATAAAAAAAATAATATATTCCCAAAAATTATAAACAATAACCACGCCGTACATATAAAAACAATCATAAAATAATCTCAAGTAAACATTTGTTTTCCATAATATATTATTATGAACAATATTCAAGCATTATTTAAGTAATCTCGATATTCCATGCAATCCCAATCCGCCAGCTATTGCCCCACCTGCTATTTGTGATGCCTTAGATGTTAAAATTTTCTTAACTAATTCAGCCTGATATAATTCAGGGTGTTCTTGCTGTCCTACCTTTGCTTTAAATGACTTATCTTGCAGTATTTTTTTAACAAAGTCTTTAGTAGTAAGGTTTCCTTGCTTAAAAGACTGAAGCGCCTTGTTTGATGTATATGGAGCCACTTCATTCTTAAATCCATTGCGTGCAAAATTATAATCTAAAGCCAAATCAGTATTACCGCTTTTTTGTAATTGTTGTGAAATATGCTCACGTATTGACTTAGCTGCGTTTCTTGCCTCAATTTTGGCATGTCTATCTAGTGTTGATGTAGGCTTGCCGATGTCTGCAACATACTTTCCAAGGTCTGATTGTGCATTATGTGCATTTTCAAGGGTGGGTTTTTTATTGTATTCTTCAAGAGAATATAGATAATCCTTGTTACCACCACGACGAAGAAGTTTTTCATCGGCCTTTATTTTTTCGAAGTTTTCACTAATGCCGCGGCTTTTAGCTTCACTAAATACATTTTTGAACTTATCGCCATATTCTTTAACTTTGGCCTTTTCAGCGCCTTGAATAGCTTCTGCTATTTTTTTGGGTCGTAATTTATTAGCACCTTTAACCAATTCGCCAATAGCGGGCAATGCAGCCCCTTCAATTGCCCCTGCCACTCTGCCATTACCTTCTTGGTTTTCCCCCATTGCTGCGCCTGAAATTGCCCCTTGAGCAAGCTTTCCACTAAGACCAGCTTTTTCCCCAATTCCCAATGCTTTTCCAGCAAGACCTGCTCCAGACATCATCAATGGAATTTGTGAGCCTAATTCACCAGCGCCAAACGCTACATTTGAGCCAAGTCCATGAGGAATATATTGCTTAAGATTGGGGTGCGGGATTTCACGCCCTAAGGGCTTCGCAATGATATTTCCTAATGATGCGCCTATATCGCCAGCACCTTGGAGTAATCCTCCTGCAAACTCAGGTAAATGCGTTGATTCAACGGCATTGTTAAATTTACCAGCAGCATTGCCAATTTTGTCAAGAAAGCTTGAATCTTGTTGTTGAGGCTGCTGTTGAGATCCTTTGCGCCTTTCTAGTTCAGCAAGAGCCATTTCTTTGGTTATATTCATTTTATCCCCGCTATTCTCTTCAACTCTTCATCAGAAACACTTGATAAATCATTTTGAGATTGTGGATTAACTTTATTTTTAATCTCTTCTTTGATTTTTTTGGTATCGACCATTTTATCTGCTGCTATTTTGGCCTGAACTGGGCTGGAGCCGTTTCGTATAAGTTCTGATTCAATCTGTGCTCTTTGTTTAATCATAGACACCATATACATCAATGATTGTGCCTTTCCTTGCATGACTGCCAAAGAATCGGAATCATTAGGCTTCATTGAGTTTAGCAATCCTTGTTCGCCAACTCTGAATTGTCCTCCAAAGTCTTTCGCACTGTCTTTGATTATTTGCCCTGTATAAGCCCTGAAATCACCAACCATTTTTTGTTGTTCGGGTGTTCCAAAATTAGAAAACCATCCAAGTTCATGCTTTCCTAAGATGGGATTTTGTCGCATTTCTTTAAAAGTAGGGTCTGATAATATCGAAGCAACTTCATTTAATGTATCTTCTTTCTGACCTGAATTAAGAACAGCAGCATCTAATTGACCCACTTGTTTTGCATCTTGCTTACTTAATTCTTTTTGTAAGTTATTGGGGCCTTGATTGACTACTTTATTTCCAAACGGAGTTATTGCAATCGTCTTGCCATCAGATTCAATAAATTTTGGTTTACCCAATCCCATCATTTCCATTGCTGCTGTTATTTGAGGAAAACTTAACTTTGATTCATTAGGAATTGATTGCACATTCATGTGAGCTTCATTGGGGTTCTGTTGTGGTCCTTGAGGATGGGGAAACATTCCCTGGCCTTGCATAGAAGGCTGAGGAATTTGATTTCCTCCTTGATTCTGAGGGCCACTAATTTCCTGACCACTTAATATTTTCTGTAACATGGCGTTTTTCATGGCAACGGATTGCGCTTGCTGTGCTTGAGCGCCTCGAGATGCTATTTGTGATTCAATATCTCGCCCATAGTATTTGGACTGCTGACCTAAATATCCAGTATGTGCATTTGCAAGTCCCGCTTGAGCGCCTCGAGATGCTATTTG
>QGNH01001396.1_pt2 | contig 24800 bp, 29 predicted proteins | sample 1735481 | NCBI WGS metagenome assembly QGNH01 (sample SAMN09239004, study PRJNA386568) | Viral metagenome, whole genome shotgun sequencing project.
AAGTGGATCGAGCAGATGCGGGCGGAGTTGAGCGAGGACGATCCGCGGTGGCAGGTCGACGTGCTCGGCGAGTTCCCGACGCGCGACATGAAACGCGTCATGACCGACGTGGACATCGCGCGCGTGTTCGAACGGGCGGAAGAGTACGGCGACCCGGACGACGATGAGGGGGACCTGTTCGTCGGCATCGACCCTGCTGGCGGTGTCGGGAAGGACACTTCCACAATCGCGATGCGGCGCGGGTGGAAGTTCTGGCCGATCTACGCGTTCCAGGGCGCTACGGATCGAATTATGGCGGAGCTCGAGTCACTGTTGACCGCGCGGCGAAGGGGAAAGGAGCGAGTCAAAATCAAATACGACGCGTCCGGAAGGTTCGGCAAAGATCTCGGCATTGCGCTCGGGGCGCTCCGGCTGAAGGACGACCAGATCGAAGCACGCGGGCTCGACGGACGCGGGTCGGTTGAGAAAGATCCGACGCTCGCCACGTCCGGCTACTCGAGGCCGAAAGATTGTTACTGGGGCAACGCGTCCGTGCTCCTGAAGCGCGTGTGCAGCATCCCCTACGATGACCAGCTGAAAGAGGATCTGACGTTCGGCGAGTGGGAGGCGGACCACAAAGAACGCGACCGCCTGAAAGATCACGACAAGACGGAGCAACGCAAGGCGACGGGCCGCAGCCCGGACAAGGGGGACGCGGTCACCTACTGTCTGTGGGATGGACGGGTCACTCCGATATCGGAGGTCGGTAAGGAGATCGTGGAGGAGGAGGAGCGGGAGCAGAAGGAGGAGGACGAGATCGCGGAGAAGACCGCGAAGCCGGCGCGCGACGGCAACGAGGTGTACGACGAGCCTGCGGACGAGGTGTTTGACCCGTACGAGGGGGCGTTTGGGGGGAAGTTGTGGCGATGATTGATGAGCTTAGGCGGTGGGTGCTCTGGAAGCTCTTCGGGCTGCGCTCGCCGTGTCGGGTGATCGGCGGGGGGAAGCGGTACTGACTATCCAGTCGCGCGCAGAAGTGCGCGGCGTTCTAACTTACTCGTCGCCATAGCCGCCTACCTGCTGCGTTGCCGAATGCGGCGCTGTACCGATGTTGTAGTAGCGTCCACTCTCGACCCGTACAGCGCTGCATTCTCGTCTCCAAAATGCGGCGTCTCCGAGCCCGCGCGTTCTTTCGTTTCTTGAACGTGCGTACCTTCATCCGTACCCCCTTCTATCGGGAGGGGGTGGAGGACCGCCCCTCGCACGTTCTACCGCAAGCTCCAGTTTCGACTTCACCGGGGGCGGTGGTTCTGGGTTCAGTCTTCGATGCTCCTCTACAGCGCAACGGTACGCATCCCACTCTTCCTCATCGGCCGAGTGCTCGGGTGTGGTTGTCGTGTGGAAACGCATCAAGCTAGCGCATCTCGTACAGATCATTGCAGCCCCTCGTCTCCTATCGCTTCGCGCGCATTACAGTGAACCCGCCGCCCGGGCCTGAGGGATGTGCTTGCCCCCGATTCACCGCAAGAAAGCGGCTAGCCCAAACGGTAGTTGGAGGCCGGTGCGAATGGGTCTCGACGGGGGCACCCGTGGAGATCCAGCATTCCCGGCCAGTGGAGCACGTGGAGTCGAACCACCTTGCCAGGCTGTTAGCCAAGCCTTCCCGGAATGCCCCGTTTGCCACCAGCGACGCTTCCCTTTGCCCGAAACTAGGCTACATCCGGGGCTCATCCGTTCCACGTTGCCGGCAGTCCCTTACGCGTAGCACGGCAAAAAGACAGAGACAACTGTAAGTTGTGCATGAAACAGACGTCGCCCCTACCGCTATGGGGTGGGATTTGCGAATCGCGCGAAATCGTCGTTGGCGGCTGCTGCGGCGGTCCTGCTCGGCGTTTCCGCGTACCAAAAACCGACCCACGGCTACGGGCTCGACCTCGATGATCCGAGCGTCGTTCAGATTCGCGAGGCGATGGGCGGGCAGATTCAGCAGCAGCCCACGACGCGGCTGCGATGGTACCTCGCCGATCTTGAGCGAGCGCAGTACGACGCGGACACAGGCTACATTTCGAGCGCGGCGCAGCTCTGCCGTGCGATGCGGAGAGACGGCGTGCTCACGGGGCTCCTCGGCGCGCGCACCGCTGGGCTGACGCGGCTTCCCAAGATCTTCTATTCCAAAAATCCCGAGATCAGCGAAGCCCTCCGCGCGGAGAATGGCTCGCGGTCGGTGTTTGACGAGATGTTTCCCCCGGCCGAGTGCGCACAGCTCGTTGGGGACGGTATCCTTCTCGGCGTTGGGGTCGCGGAGCTTCGCCCGGTGGCGGGCCGCGACTACCCCGTGATGGTTAGGCTTGACCCCGAATACCTCCAATACCGATGGGTCGAGGATCGTTGGTACTACCAAAGCGTCGCGGGGTTGCTTCCTATTACGCCCGGTGACGGTCGGTGGATCCTGCACCTTCCGTCCGCCCGGCAAGCTCCGTGGAACAACGCGCTCTATCAGTCGCTCGGACGCTCGTACATCAACAAAGATCACGACCTGCTCCACCGCTCGAACTACTCGACGAAGCTGGCGAATCCAGCGCGCGTCGCTTACACGCCACTCGGTGCGACGGAGAAACAGCGGGATTCGTTCTTCAAGCGGCTGATGGCGTGGGGGACCAACACGGTCTTTTCGCTTCCGCCTGGCTACGAAATCAAGCTGATTGAGTCGAACGGAACCGCGGCCTATCAGATTTTCCAGCAGGGCGTCGACACAGCCAACAAGGAGATGATGGTCGCTCTTGCTGGGCAAGAGGTCTCGACGACGGGCGGTAGCGGCTTCTCTTCCGAAAAGCTCTATCAGGGTATCCGTGAAGACCTCACGCAATCGGATGCGGAGCTCCTCTCGTACACGATCACGACGCAGGGGATTCCGGTGTTCGTGTTCAACCGCTGGGGGTACTCGGCGGCGGTCGAAGCGGGGACGATGGTTCGTTGGGACACGTCGAAGCCGCAAGATCACAACGTCGAAGCACAGACGTACACGGCAGCGGCGACGGCAATCACGACGCTGACAGACGCGCTCGCGAAGGTCGGGCTCAAGCTGCGCGCGGAAGAGTTCGTGGCGCAGTTTGGAATCCCGGTCGAGCGCATCACCAGCGCTGACAACGTGGTGCCGATCAAGCCGGTACGCGACTCGGAAGAAATCCCCGTCACCTACGAAGAGGCAGCGTAATGGCTCGTCGATACATGCCGACTACGGCGCAGGCAATCGAGCCGAAGGCCATCAACGGCATGTTCGAACTGTCGGTAGCCTCCACGCTGCCACCGTTCGAGCTTGTGGGCCGCTTCGCTGTCGTGTCGATCGAAGGGCCGCTTGTGCAGCATGGGCCGAACGAGTGCGACGACTACGACTCGATCGCGAAGCGTGTGCAGGCTGCAATAGCTAGCCCCGCAAGCGCGGTGATTCTCCGCATCCGCTCCCCTGGCGGTGACGCGCAAGGCGTCTTTGACCTCGCTCGCTACATCCGGGCGAGTGCAGGGGCCAAGAAGATCGTCGCGTTCACCGACAGGATGTGCGCGTCGTCGGCGTACGCCATCGCCTGCGCGGCCGATGAGATCGTGCTGACCGATACGGCGATCGTTGGGAGCATCGGGGTCTACCAGCCGATGGTCGACACCGTCGCGCAGGACCGCGCGATGGGGATCAACTACAAGGTCATCGCGTCTGGCGCACGCAAGGCGGACGGCAACGCCCACGTGGCAATCACGGACGAAGCTGAGGCACGCGTCCAGTCGGACGTAGACCAGCTCGCGGCCATCTTTTTCGCGACGGTGCACGAGCTTCGAGGAACGTCGGTCGAGTCGCTAAAGGCGCTCGAGGGCGTGACCCGGATCGGCTCGCGGGCTGTTGCGGACGGGCTCGCGGATCGCATTTCTACTTGGGCGGATCTTACCTCTGACGCACCCGCCGCGTCCCAACCGAACGAGGATAACATGGACAAGGAAGAGGCGCGAAAAGCGCTCAAGGCCGCATCGGAAAAAGATGGCGGGGAGTGGGCAAAGCGCGCGCTCTCGGCCATGGAAGACGACGACAAGGAAGAAGAGAAGAAGACCAAGGCCGCAGCCGCAAAGGCCGCCGAGGACGACTTCAAGAAGAAGGACGACGAGAAGAAAGACGCCGACTCGAAGGCGCAAGCGCTTCTCGCTTCTGGCGACACCGCGCAGGCGATGCTCGCGCTTGCCGCCAAGGTCCACCTGATGGAGGCGAACGAAGCTCGCCGAACGGACGAAGCCGCGAAGGCTGCGCTGTTCGCCAAGCGCCCGGACTTCTCGGACGCGGTTCGCGCCACTCTCGCGCAGCTCCCCCTCGCCGCCGCAGCGCAGGCGGTCGAGACATGGCCTCTAGCCCCGGGCTTTGCGTTTCCCGTCGCTGGTGCCGGCAATGTCGCTGGCACGCAGGGCAAGGGAAAGACCGGCCCTCAGGCGACGACCGAGGAAGCTTCGCTCGTTGCTGCTGCAATGGGCGGTGCCATGCTGGAGACTGGGGTGGAGCTGCAAGGCCGCACGCTGAACATTGGGCAGATGAGCCCCGCGCAGGCGGCGGAAGCGCTCGCTCGCACTAACAAGGAGCTCGGCCTGTGAGCGCCCTCGTTGGGCCGCGCATGGGCATCAATAAGGTGCTCTCGGGGAACATTTCCCTCCCGCTCGCCGCAAGCACGAAAGCCTGGAACGACGGCGTTGCGTGCATGGATACGGCGGCTTACGTCGTCAAACCAGGTGCAGCTGGCAACGCGAATCTCGTACCGATCGGAGAGTTTTTCGGCTCGGTCGACAACTCGGCCGCTTCGACGACCTCGCAAGTTCTCGTCACGCTTCCCAAGGAGCTCTCGTGCGACTGGTACGACAACGCCAGCGGCGGCGCAGCGGTCGTGAACCTGTTCACGACCGCTTACATCCTCGACGATCACACCGTGACCAACAGCTCTAGCGGCAACTCCGCCGCGGGTCGCGTCTTCCAGCTCGACCCCATCAAAGGGGTCCTCATCCTCAAGCCGTGGGGGGCGTAAGTTATGGGCTTCACGATCACACCTAGTTTTGTAACTTCGTACGAACGCCGGATGCGTTCGATTACGGAAAACAACCTTGCTCGTCGCTTGCTCGCCAAAAATATGTGGGCGAACAAGATCATGAAGACGATCAACATCGAGGGGGCCAGCGAGCGAATCACCTGGCTCCTCGACACCGCGACCATTTCGCCGACCGGCCCGACCGGCAGCGGCGGACTCGAGTTCGAGGACATGGTCTCTCAGTCCGTGGAATATCCGACCTTCCGCCACGGAAAGGGCATCAAGATCAATCGGGACCAGCTCGAAGACCTCGGCGGTCGCGAAGGACTCAACATCGCGGCGAAATGGTCGGCGAACATCGGCAACGAGATCGCCTACTACCCACAGCGGATGGCAACGCAGCTGATCCTGAATGGCGCAAATTCCGATGGCAGTGCTAACGCCTACGACGGTATCAGTTTTTTCGCTGACTACACCACGAACAACGTCAATGGAACGCTCGTCTATGGGCACCCCTACAACCCATACCGCCCCGCTCTCGGCGGATACACGAATTGGTTCCACGGGTCGTCCGTCACCTCTGGCGGCCAGATCGTCTATCCTGGCGCCTGTCCTATCGACGAGTCGGTCACGGTAGATGCGGCTCTGACCAACCTCGGCAACGTGATCGCGGCAATCGCGAACGTGAAGATGCCGAACGGAATGGACCCGGCGTTTCTCACGCCCGAAGCCATCATCGCACCTCCCCGGATGGCTCCGCGTCTGCGGCAGCTGCTGCAGGCGAAGTTCTTGGCGCAGGGAGCGACCGGCGGGGCCGGCTCGTCTGATGTCGAAGCGCTGATTTCTGGTTGGGGTCTCGGCGTGCCGATGATTGCCAATGAGTTCGGCGGGGCGTTCTCGTACAGCTTCAACCAGCCGTTCGTGCAGGCGAGCAACGGGTCGATGCTCTATCTCCCGGAGACCGTCTACGGGAACGACACGACCTACTACATCGTTTGCCAGGAGAGCCGGAACACGGAGCTTGGCGGCCTGCTCAACATTGTGCGCAAGCCTTTCAAGGTCAACTATTACACCGGCGACTCGGGCGGTACGGGTCAGATGGCCGACCTCGATCGCATGAACGAATTTGAGTATCAGGTGCAGGGCCGCATGTCGGCCGGCTACGGGCACCCGTTCACCATCTTCCGAGTCGACGGCTCCTAATTTCGTCGCCTCTCTCTCCCCGGCCGGGTAGGACGCGCAAGCGAGCCCCCGGCCTTCGGCGTTGTGAACCAGTACCTCGGACATGCCGGCTTTCGGCTGCGCTCGATGATGCCTGCGGGCGACATTGACCACATCGAGCAGCTGTATCCAGGGTTCATTCGCGAGTCGGAAGCGATGTGGTCGAGCGAGATCAACGCGGCTGCGCGGAAGCGCTACGGCAACGCCGGCCCAGCTCGAAACCACATCCCATTCGGCCAGAACTGCCCCGCCCTCGTCGCGCAGGGCATCAACCCGCCCGCGGTGAACCTCATCGGGCGCCCGGTGCTCGGGAGCTACCGGCTGTGGCTGGAGGTCATCGTTGGGGGGCAGCTCGGCGAGATGACGTTCGTGTGGTCGCAGGATGGCGGCGTGACGTGGACGCCGAACAGCCCGCCGGCAACACTCGCGGGAGCGGGGCCTGGAATCACAAGCTCGACTCCCTACCGGCTCGGGACAACCGGCATGCTCGCGGAGTTCCCGCTCAACGCCGTGTTCACGACGGGGAATCTGTACCAGGCCGATACTCCGGTGCCGGGGGCGATTCTGTCGTGGCTCTCGCGCATAATGACGGTCGATTGCTACATGCGCCGTGGGACCAACTCGCAGGACCCAGGCATTCAGATATACCTGGACGAGAAGACGCGGTGCATCGAGCAGCTCAAGGACGCGGCGAACGGCAAAGACGGGCTCCTCGATCTCCCCATGTCCGAAGACCTGGACTCGGCGGTCACGACGGGCGGCGTGCTTGGCTACTCGGAGCAAAGCCCGTACGTGTGGACGGATATCGAAGAGCACAACGCGCGCCGGGAAGACCGGTACGACCGATGAGCGACCCCATGGACGACATGATCGCGGCGCTCGCTCGCCTGGCGGACCTGCCCGAAGAGGCGGCGCGTCTTGGCGCTCCACTCGTCGAGGCGGCGATGAAGAAGACAGCGGCTGCCGGGACTACGCCGGACGGTACGCCGTGGGTCCAGAAGAAGGACGGGACGCGCCCCCTCGTGAACGCGGCTGCGGCGCTTACCACCACTTCTCACGGAACCGTCATCACGACGAAGCTCGCTGGCGTGAGCGTGCTTCACAATTGGGGCACGCACAAAGACCCGAAGCGCCAGATCATCCCCGACCGCGCGGACGCCATCCCTGCCACCTTCGCCGCCGCCGTCAAGGCCGGGGCGGACGCGGCGTTTGACAAAGCGATGGGTGGCACGTGAGGCCGTGGGAGTATGCGGACGCTCGCCCCGGAATGGCGATGCCGGTCGTGGAGAACTTCGTCTCTCGCTCGCCGCTCATCGCACTTGCCGATGGTGTCGCGGCATACTTCGCGCGGATGGGCCTCGACCACGCCGTGCTGTTCGGCTGGAAAGAGCGCGAGAAGCAGATCAACCAGGGTGCGGGCGGCGCGAATCGCGTCGTGTTCATGCCGGGCGCGAAGGGCGGCACGGGGACTGCGAAGGGCGGCACGCTTAGCCGCGACAATCAGCCGACGCGCGAAGAGAACGCGCAGGTCGTCGCAACACGCGCGTCGATTTGCACCGTGAGCATATGGGCGGTAAACGCGGACAGCGCAGGGGCGCTCTACTCGGAACGCGAACAGTTCCAGGCGCTCGACTCGCTCTACACGGACACCATCGTTGCCATTCACGCGGCGATTGACCCGGATACGGGCGAAGCGGCGGGGCTTGGCGCCATCGAGTGGGGCGATTTCGACTGGACGACACCGCCCGTAAACGTCGCTTTCGGTCGCGAACTTCTCCAGCAATTTACCCAGTTTTCAGCGGTTGAAGCACCGCGCCTGTCAATCGCAAGACCGCAAATCGCACTCCATAGAGGAAAAACATGAGCGTCCCTTCAATCATCTTCAGGCGTCTTGACAGGCAGACCGGCGCCGTCAGTCCGTCAAATACGGGCGTCGGGGTTATCATCGCGGCGGCTGTTGCCGGCACGATGAACCAGCCGATCAAGTACACGAACAAGGCTGCACTGCTCACGAACTGCGTAGCGGGGCCGCTCGTCGAAGACGTGGCGTACGCTATGATCGCCTCTAGCAAGCCGGTCATCGGCGTGCGATGCAATGCGAGCGTGGCCGGGACATTGAGTCAGGTGCTGCAAATCGCGACCGGGAACTTCGTGTGCACGGGGAGCGGAGCTCCGATCGATGAGTTCAATTGTTGGGTCACTTTTGTGACCGGTGGGACGTTCGGAACGACAGGTATCACCTATCAGGTATCGCTCGACGGGACGACGGAGAGCCAAAGCGGTGAGTTGGCGCTTGGAACTGCGCTCACTATTCAGCCGACGATCCCGAACGAGGCGAACACGCCAAGCGGCATCATCCTGACGTTTGGGACGGGGCAGACGGTTATCGCTGGGGACCAGGTCCAGGTTTTTACGACTCGCCCGCAGCCGAACGCGGGAGACGTGACGGCAGCACTCAACTCACTTGCGCGGCTCAAGATGAGCTGGGAAGCCGTTTACGTCGACAAGGATGCGGTCGAGTCGGACGTGCCGCTTCTCGACATGTGGCTCGCGAGCCTCGAGACGAACGGGATTTACAACGAGGGTATCCTATCTACGCGACACAAGAAAAACCCGGTCACGTGGGTACCGGACGAACTGGCGTTCGCGGCGTGCACAGCGTCTGCGGCCGTCACGCCGCAGGAGAGCGAATCGACGTTTCTTGCCAGTGCCACGATTACTGGGTTCGGCGCAGTGTCGTCCGATCGTCTCGCGGTGTGCACGGATGCTGGGGATCTCGTGTCGGTCATCACTGGTCTGACGCAGCCCCGCCAGGCCGGGCTCGCGCTGCTCGCTGACGCGATGAGCATCCCGATCGGCCAAGACCCGTCATGGGTCGCGGCGGGGGCGGTCGCTGGATACAACATCGACGACGCGAACGGCAACGGGAAATGGCACGACGAAATGCTCGACCCGGGGCTCGATGACCTCGGGTTCACAACGTTCCGCAGCTGGCCGCAGGAAGTCGCGCAGGGGACGTTTTTCGATAACGCCCGCGTGTTCTCGGGGCCTGGTTCGGACTACGTGTTTTTCCAGCAACTTCGGGTCATCAACGCCGCGATGACTGCGTGTTACGTCGCCTTCGTGCAGTGGGTCGGCGCGGGCGTCACGAAGCAGCAGCCGGCGACTCCGACCGGGCCGGTCTACATCTCGCTTGGCTCGGCGGGGCTCATCGAGAGCGGTGTAAACAACGCCGTTGCGAAGGCCGTCAAAGGCCAGGTCAACGCCGTCAACTTTCAGATCGCGAAAGACGACGACATCGGCTCGAACGACGGCGCGATTCTCAACGCGACGTTGCAGGCGGTGTGTGTCGCGTACATCAAGGGCGGCATCGTCGCGAGTTCGTTCGCCCGGTCCATCTCTGTTCCGGTCGCGGCGTAAGGAAGGAACAAGACGATGGCAACCCCCAAGTTTTTGACGGTCAATAAGGTTCGGTTCTCATGGACGTCGTGCCGAGCGCAGGCGGACGGGCTCGCGATGAGCGGGCTTACGAAGATCGATTTCGGCGAGATGCTCGAGCAAGAGGACGTCTACGACGACTCGAACGACGGCGTCGCGGTCGGCTACACGGCCGGAACGTACAAAATTGACGGCTTCACGCTGACGATGCTTCGCCAGGACGCAGACAATTTCACGACGTACCTCGCCGCGAAGGGCGGGCGCCCGTTCAAGGGCGTCGAGTGGGTGTTTTCGCTCCAGTGCAACGAACCACTGTCGCCCGGCTCGCTGCCTATCACGATGCTCGCGGACACGTGCCGCATCGTCGGGGAGAAGGATTCGCAGGAGCAGGGCAGCGGCAAGCTCGTGACTGAGTTCACCCTCAAGGCCCTGACGATCATCAAAAACGGAAAGACTCTCTACGACGCGGCACGGAATCTCTAACGGAGGACGGAATCATGGGAGAAGTAGACTTTGAGGCGGAGCTTGCGGCACTCGAGGAAGAGGAGACGGCGCGAGCGGTAGCGGAAGCGGCAGAGAAAAAGAAGCTTCGGCACAAGGAGCTGACCCTTGTGCGCGAGTTCTCGGCGAAGCTCGGCAAGCGTGGTGTCGACTTCGAGGTGGTCCCTACCCCGTTCGACGTGTTCGTTGTCGGGGTGCCGGACTACATCCGCTACAAGCAGTTTCTCGACAAGGCGGGGGGAGACGAGGCGGTGGAGGCGGCGCAGCAGTTCTCCGCATCGTGCATGCTGACCCCCGTTGCCGAGTTCAACGCCATTGCGTCGAAGCGGCCTGGCGTTGCGGTGCAGACGTCGAACGCGGCGATCGAGCTTGCCGGGCTGCTCGAGAAGAAGCGTCAAAAAAAATAGCGGGCCAGCACGCCGAAGTCCTCCGCCGGACGGGAGAGCCAGAGGAGGACTACGGGCGGCACATGCTGGCGGCTGAGGCGTTGTTTGCGTTCGTTCGGGGGCCAGTGGTGGCCACCGACAGAGAGATGGTCGGGGCGCTACTGATTCTCGACCTGGTGACCGCGCTGAAAGGGTGACATGGCGAACGCTTCGGATAAGACCGCGTACTACCGCATCGGGATCGATGGGAACGTGCGCCAATTTTCCGAAGAGGCGTCCACGAGCATGAAAGAGCTCGCGGAGAAGATCGCTAACGCAAATGCGGTCATCAAAGAGATGTCGAATGCGAATCGCAATCTCAAGGGCAGCTCTGACGAAGTCAAGAACGCGAAGGAGCAGCTCTCGGCCGCGATCCAGTCGGAAAAGGTGGCCGTTGTCGCGGCAAACCTGGAACTGCTAAAACAAGGCGCGACCTACGAGCGGATCACGAATGAAGCGCGCCTAGCAGAGCGCGCGAAGGTCGCGGCAGCTGCGGCAGAGTCACTCGCGCTCCAACGAGAAGCCTCGGACATGGCGAAGGCGGCGGCAGCAGCCGATCTGCTCTCCAAGAAAGAGGCGAAGCTTGCGGAAACAAAAGCGGCTAAGGAAGCCAAGGCGGTCGCCGATGCCCATTCGAAGCTGAAAGACGCGATATCGAGCGTAGGCGGTCCGGTCTCGGACATGCGCGACAAGCTCTCGTCGCTCTCGTCCGTCTTCGAAGCGGCGGGGAGCACGGCGGCGTTTATGGTCATTGCCGTGACGGCTGTCGTCGCAGCGGTCGCGGCGGCTACGGTTGCCATCGTCGGCGCGACGCTCTCCCTGTCGAAATGGATCGCAGAAACAGCGTCAATGCAGAAGAGCGAGCAATTGACACGAGAGGCCTTCTCGGGGACGGCTGCGAACGCGGCGAACCTCGGGACACAGGTTGCGCTTCTCGCGACAAAGGTCCCGACGAGTACTGCCGCGCTGAACGACCTCGCGACGCAGCTCATGCGAACGCGGTTGAGTGGCGAGACGGTCGTTGATGCGTTCAACGCCATTTCGCAGGCCAGCGCGGCGGCGGGACCGGAAGTCGGCAAGCAGATCGAGGACTGGATCACGCGAGGCCAGCGTTTCGGGCGGATGAGCCTGAACCCGCTCGAGATGCAAAACACCGGGATCATGTTCAAGGACGTGGCGAAGGAATATGCCGCGGTGCAGCGCATTGGCTTCGACCAGGCGCAGAAAGAGCTCTTCCTCGGGACGGCCAAGCTCTCGGCGGGAGCGACGGCTTTGCGCATCGTGGTCGAGCGGCAGTTCGCGAACATCAATGCACAAAAAATGCTCACGCTCGACCACATTACCGAGACGTGGGGCAAGCACCTGCGCACGCTCACGACCGGGGTGGACTTCACGCAGATCGCGCGACCACTCGGCGAGATCATGTCGCTCTTTGACGCTTCGACGGCGAGCGGGAAGGCCCTGAAGTCGCTCGTGGAGATGCTCGGCGGGTCGATCGGGGACGTGTTTCACGGGGCGGTCCCGTTCATTCAGGATTTCGTGGAGAAGTCGGAGATCCTCATCCTTCGCGCGATTCTGAAATTCTACGACTTTCGAGATGCAGTGCGCGAGGTGACGGGCGACAAGACCGCGCTGAGCAGCATGGATCTCTTCAGCGACGTTTTGAAGGCGCTAGGCGCTGTTGCTGCCGCCGCGTCGATCGGAATGGTTGCGCTTGCCGCCGCAACGGTTGAGATCTGGGGGCCGATTGTCGCACTCGTCGCCGCAGGCACCGCAGCATATTTGGCGCTATCGAAGCTCGACGATTGGCTTAGGAGCATCAACTGGAGCGGCGTAGGCCACTCGATGATGGACGGCCTCGTGAAGTTCGCGAATACGGTCGTCGATTACTGGTCAGGGATCGGCGCGTCGATGATGGAGGGGCTGGTAAACGGTATCCTCGGCATGGCGCAGCGGGTCTCTGATGCAGTCGTGAAGGTCGCGTCAGTCGCCAAGAAGGCATTCACTGGCGCGATGGACATGCACTCGCCGTCGAAGGTGTTCGAGGGCTACGGCAAGCAGACCACGGCGGGCTATACGAAGGGGCTCGACGAGTCGTCCGGTAGCGTTCAGCGCTCGGTCGACAAAATGGCGCCGAGTGCCCCCGCGGCATCCGGTGGAAGCGCCGTTGCAGCGGGCGGCGGAACGAAGTTTGTCGTCCATATTCACGTCAACTCCGGGCCGAGTGGAGAGCAGATCGCGGCGACCCTTTCGGGACCGTCGTTCCTCGGGCAGCTGATGCACGAGATCGAGCACGTACTGCAGTCTCAGGGCGTACCGACGCAAAGCCTGGTGTCGCCGTGAACCCGAAGTTTGTCAGGGTCGGCAAAAACGTGTGGAGCATGCGTTCAACGCGTTTCCAGGCGAACGGCTCGCCGATGACCGGCATTCTCGCGGTGGACTACGAGCAGAAGCGCACGCGGAAGACCATCGCGTCGCGCATCGCCGGTGCCCCCCCGCTCGGACGAACCACGGGGCTCTACTCCGTTCCGACCATGACGGTTCGCATGCTGAAAGAGGATTCGGAGCAGTTCGCAGCGTGGCTCACGACAACGGCGGTCAACTCGCCGGCGAACGCGGGAAGTCTGGCGTTCTTCAAAACGAACCCGTCCTACGCCGACGTGCTGTTCTCGTTCTCTCTTCAGTGCTCGGAAGCGTCAGATCCGCTCAACACACTGACGGTGCTCGCGAGCGATTGCGTTGTCGAAGGGAAAAAGAGCGTTTTCGACAACGGCGCGGGGGCGCTCGCCGACGAGTACACCATCAGCGCGCTTTCCCTTGTTGAAAAAGACGTCACCGGACAGCGGTCGATGTACTCGACGGTGCCGAACGCTTTGGACGCGCTCGCACAGGACTACGTGACGATCGGCGGGGACCGCAGCCCTGGGCGAGCGACCATCCTCGACCCGAAGCGCGAGATCGGTTGGGACGTCCGCCAGGCGTACGCGTACAGCAACGCTGTGCTCGTGCCGAAGGGCAATCCCCCTGCGACGTTCGCGATCCGTTTCGACTTTTGGGACCCTGCGCAGCTCGCCCCCTGGACGGCGTTTTCCTCGAAGTACCTCAAGCGATCCGGGGTCATCAAGGACGGCAAGGCCTATGCGCTCGCGATCAATCACCCGATCCTGCAGGCGCAGCCGATCGCGCTGCAAGCGTGTGTCGTTGCCAAGATCGGAGGGCTGAACAAAAGCGACGATGAGGGCACGTGGGGCTCGACGATTGAATTCCTCGAGTACGGACAGCCGAAGATCGTCGCTCAGACTCCACCGCCGGTCATCGGTGCCGCTGGCGCCAACTCGTTCGACGTGCCGACGCAGCAGCAAGCGGATCTCAATGGCCTTAGGGAACAGCAGACGTCGCGCGCAGACGGGGCAGCAAAGGCGTTGACGGGGGCGACACGATGACGGCGATGGTCAACAACTCCCGCTGCGTGTCGGTGCGCCTCGTGACGCTCTGGCGCGGCGCATGGTACGCCGAGGTGGATCTCGACCCGGCCGACTCCACGAGCCCCCCGACCGGAGCGGTCACGCTGACGATGCTCGGCGCCACCCTGCTCGGCACGGTCGACCCGCGCGACTCGGGTCGCTTCGGCGCCAAGAACCGCTTGATGATTGTCGGCGGGGCAGGCGGGTGGGACAAGCCTGTGACGCGCCAGGACTACCACAACGACGGCGGGGTGCCTTCGACGCAGGTCTACCAGGCGGCGGCGGCGCTCGTCGGTGAGAATGTCAACGATGTTACGCCGGTGTTCCTCGGAGTCGACTTCGCGCGGGCGACTGGCCCGGCGTCTCGTGTGTTCGCCGACCGCGACTGGTACGTCGACACGTCGGGGGTGACACAGGTCGCGAGCTGGCCGGCGGCGCCGCTTGACCCGTCTGGCACGATCCTCGAGTACGCCGCGAATCGCCAAGAGCTCACCATCTCGTGCGATGCGCTGGTCTCGCCGGGGACGACGTTCACCGACCCGCGGTTTGACGGCACACTGACGGCGCGCGACGTGGAGCAGACGGTCGGCGCGAACGGCAGCCGTGTGACGGTGTGGTGCTCGACGGTGCCGGTCTCGCGGCTCGCCTCAGCGCTGACGAACATGGTGCGCGAGTTCTCGGGGCGCCAGACGCTTCGGTCCTACCGCTACCGGGTGGTCATGCAAGAGGGGGACGGGCGCTTGCAGCTCCAGTGCGTCAATCCGACCCTCGGAGCCCCTGACCTCCTTCCGCTTTCCGACTGGTCCGGGATGCAGGGGGACAGCGCGGAGGTGGAGCTCAGCAGCGAATGCGACGTGCGTTTCCAAGAAGGATCGCCGACGTTGCCGATCGTTGCCGGGTGGTCGCCTCTCGGGAAGCCGACGACGCGCACGGTCGACGCGAGCGCAGAGGTCAAGATCGGTCCGAGCGCTCCGACTGTGAACATCGGCGCGGAAGCGTCGTCGGTGCGCATCGGGCCGCTACCAGAGGCGCTCGCGAATGGTCCTACGCTTAGCACCCTACTGAAAACGATCGGTGCGGCGGCAGCAACAGCGGCAGCGGTGGTTGCACCGAGTAGTTCTCCGGCCACAGCGTGGGAGATCATAGTAAGCCCGGCGCTGGCCACGCTTTTCAGCGCCATCGCAACCGCGAGCGCCGCCGCCGAACTGACCGTGCAAACCACGGTGGTAAAAGGAACATGAGCCCCCCCCATTCTTCCCCCGACCTCGTTTGCGCGGACGACCTTGACCCGTTTGCGGGCGAGACGACGAGCGACCTGCAAACGCTTGAGCAAGACGTGCTTCACGTGCTCGACGAGGAGAACGGCTCGAACCCGGACGACCCGGAGCGCGGCGTTGGCATTTACAACATGATCGGCGGGACGGTTGAGCAGCTACAGCAGATGGCTGCGACCATCGACACGCAGCTCGAAAAGGACGACCGAATCGACTCCTCGACCACGACCATCACGGACGTCTCGACAACGTCGGAGCAGGCCGGAGCGTTCTATCTGATCTCGATCGAAGTCGTGGTGGACGGTTCGGTGATCCCGCTGTCCTACGACCTGACCCCAACCGGTTTGCAGGTGTCGCAATGATTTCGCCGATCCCCATCACCGACCTGCTGACCCCCATCCCGGCGGCGCAATTCCGCTCGACGATGGTCAACCTGCTTGTGGCGCTCGGAGTGCCAGCAAACCAGTGGCGATCGGGCGGTGTCGCCTCGACGATCCTGACGGTCGTTTCGAACACCTTCGAGATGTTTTCGACGCTCATGACGGAGGCGCTCGCCTCCAACTTTCTCGACTACGCATCGGGCTCCTGGCTAGTGCTGCTCGCCTACTACGTCTACGGGGTGACCGCGCAGCCGGCGACGTTCGCGAGCGGGCAACTGACGCTCACGAACACGGGCGGGGGGATCTACGATTACCCGCTGAATGGTGCGCTTTTTGGCAATGGGACGGTGCAGTACACCAACGATCAATCTTTCTCGCTCGGCGCCTCCTCGTCGGTGACGTTCGACATCGTGGCGACGGTAGCCGGTGCGGTCGGGTCTGCTGCGCCGGGGACCATCACGACGATGGTCACGACGATGCTTGGCGTCACGTGCACCAATGCTCTTTCGGTTGTTGGACAGAATGCGCAGTCGGACGCGTCACTTCGCCTCGAGTGCCAAGACGCTCTCGGAGCGACGTCACCCGATGGCCCGAAAAGCGCGTACGCGTTCGCCGTGCAAAACGCCATCAATGCGACGACGGGCGTCAAAGTCTCGATCAACCGCGTTTCTGTGAGCCCCGCTAGCTCTGGCGGGATCGTCAACATTTACTGCGCGTCACCGAGCGGTGTCCCGATCGCTAGCGACCTAACGGCGGCGGCGCTCGCGGTACAGGATTACTGCCGTCCGCTCGGCATCACGGCGAACGTCTACGCGGTGTCGACCGTGGCGAACACGAACGCGATTACGGTGTGGGCGCAGGCGCTCCCCGGCGTGAGCGCAGCGGCGATTCAGCTTGCGGCAGAAGCGGCGGTTACGGCGTTCATCGCGCAATATCCCGTGGGCGGTCTTTCGATCGGAAGCGGCGGCTACCTTTTTGCGAGCCTCATCGACGGCATCATTTACGGCACAAATTCTGCGGTGTTTGAGGTCACTGGCACGACGGACAATGCGATCGGCGCAGAGCAGGTCATCACCGACGAAACGACCATCACGGTCAACGTGGTGGCGTAATGGCGACCAGAGGATTTCGCAATACGCTGATTGTCCCGTCGTGGCTGGCGAATCGTCCAGGCCTGCAAGTGGGTTTCAAGATCGTCTGGTCGTTCGCCTTGATCGCGGACCTGCTCATGGAAGGGGTGTCGCAGGGTCTCTCGTCTGCCTTTCCCGGACCAGGCACACCGACCGCGCTTGTGGAGCTTGGGCGGAACCGAGGCTTTGTGCAGGGGCCATCGCAGACTAACGACGAGTACGCCGAGGAACTGATCGCGTGGCGCGCGCTTTGGAATCGTGCGGGAAGTGACGAGTCGCTATGTCTCGTGCTCCAGGCGTTCATTCCTGGTTCCCCGACCGTTGCCGTCGTCAACCGCGCGAGCCGCTGGACGGTACTCTCCTCGGCGGGGTCGTTTTCGTACGTGACGGGAGTCGCGCTGCCCTCGGGAGCATACGCGCCACACGTGTACGAAAGCGCCGCGGCGTTCGACTGGGACACTCACTCCAATCCGGGAAACTCGACGGACTGGGCCGATTGCTGGGTGGTCATCGGGAATCCGGGCTACGCGAGCGAAACTCGAACGCTTACGGAGCTCGCCGCAGCCTATGGCACGCTGGCAAATTGGGCTGCGACAGGTTGGGGAATCGGGATGCGCGTGCCGCGTTCCGATGTGAACGCGATCGAGGCGATCGTCTCTACATGGTTTCCTCCGCACGCGAACCCGAAGTGCATTATTTGGGATTTTAGCGGCACGTTCACAAACGGCATCCCGTCCGACGCTCTCGCCTGCAACGGGTATTGCGGGCCGTGGGCGTATATGACGGACGGCAACGCGGCGACACCACAGCGGCCATCTGCCGCGCGCTATTGGGAGCTCCCGTGGAGCCTCACGAACTGAGGGGATAAGATGCACGAATACACACCGAACGGCGCAACGTGGGAACCGCAGGTCGACCTTATCGATGATTCGGACGCACCCACTGCCTCAAACCTCAACACGGCCCCCACTGGTAACGCGGATCGTACGCAGTGGATTTATGAGAATATGACGACGCTGAACGGCTCGCCGGTGACGTTTACGTCGTCGGGAACGTTTGTGTGGCCGAAGGGCGTCAAGCAGATCATTTTCGAGGGGTTCGGCGGTGGCGGTGGCGGCGCTGGCGGTCCGGCGGGTGGGACCGCAAGCGCCACGGCCCTGGCCGGCGGTTCGGGGGGAGCCGGTGCCCCTCCGCTCACGCAGGTTGCTAACGGTACGCCGGGGGATACGTACACCGTAACGGTCGGGTCTGGCGGCTCTGGCGGCTCGGGCGGCATCCCTGGTGGTGCGGCGGCAACGATCGGAACGTTCGGCTCGCCCACTACCGTCACCGGGACTGGTGTATCACTCACGTTCGCTGGAGGGGCAGGTGGTTACGTCGACAACGCCACTGCCACGACTACCAGCGCAACGGCGTACATGCAGGGGCCGCCGAGGGGCGGGAACCAGTTTCCGCCAAAAGCGCAAGTGACTACGGGGACGCCTCTCATCGTCAACCAGTACGGAGACGGCGGCGCCGCTGCTGGGTCGAACTCCGGCAGCTCGTTTTTTGGAGGCGGAGGATCCGGTTCAGAATTTGGAACGACGGGAGGCCTCGGAGGTACGTCCCCTGGAGGAGAAGGCAGCGGCGGCCCAGCCAGCGGCGGTGCGGGCGGCGGCGGCGGCGCGGGTCCTGGTGGCAACGGTGGCATGGGCGGCAATGGCGGCATCTGGGGTTTTGGTGGCGGGTCTGGCGCGCCAGGGGCGCAAGGCACCGCAGCAGCGGCCAATACAGGGGCCGGCGGCGGCGGCGGCGGCGGCGGGGGCAACGGCGCGGCAGGCGGAGCCAACGGCGCGTCCGGCAGCTCTGGCGGCAGTGGATTTCTGACGCTCTATTCTCCGGTCACGACGAACGTCTGAGGGGCTCACATGGCATTTCCTGCAATTCTAAATTGGCTCGATGCGGCGCTGTTCGGCTACCAGACGATCGCAAACAACGGCGTCGCGATGCCTACCCGATCGGCGCTTAACTTCGTTGGGTTCAACGTAGTTGACGATCCCGAACTGGGCAGCACTGACGTTATTTCGGCCGCAGGAGCCTCGGTGTGGACGGTCGACAATGACACGGATTTTTCCACGTTCGGCACAACCTCGCTTGCGACGGATGGAAACTACACGTTCAACGGTACCATCTGGACTAGGGGCAACGCCTCCAACGACCGCATTGCGATGACGACGAACGCGGGGACGGGGCTTGTGATTGCTCCAGCGATATCAGTCGTGTTCGAGCCACCCACCGTGACCGCGCCGTTTCTGTCGCTTCCCCTAACATCGGTGATTCCAAACTTCGGCCTTACAACGCCGTTTCGAATGACGTGGTACAGGGAGAGCGGCAACGAATCGACTACATCACTGGGCTCCGATATCTCGTCGGCCGCAATCTACAGCCCGACCACCCACACGTTTCATCAGGTCGGGCACTCGTTTGATTCGAATATTGGATCGCCGTCGTCATACATCAACTCATCGATCGACGGCGCAAGCGGAGAGACAAATGAAGAAACTAACCTATCTTCATACAACGTTTTTCGCGCGGAGTTTCCGATGGGCCTTGCCTCAAGCTGGGTCGTATTCTCGTGCTCTACGTATGCCGGAGACTGGCCGGCCGATGACACGTTTGTTACCGCCTACCTGGCACTGCCTGCCGGCTCGCTCAACACAGGCGGAGTATGGTCAAAGATTGGATCTGTTGCCGACTACGCGATGATTTTGAGCGCAGAGCGTCGAAGCGGGTCACCAACAAACCTGGCCGTAACATTCGGTCGAACACGAGTGGAGCACCGATGAATTACACGTCAACGCAACTCGCGGAGATCGCGAAGCGATACTGCCAGTCTGTAGGAAAAGTATGGGCGGACTTTTCCACGCAAGGGCAGACCGAAGAGATCGATAAGGTGGCTTCGCTCTTCGCGATTGCGGCTCTCGTCGTTCCTCCTGTCATCGCGCCCGCGCTCGCCGTTGCTGCTGCGCCTGTCGCAAAGAGGATCGTTGCTCCTGCGATTCACGGCTTTATGCAGCGCATCGCAAACCGTCCAGCGCCCGCGCCGGTCGTCGATAAACCTCGCGCAGTGTCTGCGCCTCTACCGAAAGCTCTGTTCCCTGCGCAACGTGCGCCCGTCGCGCCGGTCGTCGCGGTCAAGAAAGGCTCCTAAATCATGGCTAACAATCCGCAATTTTCGATCGCTGTTCTGGAGGGCGCGCTGAACTCTATCGGCGCAACCGTCAACTCTGGGTTCATCGAGATCTACACCGGAGCGCAGCCGGCCGATCCAAACGCATCCGCGACAGGAACGCTACTCGTCACGCTCGACTTTAGCGCGACGGCTTTTGCGAGCGCGACGGGTACCGTGGGCACTGGCGCAACGATGTCCGCAAACACGATTACGGCTGGTACGGCCGGGGCTAGCGGGACGGCCGGATACTTCCGCTGCTACGCGAGCAACGGCACCACCGCGTGCTTCGACGGGACCGTAGGCACGTCGGGCACCGACATGACGATCCCGTCCACGTCAATCGTGTCCGGACAGTCTGTCCCGTGCACGTCTTTCGTCATCACGAGCCCGCAAGCGTAAGAAAATGAAGAGCCTCGGTTTAGGGTTGGGCCTTGGAAACGGTGAATCGGAGCCTCTCCGGGCTCCGAATACCGTCGCCATGCGCTTCCCGAAGCCGAGGCTTGCTGTCACATGCGGCCAGGCGCAACCGGTCCGCGTCGCCATCGGATGGGGCGCGCGCATCACCGCAGCGTGCGGGCAGGCACAGCCCGTTGCCGTCGCCATGAAGCTCGGCACTCCGCATCTCGCCGTCTCGTGCCTCTACCCTATCGCGGCGCGCGTCGTATTCGGCACGCCTTCGCTCGCCGTGGTCTGCGCTCACGAGTACCCCGTTGCCGTCACGATGGCGTGGAGTACTCCAAGCGTTGCCGCTGCGTGCGGGCAGGCACAGCCTGTTGCGTGCGCGTTGAAGTTCGGCACGCCCCATATCGCTGTCGCGTGTGGCCAGCGGCAACCCGTCGCTGTCGCGATGAAGCTCGGGACGCCATCGCTCGCCGTGGCCTGCGGTCAGACACAACCAATCGCGGTGTCGATGCGATTCGGCACGCCTTCGCTCGCTGCGTTCTGCGGCGGGACGTTTCCGCTCACTGGGGCCATCAAGTGGGGCACGCCTCGCATTGCAGCGACGTGCGGTCAGACACAACCAATCGCGGTGTCGATGCGATTCGGCACGCCTTCGCTCGCGGTAAACTGCCCCTATCCCATCCGGGCGGCCCTCAAGTTCGGCGCCCCTTCGCTGGCGGTCAATTGCCCCTACCCCATCCGGGCCTCGGTCGCCTGGGGCACGCCGCGCATCGCAGCGGTATGCGGGCAAGTGCAGCCCGTCTCGGTGTCGATGGCGTGGGGCACTCCGCATCTCGCTGTTGCCTGCGGGCAAGTGCAGCCTGTCGCGGTTGCCATCAGGTGGGGCACTCCGCACATCGCCGTCTCGTGCGGACAGACGCAGCCCGTCGCTGTCACGATGAAGTTCGGCACACCTGCTGTAGTCGTCGATTGCGAGCTGGTGAACCCGATCGCTGTGTCGCTAAAGTTCGGCACACCTGCCGTTGCGGTGCATTGCGGCGAGACGGACCCGGCAGTGGTCGCGATGGCATGGGGCACGCCTCGCATCGCAGCGGCCTGCGGGCAGGTGCAGCCAATATCGGTCGCAATGAGGTTCGGCACGCCTTCGCTCGCGGTAAACTGCCCCTATCCAGTTCGAGCAGCCGTCAAGTTCGGCGCCCCAGCACTCTCTGTCGCATGTGGCCAAACGCAGCCTGTCGCTGTCTCGGCAGCATGGGGCACACCTTCAATCGCGGCCGTCTTGGGCGGCGGCGCAACGGCAGTTCCTGGTGGCCAGCTCGGGCTCGACCAACCTGGTGATTTCAGTCTTGGAGGAGACGCGACGACATGACGAACCCCTATCAGTACTCGGACCTAGGCGCGGGAACGCTCGGAACGTCGAGCATCACGTCAAGCGTCACGACGTTCGCCCCGGCGACGGGCGCGACGGCTGCCACGTTCCCCCAATCCGGTCCGTTCGACATCCGCATTAGCCAGAGCGGCAACGTGGAACTGGCGACAGTCGGCGCGACAACGGGGGGGTCATCCCCGACGTGGTCGAGCATCACGAGGGGCATCGGTACTCCGGTCGCGATCGGGCCTTTCGCGTTTACGGCCGGCGCAGTCATCACGCAGGTGCTGACCGAAGAAGGCCTCACGCAGATGCCACTAGCGGGGGACGCAACCGGCCCGGCGAACGCATCGACGATCTTTTCGCTCGCTGCGGGACTGATTACGGTCGCGGCCACCACGGCCGCGCTGATATTCGGCGCGACGACCAATCCGAGCATTTCGCAAACAGGCGCGGCAGCCGCTGCTGTTGACGCTGGGTCGGCGGGCTTAGGGATGGCTATTGTCGCCCAGCCCGGAGAGCAAACGACGCGTGACGGGGGCGCCGGGGGGAATGGCGGTGGCTTGTGGCTGAGTGGGGGTCCGGCCGGGGATGCGGGGCATGGCGGCACATTGGGTAGTGCCGGGCCGGTCTACATCGGGCTCATCGACGGCGGCGCCGGCTCGCTCCTGTTCGCCCCAGCGACCAAATTAGACAATCTTCAAAATTGGGGCCAGTGGGGGAATCAGCCAGCGAACATCAGCGGCTATCAAATCACGATGCAATGGGACGCTGGTAACCCATATGCCGCATCAACGATCCTTGAGCAATGCACGGTAAATTCGGTTCTCGCCCCGTGCGTGACGTTCAACGCTGGCGGCAACTCGGCGGCGGATCTGGCGCTCTCAGATCAGGGCGGTCTGTTGATCTCGACGTCGTTCAACGCTGGTGTTGCATCATTTAACGTCGGCAACACGCCATCGATCGTGTTCGCCCCCAGCTCGATTTCCTATTCGAACTCCGTCAATCCAAACGTAGCTGCGAATCAAAATGTCTCGTGGACGTACGCCGCGCAGGCGACGCAATCGACGGCGAACGGTGCGACTGGCGCGGCCGTCTTGCAAGAGGCGCAGCCGGGGCAGCCAGCGACCGGCGCGGGTCACGCGGGCGGCAAGGGTGGTGACACCCTCGTCTATCTAGCGCCGGGTGGGACTGGGACTGCAGATGCCGGGGCGAGCGGGAATTTTGCAGTCGTCGGTGATGCCGGTCCCGTGTTTTCGATGGGGTATGCGGCCCACAACGCGTTCACGACCGTCACGTTTGCGACGACGGGGACGACGACCGTCACCCCGCTGCAGGGCGAATTTGAGCGGATCGTATTGTCGTCATCTACGACGGCGGCAAACACGATTCTTGCTCTTCCGAACACCAACGGGGAGTGGCACATCGACACGTCGCAGGTGACGCTCGGAGCGACATTCACGCTCACATTCTCGTCGGGGTCGGCGAGTTGCCCCGCGATCTCGTCGCTTACGGCGGATGACATTTACATCGTGAGCTCGCGCGGCGGGAACACCATCGCCTGCAAATAATGAGGATCCCATGAGTCATACATTGACCGTTACGTTCAATCCCGCCGTGACAGATGTCGCTGCGAAAAGCGGAACATCGGGCGGATCGTCCGGGGCGCACACGTCGGGCACATTTACGATCACCGGGGAGAATATCGACCTTGTTGGGGGGCGCGCGGTGGCACTCTGGACGGACGACACCGGGTTCACCGGCATGTACGGATTTGCGTTCGACCCCGACACCCAAACGATCGACGTAGCATTGCTCGCTGCTCTGCAGGCGCAATTTACTGGCAGCACCGTCACTCTCACCTATGTTTGAGGCACCATGGCAAACACGATCAACGCGCAGCATAAACAGGGGGGAGCGTGGGATGCGGTCAACATCGACGCGACGCAACTCGGGAAAGAACCGCTACTGGGAGACCTGACGCGGCTGTTCGACGGGCAGCCGTTCGCTCAGTCAATCCGAGTCGGTGGGCCGGGGGAGATTCACGTCAAGATGCTTGGCGCCCGGTCGCAGGCGGTGCCGGTCGTCTACGTCGTCTCAAAGGGCGGCGAGCGCTTGCTCGGAAAATTTACGCATGTTGTACGTTGCTCGTGCGCAAACCTGGTGGTCGAAGCATGAGGGACACCGACAGCACGGGGGCCGGGCGAATGTGGGACTCATGGCACGCTGCGCACGATAACGTTTTGAGTCATGCGACGAACAGCGTGCAAGTGGCAGCATCGCTCGGCACGTTCGCTGGCGCTGGATCGATCATGTATGAGGCGGTGCTGGGCGTCGGAGGGCTCGCGATGAAGGTCCTTTCCACCATCGTCGTCGCGGCGGTAGCCACTGCCACCGGCTTTTTTTTGAGCCGCTACCTCAACCGGCGCTTTCCTCCGATAACCCCGACACCGCCCGTACAACTGCCAAAAAAAGAAGGAACAGAATGAACAGTCAGCTCGTGAGCTACATCGCCGGGGCGAGCGCCCTCGTATCGGTGTTCGTGATCTGCATACATAATCTCGCGCAGGCGCTTCACGCGCTCGCCCGAGCCCTCGTCGCCATCGCAGAGGCAGTGAAGGCTATCGATAGGGGAAATCCTCGCGTAACCAACATCATGGGCGCCGTCGAGACGGTGCTAACCAAGGTCGACGGCGCAGTGACCGCGCTCGACACCGAAACGTCCACAATTGCCTCTGTCGTAGGTGCCAAGTGAAAATCATCGTGTCGTTGCTACTCCTCGCGCTCGCCCTTGCCGGCTGCGCTGCGTTCATGTCCGATTTGCAAAAGGCGGATCAGGAGATCATTGCAGTAGAGCCGGCCGTCGCGGCAGACCTCGCGTGTGTAGTTCAGGCGCTCGCCTCGGATCCAAACATTCTCAACCCGGTAGACGATCTGCTTTTGGTCCCGTCGATCGTG
>QGNH01001449.1_pt1 | contig 24712 bp, 29 predicted proteins | sample 1735481 | NCBI WGS metagenome assembly QGNH01 (sample SAMN09239004, study PRJNA386568) | Viral metagenome, whole genome shotgun sequencing project.
AGTTCGTCGGGGCTGTAGGTCTTCATTTCAGTTCTCCGTTCCCTTGGGGCTCAGGGTGAGCAGAGTTTGGTTGGCCAGGGCGACAAACGCCCGGTGAATAGCGATGGTCCGAGCCATGGCGTATAGGTGGTCATCCATGGCTAGCTGGTAGCCGATCTGTTTAATTTCTCGGGTGGAGTCCTTTTTTGCCATTGGGTCACGCATGGTGGCTCCTGGAATAGATATCATCGATAATGTTGCCGCAGGCGATCCAGAACAGCCGCACCAAGTTCATGGCGTCGTCGGCTAGTTCGGTCGCGTCCCACGCGCCGTATTCTCCCAGCTCGTCGCGCACTGCGTCAGGATCCAGTTTGGCCAGCTGGCGCCGGTAGCGGAACTCATCCATTGCGGCCCGCACGTCCGCGTCACAGTCGCCGGGATGGCTGCACTGTTCGGCCGTGGTCCTGGTGATGTTCAACTCAAAGCGATTGAATAATGCCCACATACTTCCTCCGGTGGTAGGTAATGAGTGGAACGGCACGGATGCCGCTCCCGTCATAACCTAGCGATTACAGCCAGCGCTGATTGAGCGCATACCCCAATGCGGATGACAGCTCATAGACCAGAGCAAAGCCCATATCCATTCCGCAGCCGGTGATCCGAATCGCATCGGAATGGCCGTTGATGGCATATCCCAGGACCCGGGCCGCGTGATAGGACAAATAGCGCGGGCCATCGCCCTCCAGCGTCAAGAGACGGATGTGTCGGCACATCCCAGAGCGGGACACGCTGTCTAGGATGGTGTATACGGTCATCCCGGGGGTAAGCCATCCCAAGAGGGCGGCTCGTGATTCGGCGATTTCATTTTTGCGGTATTTCATGGTATCCCCTATCGGCAGAAATGGACGGTGATGGTTGCGGTTGCGATGAATGCGAGGAGGAAGCGGCCGAAGTGGTTCATATCTTCTCCTATGATTGGGTGGTGGTTATGCAGCGGGTCATGAGAGGCCCGCCGTATCTCCATCATGCGTTCCCAGGTCTACCGACGATGCACCAGCTCCATCTGATCCGGGCCTGTCCCCGTCTCTCCGTTCGGTAGTCATGTGCCAGGCTGACCCAAAGAGTGCTGCTGGCTTGTCAATGATCCGTTTCTTTGATACCCATAGTTTACTGCGTAGTGCATGACTCGTCAAGAGGTAGGGCGAATTATTTTTTAAATTCTTTCGGCATAGCCAGCCGGTGCAGTCGGCAGTACTGCTCCAAGAGCTGCATCACCGCCATCCCTGGTCTGGTCTGCCCGTGGGCGATGCGCCACAAAGACGTTGTCGCTCGCAGCCCAATCTCTGATGCCAACCCTCGCACCGATCCGGCCACGTCGATTAACTCTTTCCACTCTGCCGGTAACGTTGAAGGTCTGGACATATTTACTCCCCACACAGTATCATGCATCACGCACCCACACACAAGGGGCCATTGCATACCTATTTCACTCCGGATCGATACCAAGTGGTAGTCGCATCGCCTCCGAAGCAGGCAGTCAAGCGAGTGGACCGCGCCAGCGGGTAACGACCTTGACGGCCGGCAATGCCGCACACACTTGCGACCGCAAGGGAGACTCGCAGAGGATCCCTTGGACACCGGGACTCACTGATCACCCATTTACCACGTCCGACTCCGCCTGGACCCTCCCACCCCCTAGCAATCGCCATCCATCCGCCACCCCCTCGGCCCCGCTGTTACCATTTGGGGGTAAGGGGGCAGGTTCAGTGGTCATGAGTAGAAACTTTCAGTCTATGGTAAAAACTTTTCATACCATTAATACCGACTGATTGATTAATCGGAGTGGATAGCTGATTCACTGCTGGGAGTTCTGCTGCCGGCCAGGTCTATGGATTCACCGAGTTGAGATCGGATTCACCGGGATACAAGGTGGATTCACCGGTCCACCCATAATCTTTCCCCACCACAGCATTCTCAAGCGGGAGCGGGGGGGGATGGTCGCGCGCGTGTGCGGGGTGGATGTCGGGCCATCCGGGTCGCGGCCCGCCTCGCTGCAGGTGTACGGATGCTGCATTGAGCACGTCATGAAGACTAGATAGTCCCTGGGGAGGGGGGTCATGGGGGAATGACGGTGGTTGAGACGGTGTGTAGAATAAAGGGTCCAAATTACATTCGGCGGTATTTCGCCATGGGGATTATTTTTCTCGTGGAGAAATAATTAATTCCATTGGGAGGGCGTTCACTCGCTCACGCGGTTCACTTTATTTTTTCAAGGGAAACAGAATTTCATCCCAAGAGAAAATATATACACTGTCGTTCGGATAAGCGCTCATCAGTTCAGAGCGCGTTCCGATAAGACCGCCCTACCGGCGTGAGGTTGCGAGCCGAAGGCGAGATGCCCTGAAGAGATGAGAACCGGTACATGGGAGGGGTTCGGAGTAGTCGCCATAGTAACAAGAAGCAGAAATAGTACGTAACTTTTCTGAGTGTTCATGCGGTTCCCGGATTCCTGTAAGAAAGGTAAGAAAGTCGATCTGTAGATTTCCACTGTTGACATTGGAAATTCTGTGAGTATACTTTGTTGTAGGAGGGCACCATGGCGAGCGCCGTAAGTATGCAAAAGCAACCCTGGATCAGGGTGGTCGATTGGGACCGTGTGATGGGGATCAGGTTCAAGGTTTCAGCCGAGGTTTGGACTGTCTTGATGAAAAGGATGGACGACCGCCAGTGCTCCCTGGTGGGAGTGGCTGAGTTCATCAAGGCGGGCTATGACAGGTCTGCTATCTGGAAGGCCCTGAAAGATCTGGAGGGTCAGGGACTCATCCGCAAGAGGGGGTTCCACTGGGATGAGGTTTGGATCAACCCGGAGGTGGTTCGGTGCTGCTGGCTAGATAAGGCTCCGGAGAAACTGGTGAATATGATCGCTGGATTCAAGCAGGAAGCGTCGGCGTTCTATACGGTCAAGGAAAAGTGATGGGTGTCTGGTTTGACTTCTACATGGTGGAGTCCTCCCCTACCGTGCGCAAGGCGTGGTCCTACCTCGTGGCCCGGGCAGACACCTCTGGAGTCGCACCACGGGGCGTGGTTGAGGATGATACCGTCACCGAGCTGGAACACATGACCCTACTTATCCAGATGGGGAACGGCAACCTATGGCTAAACCCTACCCACTCGGGTAAGGGTGATCCGTCCGCATGGGATGAAGCGTTCTTGGCCAAGGCAAGAGAATCTTTGAAGAAGGCCATTGCGTTCACCAGACCAAGACGTAGAATGTAACTTAGGGGGATGGAATGGCCGCAACGTTTGAACGCAACATGGGGCCCGGAGTGTTGCAGGCGTGGCGCTACCTCGTGTCCAGGTCGGACGAACAGGGGTATGCCTTCTCTGGGCCCGTCAACGACGACATCATCCAGGAGCTCGAAAGCCTGAGCCTGCTGATCCCCATGGAGGATGGCGATGTGTGGCTCAACCCTACCCACACGGGGAAGGGAGATCAGGCTTCCTGGGCTGACCGAACCTCAATCTGGGACGAGGCCTTCATCGCCAAGGCTCGGCTTGCCCTGAAGAAGAAGAACTGGGGGAAGGAATGAGGATCGTCAAGCGGGGAGACTGGTCTGACACGCAACTCGAAGGCATCTGCCATAGGTGCTGGACTGCTGTCGAGTTTGGCCAGTCGGAAGGTGAGTCTACCCCTATCTCTGGTGGGGTAACGTCTGTCAAGGTCAGGTGCCCTGTATGCCGTGAATACATCTACGTCAAAGTCCCGACGGTGCCCCATGAAGGTTGACATCACTGATGCGGCTGTCTGGAAGACAGTGAAGGATCTCGACACCTGCCGCCAGGCCCTCGAACTGATCGCTGTGCATTGCCCGGACGGCGGTGCGCTGTCCTGGGCCGGGAACGTGGCCCGCGAAGCGATCCGCACCGTGCGAGTCAATAACCTGGAATAATTAATTTCTACGTAACAAAATAAATAAACCCAACCAATAGGAGACACAATGTCTGATGCCGTTGACAAGGCCCTTGACACCATCACCGAGGCCGAAGCCCTGCCCTTCATCACTGAACTTCGATCCGACCTCGCCACGGCCAACGCCGCCCTGGTGACGGCCCAGGCCGCGCTGTCGGATGCCAACCAGTCCATCGCCACATCGGATGCCAAGGTCGCCTCCCTGACGGCATCCTTGGCCACGGCAGAGGCATCCCTGACTGCTGCGCAGGCGGAACTGGACTCTGCCAGCCACGAGACGGTGGTATCGGTCCCAGCAAAGATCCAGGTCATCCTGCACCAGATGAACGGCAACCGCCTGCTCACCACCTTGTCCACGGACGCTCCCGAGTCCGGGACCCTGACTGTTCATGTGAGCTAGCCATATCCCTTCCCGCCTTCCCGACCGGCCGTTGCCGGCACCACACCCGGGACAATCCTAGAAACCACGAGGTTAACGGTTTCTATGAGTTGTGCTGAAACCCGGTTCCCAAAGGGCACACCGTCTAGACGGGGTGGTGGTGGGGCGGGACTTTTTTGTTGCATAGACATGTTGAGGCTGTAACCTAATCTAGAAGGAGACAAATATGCCGATCCCGAGAGCCCCCGGAACCGCACCACTCTTCGATAGCGTCCCACAGGTGGAGATGGTATCCATCAGCCGAGACCGATACGACTCCTTCATGCGTCTGGTGGTGACCAACGCTGAGTTGGAGGCCGAGATCGACCGACTCAGCTCGGAAATCAGCCGCCTGTCTAGGAAGACACCTAGTCGCCCTGTGGACGACGACGAGTTCCTGGCGGGGGCAATCTGATGCAGGTTGTTCTAGATGCCCAATGCTGGGGGGGGGCTCTTGCTGGACTTCCCCAGTATGACGTGCGGGTGTTCCTGGCCCTAGTGTTCATGGCGAGGGGTTCCTACACTGTCGCGTTCAAGAACGAGCAACTGATATCCAAGTCTGGCGTGTGCAAGTCACTGGTCCAAAGGGCCATCTGGGACATGAACAAGCGCGGGATGCTGAAGGTGATCCAGCGCGTTGGAGGGAACTACAACCGCACCATCATTGACCTGTCTCCTGATTGGGTGGAATTCCATGGGTAAGCGGAGAGACTCAGACATCCCGGTTGATCCTGCCATCGAGGATGCCAGGGTGATGGCAAGCCGAGTCCCGTTGACGCTGGTTGACGCGATGGAGACGTTCTTCACTGAGAACCCGAGCTTGGGCGTGGGTGATCTCCGGGCGGACATCACCCTGGAAGCTTTGCAGCGCACCGAACACCAGGACCACTGGACGATATGCGGGCGGAAACTGGACCGCGCCTCTGTTATGGAAACCATCTTGGACCTGACGGCCCGGGGGTACTCGATCCCAGCCATCCTCCAGCAGCCTGGGATGCCGAAGCCTCGTACCTACATGGCTTGGGTAAATGACTACAAGGTTTTCGCGGACATGATGGCGGTGGCCGAGCAGATGCGGGCCATCATCCTTGCCGAGCAGGCATTGAATATCGTGGACCTCCCGGACCCAGACGGTAGCCAGACTTTTAAGCATAAAATCCAGTCAGACCTTCGCGTTCGTCTAGCTGAAATATTCAATCCAAAGAAATACGGCAAGAAGCAGGTCATTGACATCAACCGCCACGATGACGCCAACCCGGCCGAGATGTGGAGCCGGTTCATCAGCGTCCTGAGCGTCTACAAGCAAATGATCTTCGACAAGACGGGGATCAAGGTCATCATGCCTGGGGAGAGTGAGGACATGGTGGCTACGGCAGACGCCGAAGTGGTTCCCGAGGAAGAAGAGATGGAAGCCATTGGGATGGAAGGCGCTACCGATCCGACGACGCCCACGAACTACGATGATATGCTCACGTTCGATGACCTTCCAAAGGAGTAGCCAATGCCCATCGCCCCAATCTCACACCTGACCATCCTCCAGAACGTGGAGGCATCCCTTGAGGACCCCGGGGAGAAGTTGACGGAGCAGACCAAGGCGGTTGTCACGGAACTGTGTGACGCCTTCAATGCGAAACTCGTGGCCCTTGAGCACAAGATTGTCCGGAGGGGTTGAGATGCCGCTGTATTCGAGGAAGTGTGTCCTGTGCGCAAAGACGGAAGAAGTCATCCTGCCCGTGTCCCAGATGGACACCCCGGGGGTTTGCCCCTGCTGCGGTGAGACGATGAAGCGGGTGGAGTTCCCGGGATGCTCCGTCTACATCGAACCCGTCAGGGAGATGTGGGAGTAGGGATGCCGAAACATAATGACCTCGTAGGGCTTGTCCAGGGTCTCAATGATTTTTCAACCCTGGTAGAGCAGGAAGCCGCTACGGCGTTCGTGGATATCTGGACGAGGCGTCCCCCCAATAAACCCCAACTCGCCTTCTGGGAGTCGAAGCGGCACATCAAGGCCATCTCTGGGGCCAATCAGTGTCTTCGCGGAGACGCCGCCGTCCTGATGTGGTGCGGGGATGAGAAACGGATCGACTGTATCGAAGTCGGTGATGAAGTGGTGGCGTTCGACTTCACCACGGGCGAGTTTGTCCAGAGCCAAGTCAAGGCCATCTTCACCAATCCGGGTCGCATCCTGCACCGATTCAAGCACTCTCAGGGCTGGCTGGAGTGCAGCCAGAAGCACAAGGCGGCCGTGCAATACCCCTCCGGCCGCATCGCCCTAGTTAGGGTCATGCGGGCCGTGAAGCACCAGCTTCCGGTGTGGGTGGACAAGGAAGGCCATGCGGAACTGTCCGAGCTGACCTACGAGGGGAAGATTGGCTACGAGCCTACCTGGGACATCAACATCGACCACCATGACCACGCCTTCGTGTGTAATAATATTGTAGTTTCCAACTCGGGAAAGGCTCTCCCGAATAATGAATTAGTTCTTACCCCAAGTGGGTATGTTGAAATGGGATCCATTAAACAGGGTGACGTTGTTTGCACTCCATCTGGTGGTGCAGAAAAGGTGACTGGTGTTTACCCACAAGGGGTTAGAGAGGTGTGGGAAATAACATTTAATGATGGTACAGTGTGCAGAAGCGACTTGGACCACCTATGGAAAGTCAAAGCATTAAATCCACGCAAGGCGAAGAGAGAAAATGGGTGGGTAGTTAAGACTCTAAGAGAAATAATCCTTCCGGGTGGTATTAACCCATCAAATTATTTCACTTATGGCGTACCAAAATCTTTCGCAGAGTTTTCTAGTGAGGAAAACCTACCAATGGACGCATATGCCCTTGGTCTATTGATTGGCGATGGAGGGATGACCACAAGATCAGTATGTTTCACATCAAAAGATCCTGAATTGGTGGAATATCTCAGAGAAAACCTTCCTATATCAAAGATGACAAGGCACGGTGATATTGGGTTCTATTTGACGAATGGAGAATATGGGAGATGGATGAAAAACGAGGTCATGGAGGCGCTTAAGGGAATGGGACTGATGGGACAAAATTCAAAGACTACATTTGTTCCAGAAATCTATAAATATGCGCCAAGAGAAGATCGTATTGCAATAATCCAGGGTCTCATGGATTCAGATGGGACTGTGGATAAGGGGGGACAAGCCAGTTTCACATCAACAAGCGTGAGATTAGCCAACGATGTTGCATGGATACTAAGAAGCCTTGGTGAACGTTGCACCTTGACCTATAAACTCAAACACTGCGTCCATCCAGATGGTCATAGGACGCCATGCGACTCCTGGGATATTTACATCGGCAAATCCACCTTGCCCCTTTTCCGCCTACAGCGAAAGATAGACAGGCTAAAGGCCCCTACCAGGGGGAAGCCACGTTTGATGGTTGGGTTCAAGGAAGTTGATCCAGCAGAATGCACCTGTATCACCATCACCGGTGACGAAAAGTTGTTCATGACCCGAGACTTCATCCCTACCCACAACTCGCTCGCTGCGGCCGTAAACATTGCTTGGGATGCCACGGGCATCTACCCGGAGTGGTATCGGGGCCCGCGCACAGTCCGAGGCATCAACGCTTGGGTGGTCGGTGAAACTACCGAGTTGACCCGAGACTCGGCCCAGAAAAAGTTGTTTGGACCCAACATCGACAAGCCCGGGTGGACGGACAAGCCGGGTGACGAGGCCCTGATCAACTCGAAATACATCATCGACAAGCCGACTCGTAAGTCTGTTTCCGGTGCCATTGACATGGTTCGGGTGAAGCACGTCCCGAGCGACACAACGTCCCTGATTGCCTTCAAGTCGCACGGCATGGAGACAGGGGCCCTCGCCTCCTGGACTGGTGATAGGGCGTGGATCGATGAGGAATGCCCGTTGGAGATCCTGGACGAGATCCAGGCCCGCATGTCCACCACCAACGGCTACATCTACTGCTCGTATTGCCCACAGCACGGCCGGACTCCCTTCGTGAAATCCATGGAGGAAGAAGGCCCGGACGTGTTCCTAGCCTACATGACCTACGATGACATCAACCACATCTCAGAAGAGGTGAAGGCCCGCAACATTCGCCGCTGGTCGCATGATCCGGCGATGCTCGCAGCCAGAACCCAGGGTCATGCGACCTCGAATTCTGGTCTTATCTTCCCGTTCCCTACCAAGGACATCCTTTACGACCCTGCATTGATCTCCATCGGTAAGCGGTGGAAGTTTTTGGGGGGTATGGATGTGGGCTGGACCCATCCTACGGCTGCCGTAGGGCTCGCTCTGGACCCCATGGCCGATGTTGTCTACTGCTATGTGGACTACGAACAGGACCGCCGTCCTCCGGTTTACCACTACGGCGAGCTGGACCGCTGGGGGCGGTCGATGACGTTCATGATCGACCCTGCTTCTGACCAGGTTGCCCAGAAAGACGGCGAAAAGATCCTTGAGGAATACTGGACTCTTGCCCATGGTGCAGGTTGGGAGAACATCGACGAAGATAAACGTAAGTTTATCAAGGCAGACAACTCATTTTTGACTGGGATGGGGAACCTGTGGCACAGATTTAGCACTAACCGCCTATTTATTAGCAAGAATTTAAAAAAGTTGATTGACCAATACGCAAATTACGAGTGGAACAAGAAGGGCGATGGCCCGATGGAGGAAACTCCGAGCCGGAAATACGATATCATCACGAGTTTGCGCTATGGAGTTGGTGGTATTAACCAGTATTCTCATATTCTGAACGACTTCCCCCCTTGGATGACGGCTGAATCGTTCGAGGAACCGATTGAGATCAAGGAGTGGTCGAAATTCCGTGCTGGTGGATCCCCACCGATCACTGACCAGTTCGGTCACACCTACTGATTACTATTGTTATCAGTATTGTTGAACAACATCCTGGATGGTGAACGGCCGAGTGGGCACAGGCCCCCATTTCCAGGGAGCCAATGAAAAAACATCCTGGCGTGGAGCCACGGTGTCGTAAGCACTCATCCCGGCGACTCAAACGAGGCCCGGTCAGCTGTAACCTCTCGTCGCTATGCCCAAAAAGCCTGGCGGTTTCCCCTCTGCCGGGATGATGACTCGGGGGATTCGTGTGGGTAGTTGGTCCAAGGCCACACGCCGGGATGGCAATTACCCCGGAATCGGAATTGTATTCTCTGGAAGGGATGCTAAGACGGGGTATGCCGCTCAAATTGCCCTACGCATTGCCCGCTGAGAAGTTTCGGGGTGCGTTCCAACTACAAGTGTAGGTTGATGGGGTGATGACGCAACAAAAAAATCCCCCGCTTCTCAGTTCGGGGGACCCGACAGTGGCGGCGCTTGGCACGGCGACCATCTCAAAAGGAAGTATACCTCCATGTGGCAACCGCGCAAGAGGTAAAATTTAGTCTATGACTAAAAAGTAGTCATGTGTAAAAAGTAGTCATGTGTAAAAAGTACCGTTATGGATAAAAAGTATACACCCTGCTATGATGAGCCCTGGGAGAGTGGCTGTGGCTTATCCATCGGGTGTGGGATTGGGGTCAATGGCTGCGGCAAGGATGCCGAGCGCCCCGCAGGGCGGCGGGCTCATGTCCCTTCAGCCTCCCATGTCTGGCCCGAACAGCGCCCCGCCCGACGACAAGCCGATTGGAGAAGTGGCGCACGACAACCTGGACGAGGTTGAAGGCGCTAGCAAGCTCATCGGCAAGTTCGAGAACGAGATTCAGCTTTCCGATGACGCCCGCCGGGACAAAGAGTGGGCGTGGTGCAAGATCGAAAAGTATCTGCGCGGCAAGGATGTGAATGAGCCCCGCGAAGGCTACGAAGAGTCCACATTCTTCTACCGGCGTCTTCCTCGCATCGTCCAGATTGGACGTGCCAAGCTCTACAAGCAGGTCTGCCCCCTCCAGGGCCGTCCTTGGGAGATCAAGCCGAGCCCCCGACGCCGGACCCAGATGGACCCGAAGGAAGAAGAACGGCGCGTGTCTCGTCTGCGGGAAGAATTCGAGGACATTCACGAAGCCATGGAGTTGGAAAACTGCATGGACGAGATGTGTACCCAACTTTCCTCGCTAGGCAGTTCCGTGGTGATTGGACCGACCCAGCTCCGCCAGCCAGCGCTCCGGTGGAATGATGGCGACGAGGAGATCGACAAGGAAGACGTGCGCAAGCCGATGTGGGAGTTCATCGACCCGAAGCGGGTCTACCCGGACCCCAACACCCGGTTCCAACAGGGCCTGGAATACGTCCATGTCCACCACGTCATGTCTGCCCACCAGATCCGGAGTCTTCAGGACGATCCGACCTTCATCAACAGCGAACTGGCCGACCTGATCATCGACATGCCGGACGGCAACTGGGCCGGTAACCTCCGGAGATGGGAAATCTTCCCGTTCCCGACGAACATCAGCAATGCGATGCTGAATCGCTACATCGTGTGGCGGCGCATTGGTGTTCTGAACTGCCAGGCGATGGAAGACCTGGGCGAAGACATCCAGTCCCACATTAAAGAACTGGAGATCACCAACGACGAAGGTGTCGTCATTGGGCATCGGGACTTCAAGGGCCTCGACAAGGCCCAGAAGAACGCTCTGATAGACGGTATTTGGGAAATCTGGTGGTGCGGGAACCATATTCTGAAGGTGTCCAAGCGCAAGTTCCAGCCCAAACGGATGTACGTCCACTTCATTCCATTCCGGGTTGACCCGGGCAGCATCTTTGGCGTCGGGGCCGGTGAGTCTGGCCTTGAAGTCTGCGAGATGCTGATCAACATCTGCCGTTCGATTGACGATGCTTTGGCCGATACCTCTGGGTTCCAGGCGATGATCGACGCAGGGGCCATCGAGAATAAGGACCTGACCATCCGTGGCCGCAAGACGTGGCTCTGGCGGGACAAGGGCGTGGGCAAGAAAATTGGGGCTACCGGGAAGCCGATTGAACTGTTCACCGTCCCGTCCAACCTGGACAAGCTTCTGGAGTGCGCCAAGTATTTTGAGTCTCTGATCCCGGTGGTGACCGGCTTTACCGAGAATGCGGATGGCAAGGCGCTTGGATCCGGTGTCCGCACGGACGATATGCTAGAGCGGATCTGGGAGTCCCTGGAAGAATTCATCAAGGACGTGGTGGGGAATGTGGACCGTTATTGGTGGAAGCCGCACCTCCGGGACTGCTACCACTGGATCAAGACATACTACGAGAACAAGGACGAGTTCATGGTCGAAGCCGACCTTCAGGTCCAGGGCGTCAAGGGCGCTCTGCGGCGCGAGATTGTCGGCCGGAAGGCCAAGGAACTATTCAAGGATCTGCACCAATACGGTCTTCCCAAGTGGATGGATGAAGTGGAGTTCCTAAAGGCCATATCCGAAGGGATGGGCCTGGACCAGGAACTTGCCGTCAAGACGGTGGACCAGTATGTGGAGGCCATGAAACTTGAACTTCAGCAGAAGATACTGAACGATGCACCGGCCAACGCTCAAAAGGACAAGGAGCGGGCCCATGCTTCTGCTTTGGACACCATGGCTGAGATTTTCAAGGCCGGCATGACACAGGGTAAGGACGGTCTGCCGCCCCCCATCGTCATCCCTGCGGCCGAGCAGATGTTCAAGCTCACCGGGAAGATGGACGAGAAGACCATCGCGGCATTCGCTGTCTGGTCCACGATGCTATCCCAGCAATACCTTGCGGCGGCATCGGCTACGGCCGAGCAGGCCAAGGTTCTGAGCAGCCCCGTTCCGATTGATGGGCCGAACGAGTTGACCCCCGCCGCCAAACAGGCCCAGCAGCAGGCCCAGCAGCCACCACAAGGCGTTCCGCAACCTCAGCCTGCCCAACCACCCCAGGGGATGCAGTCATGAGCAGCCAGCGCGATATTTTCGAGGCCAGGATCAAGTCGCTGATGCCAGAGGTGGCTGAAGCGAATGAGCCAATGTCTGAGAAGTCCGATCTCTTGGCCAGAGACTTCCTGGATAAGTTCGGGATCACCCACGAGCAGGCATCGAGTCTGTTCCGGGACGGCAGCACCTTCCGGACGATGATCGAGCACATGTACCAGGACACGGTGGACCTCCTGCGGGACTGTGACATCACCACGGAAGGCCATGCGATTCAGGCCCAGGCCCAATTGCTCAACCTATTCCTGTATATCCCAATCGAGATCGAAGAAATCAACGCTGCCCCAACACTGGGTCGTCAGCATTCCGCTGATCCCCAGGGGCCAGGAGCATGACATGGCCGCACCGCAAGTGATCAACCCCCACAAGAAGGACTACAAAGCCCCCAAGCTTTCCCTGAATGACCAGGCAGCTCTGGACAAGCTCCATGAGACGCTGGGTATTCAGGTTGACCCGAATACCGGTGAACTGAGTTCCAGTTCCGGGTTCCAGGTCAGTGTGGACGCCGATGGCAAAGCCACGGTGTTCAAGGACGAAGCAGTTCAAGGAAGCAGTTTTGAAGGTGACACGGATCCCCTGGGCGGAGAAGAAACCGGCTTTGGCTCTACTCTCCTTCAGACTGAGCATGAAGTGGTCGTCAACCCCTATGAGCGCGACAAGGTTGAGACTGGCGACGAGGCCCTTCCCCCGGAGGAATCCGAGGCAGAGCCCGAGCCGGAACCTGAACCCCAGCCCAAGCCCAAGGGACTCGACAAGCGGGAATCCGACGCCCGCAAAGCACAGTCGGAGATGATGAAGACGAAGACCAGCCTGGATAGGACTAAGCTGGAGGTGGAATCCAAGATCGCGGAGTTCCAGGATCTCATTCAGCAGGCAGAAGTGCTCAAGGCAACGGGGTCGGCTTTCGCCCCCCCGGACCTGAACCCTGCCGATGAAGCGACGATCCAAACTTACCGCGAGGACTTCCCCGAAGCCGTTTCCGTCATGGAAGCCCTGGTCGCCCCGGTTTACGCCGCGCTTGGCCAGATCAGGGAACAAACCAACGCAACCGCGCAGCGTGTGGGCGAGCATTTCGCCAAACAGCGTAGCGAAGCGGTGCAGGCCGAGATTTACAAAGTGGTTCCGGCCGCCAAGCTTGAGCAGATCAAATCCAGCCCTGAGTTCCTGGACTGGATCACCGCTCTGCCCAAGAAGAAGCAGAACTACATTTTCGCTGCCATGGACGGTCCTGCCAGCACTCTTGATCCGAACGATGTGATCGAAGTGCTGAACGATTTTTCCAGGGCCACCGGGACCAGCATCGGGCTCAACGCCCAGGCTGCGCCGGCCCCGAAGCGAGAACAGCGTCCTGCCATGGACACGGTGCCGAATCTGCGCACCGGTTCCGCTCTCCCGGATGTCCCTCGGGCACCCCGGAGCAACCAACCGACTCCGTTCACTCCGGAAGAAATGGCCCAGCCAGGGTTCCTCAAAGAGGGGCTTTCTGAAGGGTCGCTGGAGCAGCGGAATCTCTTCCGCCAACGACTTGAACTGACCCAAAGTCTCAACTTCAACGGGCGCACCGCGTCCGCGTTGATGCGGGCCTAGTTCCTTTGAACAAAGGAATTCATCATGGCTATTACCCGTGTTGTCCCTACCCAGAACACCGGCATTCCTGCCGCCTCCCAGGCGCTCCTCATTGAGGAGATCGTCGAAGGTCTGACCATGGACGTGATGCGCCGGGAATCGTATCTCGGCAAGATCGCCAACACTGAAGCTCTGAAGAAGCTCGAACAGTTCGGTGATCAGATCACCTTCCGCGTGCTGAACCCTCCTCCGATCCAGCCGTACTACGCCAATATGGACCTGGTTCCGACCGTCACCACCGGGACCAACTTCACGGTCCAGGTCAACAACGCCTTCTACGCCTACCCCACCCTGGACATCGTGGACATCAAGGAAATCAACCTCCCGCTGATGTCCCAGATCGCCCGGATGATGGCCGACGCGATGGCCGAGAACGAATACCTGGTGGTCGTGGCTGGCCTCATCACCACGGTCTACGGCGCCCCCACGATGGTCTATGAGGGCCAGGTCCCGGGCACCGTTGCCTACAACCCGGCTGTGCCGACCTACGTGTCCAGCACTGATCGGACCGACCCGGACTACATCATCAATCAGTTCCTCGCCGCCCGGAAGGCTTACAACCAGATGGGTATCCCCCGCAAGGGCCGGTATGCGATGGTCAACTCGGACGTGGAGCAGATCCTGCTCCAGAGCGACCAGTTCACCTACCAGATCAACGGCGAGCGCAACGCCAAGATGATCGAGGACGGCGACTTCTCCATGCGCGTGGCCGGGTTCGACATCATCGTCACCGATGCCATCCCCACCGCGACCTACGGTGGCGTCTCCAATATCTGCCAGGGCGTCCTTGGCCATGTGAATGGTCTCGGCTTCGTCCGCCAGATCATGGAAACGGACATCAACTTCAAGATGCAGACCAAGGCCGGGCGTGCTTGCCGGACCTTCGATGTGTTCGGCTACGGGCTGTCCGATAGCCGTTACATGGGCGCCTTCCCCCTGAAGGTTGCCTAGCCTTTCCTGCGGTCGCCAGGGGGGGGGATAGCCTTCCCCCCGGTCCCGCCCTTTCAAGAGGTTTCACATGGCACTCAAAGACGGAATGGAAGACCACCGGGAAGAAGCGCGGAAGGCAGTCGCCATCCGATACGATCCCTTCCCCTCTGGCCGGCGCGCCCCGGACATGATCCGGTCGAGCGGCGTGTCCGAGGAACAGTGGGTGTGGATGGTCCACCGGGCGATCACGGCCCCTGACATCCATTGCCGGCTGATCATGGCCGACAGTGAGGAAGGCAAGGCGATCATCAACGGGACCGACCTTTCCAACATCACCAACGAATTCCTGCTCGGTCTGGATCCCCCGGACGACGATACCAAACTCCGGGACATGGCCAAGCGGTTCAAGCTGGACGTGAAGCCCGGCACCAAGAAGAAGGTGACTGTTCTCCGGATCCTCACCGAGATTGAGAAGGGGGCCAAACCCTCCGAACCTGTCGCGGCCATTTAGCGGGGCAACACCATGACCCAGTATGCCTACATCCGTGACCGGATCGAGCCGTTCCGCGACGACCTCAAACCTCGTGTGGCGCAACTCTCGTATCAGGTCGCGTGTAGGCAGGTGGCTCTGGAAACCCTCGCTCTACGAGAATTTGTCGAGTTCACGATTCCGGCGGGGACTATCTCCCAACCGATCTACGACCCTACTTACGAGAGAGAGGCAATCTACATCTTTAGGGCGAAAATCAGCGGCCATCGGCATGACCTCCCGCTCTACAACCAAGACGCGCTGGAGGATCTTTACCACAATATAACCCCTTTCGAGGGGACGATTGCAGCCTATACCACTGACCAGGGCCAGTTCTGGCCCAATCGCCCACCCGCATCAGACACCCAGGTCATCGCAGACGTTGCCTATAAACCAATCGGCGACTTCGATGAAGTCGGATTCGGGCCTGAATTCGAGGATGCCATTGTTCACGGTGCCCTCGCTCATTACCTCGCCCTGCCGGGTTCCGGACAAGACAAGTCCGAGGCCCGGCGGCTTGAGACACAGTTCATTACCGAGTGCAGTTCGCTCCGTGGTGCTAATCTGGTTGGAGACGCAGGCTACAAACGCGCCTCTACTGCCCCAAGGCGGCACTATTTCGGTCAGGGTTTCCACTCCAACATGCTGAGGTATTAACCATGGCAACCAAGCCCAAACAAAAAGACACTGGGAAGAAGGCACTCACTTCGTTCGCCATTAAGGAAGGGAAGAAGACGACTGAGAACATGTATCGTCCAAGCAACCTTGGGAAGTATGCGACCAAGGCATCTTCGGCGAAGGCAGCAAAGGATGCGAGGGAGGACGCTCGGGAAACAATGCGGGAGGAGAACCGGGCTAAGGGGACGGGGAAGAAACCAGTCAATAAGAAATCGAAGAAGGGTTAGCTATGGCAAAGGGCCGGTCCATCCTGGTGGTTTCCCACTTTGGCGGGGTCGGAGAATTGTGCAAACGGTTCCTTGGCGAAGGGAACCGAGTCCGCTATTGCATCAAGGACAAGCCCAGCCAGGACATCAACGATGGCCTGATCCAGAAGGTGAAGCACTGGGAACCCTATGTGGCGGAATCGGACCTGATAGTTTTCGACGACACGAATTTCGGCAAGGTGGCCGATGAACTGCGGTCCCAAGGCAAGGCGGTCGTCGGGCCCTGCCCCTACTCCGACAAGCTGGAGATGGACCGTGGCTTCGGGTCAGAGGAGATGAAGAAGGCTGGGATGACGGTGATCCCGGACTGGAACTTCACTTCGTTCGATGAGGCCATTGCCTTCGTGAAGCAGAACCCGGGGCGCTACGTGGCGAAGCCAAGCGGCAAGGCCCAGGATGAGAAGGCCCTGACCTATGTGGGCAAAGCCGATGATGGGTCTGATGTGCTTGCCATCCTGGAGAACTACAAAAAGAAGTGGGGCAAAAAGATCCACGAGATTCAGCTTCAGCAGTTCGTGAAGGGCGTGGAAATCGCGGTGACTGGATTCTTCAACGGAGAGAAGTTCATCCAGCCCATTTGGCTCAATTCTGAGTACAAGAAGTTCCTAAACGGTGATCTTGGCCCAAATTGTGGAGAAAGCGGAACAACTTCATCGTGGGTTCGAGGTGGTCGTCTCTATGAGGAAACCCTGGCCAAGATGGAAGATCCTCTCCGGGCGGCGGGCTATCATGGCCCGTTTGATGTCAACCTGATCGTTACTAAGGAGGCGGCCTATCCTTTGGAATTTACTCCGAGGCCCGGTTTTCCATCTATTTGGATTCAGATGGAAAGCATCAAGTCCAACCTGGGTGATTTCTTCGATGCGCTCGGGAACGGGAACAAGTTCAACCTCCAGGTGGAATCCGGTTTTCAGATGTGCGTGGTCTGCACCGTGGCCCCATATCCGTTTGAGGACCCCGAAGGGTTTAAGAAGTATGCCGAAGGGCGGAAACTGGAATTCAAAGATCCGACCCTCAGTGGCATCTACCTCTCGGATGTGAAGCTGGTCGGTAACGAATGGGTCCTGGCCGGGAACAGTGGGTATGCTGTGATCTGCGTCGGGCTTGGGCAGACTATGGAGGAAGCCAAGGAGAACGTCTACGAACGGGTCAAGTCCGTGAGTATCCCGGACATGGCCTATCGGACTGACATCGGACATCATTGGAGCAACGACCGCGACAAACTCCAGGCGTGGGGCTGGCTGTGAACCTTTCCACCCTGACCGCCGAAGTGCGGGACCTGATCGGCTACGGGGCCTATGACCGACTGTTCTCTCAGGACATGACGACCGACGCCATCAACTTCGCCTGTGGGCAGGCAGCGGAGATGCTGGGCGTGACCCGGGTCGATGCGATGCTGGTTGTGACCAGCAACAAGGCCACACTGCCTACCAGCACCAACCGGGTGATCGGGGTCCAGATCGGAACCGTTTCTACCTTGCCGGCCGGATCGTTCACTGCTGTCTGGGATGTTCCGGCTGAGGAAGGGTTCCTGAACCTACCTCTGCTGTGGGAGGTTGACGTGCTGCCCCTTGGCGGGCCTACCCCGGTGACCTACGCATGGACGATGACGCCATCCGGGAGTGGATCGGTATCGTTCTCGCCTTCAAACGGGGAAGTCGTATCGGTGTCTGCTGCTAGCCTGAGCGTTGGGGAATATCTGAATGTGACGTGCGTGGTCACGGTACCAGGGCAGTCTCCGCAAACCCTGTCGCAAGTCGTCCAATACGTGGAGGCATAGATGGGCAAGGTGCTTTGGGAAAGCGAGATCATGACCGAGGACCAGAAGAACCCAAACTGGCGGGCAAGAACCGGTGAGCCTACCGTTTGGATCCAGTCGGATGGGCAGACGATTCTGCTGAACGGTCAGCCTTCCACGGGGTATGTCTTGGTGGGTTATCTCCAGGAACCCACTGCCATGGTGAATCCGACCGATGCCCCTGACCCTCGGATCAAAACCTACCTACATCAGTATCTCAAGTTCGCAGCGGCGTCCTGGCTCCTGAAACAGTCCGGGCAGGGCCAGAACCTCAAGAAGTCCAGCGAGTATTACGCTGCTTTCGTGGCCGGTATCGGCATGGGGCCGATGGGGCAAGCCAGCAAGACAGTCAAGGGGTAGAGATGAATCTGGCGCAGATCCGACAGAAGACGCTCGAACTGCTCGGAGACGCGGCCGAGGGGTCTTCTACGTTTGCGCCGAGTGGAGACTACACCAATCTTGATGCCGCTATCCAGTGGGCACAGGAGCAGGCAGCTTCCACTCTGGGGTCTACTTTCTATTTCGAGGCATCGTTGCCTGTGGTTGCTCAGGCTCCACCAGCGGGGATGCCGACGACACCTGGAGCTTTTGGTGGGGTAGCGATACCTTCTGACTTAATTGAATTGGTTAGGGTAGCAATTGGCGCTTCTCCAATAATACCCCAAAATTTCCAGGTTACGATCCCTTTGGCCAGTGCCCCAGTGCGTACCGATGGAATCCCTGTCGTTTTCAATGGTGAAATAGTTGTGACAGGTGGGTTCTCTGACCCGATCACCATTTTTGCTTATCTAGAATCATCCAATTTCCAGGAAAGCCTGTATGTATACAATGTTTTAGTTGATTCTATAGCGACTATTGGGGATGGATATCTCTATATATTAACGGATGTTGGAGAGGCATTCCAAGTAACATGTACCGGTAACTCTTTACTCGGGCTTTGGCCAAACGGGACAACCGCTAATGGCCGTGTGGTTGGTGTAGATTCGACAGGGTTCTCAGTCGTCGCTATGTTCTCTTTAAATGGTGGCAATCAGGCATCCGTATGCGGTGTTGGATTATCGAGCGTCTTGTCCGTATCTATGAACGGTGAGAGTTGTGTATTTTCTGCCAATAGCGACAATGAATTAATAGTGACTATCCCAGATGATCTATTTGGAATGGATTACCCATTCACCTTGGACAATGGGTCACAACAATTTGATACCGATAATTTTAGTCCAAACGAACCAACCGACTCTATAATCCTTAATGATGTTCAAGGGTTTGGACTATATTCATTCTCGAACCCGGTAATTACCACGCAATAGGAGGATAGTCCATGGCGACAACGACTCTTTCTGGGAACACCTGGGTAGGCGATTCGGAGCCTACGACTGGTGTCCTTGCTTGCCAACAGTGGATTCAGCCCACAAGTGGGGCGATGTCCTATCGGGATACGACCAACACTGTATGGACTCCATTTGGGAACGTGAACAACAATTTCGGCGGTGCTGTCATGGCGTCTGGGGATACCATGACCGGTCCTCTCTTGGATGCACCAAACCTGCCTCCGCTGGACAGCCCGAACTTCCTGGGGACGATTGATCAGGACGGGTTCCCGGTCGCGCTTCAGGTAGACCTGGCCAACCTCCAGAAGACGCTGTATGACCAGATCAGCACTCAGGTCCGACAGCAGTTCTTGAGCCAGTTTCAACAGAGCACCACGGCATCGGACATTGCCTTCCTGTGCAGCACCTTCCAAACCCAATTCTCGTCCATCACTTCCAACACTGGGACTTCGTTCTTCACCATCCCGTATGCGACCTTCAAGTCTGACGGAGCCGTGGCCACACCAGACCAGGAATTGGGCTATGGTTGGGCTGTGGAATCCTGGTCCGGGACGGGGACTTCAAATGGCTGGACTAATATCGTGGAATCGGCTGCCGGGTCCAGATCGCTTATTTGGAACCAGACCGACTGGGGTAACCTGGGGGTTCTGGTTATCCGTTACTGGTCTCTCGCTGTGAGGTAGGATATGCCGAAATCATTCAAGGTCAGTGTTGCGGGCGGCATCAGTGCAGTCGTGGACACTGCCTTCTCTGATGGTAAGCATGTGGCGTACATGGAAAACCTGGATGTTCGCGGAGGTAAGGCGACACCCTACCAAATGCCTTTGGTGAATCCGAACATCTCAGTTCCGGCAGGTTCCGTCCAGGTGTTTTCCTATCGGCAACGTCTTCTTTTCAGCGATGCTCGCCGGTCCTATGCCGCCGAATATGAGGACAATCGGGAACGGATCTACTGGGCGGAATACGGGGGGAACCCCCAAAAGATGATCGACGGGACCATCGTCCCGCTTGGGACTGTTCGCCCCGATGTTCCCCCGGGGCTGAATACCGGGACGGCTGTCTCCCCGTCCAATATCCTGGCCACTGTGACAACTGGAGGTTCTCTGGCGAAGGGGACTGAAGTGACATTTCGGTTGGCCTATCAGACAGCTTTCGGCGTCCTCCCCCCTAGCGGAACCGTCCAACCCACGATCTCAACTGATGGTTCCTTGGTCACACTGACCTGGAATAACCCGATCATGGATACGCCAGCCACGCAGATACTCTTATTTATGGGCGTCGTCGGTGGGGATGAAAAGCTCCTGGCCAACCTTATGCCCAAGGTAACGTCCTATTCCTACCCTGATCCCCTGACTGCGAGCGGGGAACTGGCGTCAGACTATGACCAGTCGGTGAGTTATGAATACTGCACTACCTATACCCGGAATGTGAATGGTGTTGTGGATGAAAGCGGGCCGTCTTCTCCGTCTCCGTCCGTGCTGGCTAAGTCGTCTCGCCAGGTCACAGTTTCCCCTTGGGCGGAAGGAATCTTGGATTCCGACAACACCATCACCTGGACTGTCCCGTTCAACCTCCAATTGGTGACTGGCCTGCTAGGGTATTCCTCGGATGGGGGAGTAACGAACAAGATTGGGGTGGAGTCCATCGCCTTGGAGACAGGGACGAACCGGGTTTTGGTGACATTCGCCGCCAACCACAATTTCTATGATGGACAGCACATCTATTTCACTGGGCTATCTCCAAATCCGTTCTCGGATACGGTGACGACTTTGGCTGGGAGTTTCGTAACCGGAACGTCCTACGCCATTTCCTCGGTTGGGACGACCGACTTTACCTTGATTGGAGCATCGAGTAACACCGTGGGAGTGATGTTCACGGCGACAGGGGCAGGCTACGGGACGGGAACTGCTACCTATACTGAGAATGTTCCGGCCGAGATTCAAGTGATGTCTCCCAGTATCGCGGACTTGGCCCCCGCGCCGATGCTCAATGCCTGCTACCTCCTCATGGGAACAGATTTCGTCTGTCCGGGGTCAGGGCTGTCTGGTGTCTATGCCTACGCTGTGCCCCAAGTTGGCATCGCTTCGTTCAACTACAATGCCCAGGCTGGTACGATCGCCATGCAGACGGCGGTCCCCCACAGTTTCAATACGGAGAAGGTGCTGTTCACCGGGTTTACCGACACCGGCTGGAACAGCCAGTTGATCCCTATCCTGGGCGACCCGAACAATATCAACCAGTTCTTCGTGGATGGTAAATCCATTCCATCTGACACCAATTTCAGCGTCCTTGCTGCATATTTAGTCGCCGGGACTACCTACCAGATCGTTAGTGCCGGGACGACTGACTTCACCACAGTAGGCGCAGCAAATAGCAACGTTGGGACCGTATTTGTTGCCACATCTGCCGGATCCGGATCAGGGCTGGCAACCTCTCATTTTGCAAGCCTTGCCGTCACGGCAGTCATCCTTGATTCGGGCGGCGCATCTACTACCGGGACCACAACTGCCACCAATATCGTGGCGGACACTGCCTACATGATTTGCTCCATCGGTACGACCGACTTCACGGCCATCGGAGCAACCAGTAATACCGTTGGCGGGACATTCTATGCCACTGGACCAGGCACAGGGACCGGGACGGCCACCCGCTGCCCCATCATCGGCGATGTGCTCTACTTCGACATGGTGGTCAACAGCATCACCATCCAGGAGGCACACACGGTTCTGGCTACTCCAACCGGGGCCTTCCTACTGAATGCTTCGATCTCTGGCGTGACGACTAGCCTGGGACCAACATACCAGCCTGGGGTCGGTGGTGTCTCTTCCACCGCCTTGCAGTTTGTCCCGTTCAACGACTATATCGTTTACCGGAACATCTACCGGGCAGGCGGGACCACCAACTTCCAGTTGTGCAAGCAACTTACTATGGACAAGTTGACTTTCCTGGATGCGATCCCTGACCAGGGGTTGGGCGTAGTTTTGCCGACCCTGTTCACCTACAACGGGGTGGATGTGGTCTACGAACCGGCCCCGTTCGGGCTTTCCGGACTTATTCAGCACAACAGCATGGGGTTCGCCTTCGATCCCGGTAGCAATCGGGTCGTCTGGACCCCCCTGAACAACATGGACGCCTGGGTTCCTGAGTTCTATAAGGATTTCGACTATCGGGTCCTGGCATTGGCGTCCTACAACCAGGCTCTTTGCGTGTTCTGCGAGTCAGGGATCTACCGGGCAGATGGATCTGACCCTACAAACCTGGTTTGGTCTCCGACCAAGGCCGCACCGTGCCGTGCAGGCGGAAGCGTACAGATGTTGAACAACCGGATCCTGTATTTGTCGGACCAGGGGATCATGAGATTCAATGGGCAGGAATCTGAGTGCCTTACTGACCTCCAGATCCCCGGGGACTTCTGGTTGGCCAACTCCCGCTACCTTGGATCTACTGACCCTGGCCAATATCTGGTCCCCCCGCTCCAAAATGCCGCCTATGAGCGGCTGAGGGGGGCGGATCTTCCTGGGGTAACCCCTCGCGATCTCATGCCCTACACCGTTGCGCGGTTTATCCAGCAAGACGGGCTCCGATCCTTCATCAAATACGGGAAATACTACCTGTATTGGGGCGGTGACTACCCTGAATTCGCAGCTCAGACAATGCTTTGCATTGATTTCGGGGCACCTGGATATCCAATTACTGTCATCGGGATCAAACCGATGGATGCTTTTGTGGACGAACTGGAACGAGTTCACATGATTCTGACTTGTCCGCTATTTGTGCAGGGTCCGATTGATGGCGGAGCGCCTGATACGACCGTGTGGGGGGAACCCCTTGATGGTGGTGTCCCTGGAACGAATTTCCGTGGAAACCTTTTGGACCTTGGAGGCGTGTCATGACCTTTACGCAGACCCAGTGGCGTCGTGGAACAGCCGCCTTGTGGACTTCAGTGAACCCGATCCTGGCTATGGCAGAATGGGGGGTGGAAACCGATACCGGGTTGGCAAAACTCGGAGACGGGGCCACCAATTGGGTATCCCTGGCCTATTTTCAGAGGGGTCCGCAGGGTATTCAGGGTATTCAAGGCCCGACTGGTGCCACCGGTCCGGCAGGGGCCAATGGGACGAACGGGACCAATGGCGCTACCGGGGCGACCGGTGCCACTGGATCTGTGTCTGCTGCTACCAAGCTGACATTCACGCCAACCACCAATGCGAGCCCCACCCAAGGCGATACTTGGGTGGACCCGACCCAGCAAACGCTGTGCGCATCGGAAGGTGCTAGCGGAACGCCGGTAACGGTCTACAAGAGCGGTGTCATTGCCAAGGGGTCAGGTGTCGGGACCACTGTCACCTTCACCACCGCTACCACCTACTACTCCGTCCTGTCCGGGAATGTCTCCCTCGGGTCGCTGACCCTGCCGGCCAATTTCTTCGTGGCGAAGAAGTCCGTCAAAGTGGAGTTGTGGCTGACCATCCCTACGACTTCGGCTGCCAACCTAACATTTAAGCCGCTGTTCAATGGTGTGTCGCTCGGGACGCTGGCTTCTGGGACTACCCTGGCGGCTGGGGCAACCACCAGCATGAAGGTGGAATTGATCATCAGTTGCTCCGCTGCTGGGGCGTCCGGAGCCTTCTCCTGGAGCCTGTCCTACTGGGGAAGCAACGCATCTGGGGCAGTATTCGCGGGGGCTACGCCAGAGACGGCTAGCACTACGGCTATCAGCACTCTGACCAGTGGAGTTATCGACCTCCAGGCCACCCTTAGCGCGAATTCCTCCGTGTCTGTGGGCGTTCAGAATATAGTGGTAACCGAGATGGGCTAAACTATGGCTGATTCGCATATCCCGTTTCCTGTTCCACCCGACAACTCGGTCGAGTCTCTGCGCATCGCATTCCAACAGCTTGCGCAAAGTACAGAGAAACACGTGGGGACGGTTACCTCAACAGTCACGTCTAGTGGGGGCGTGGGTTCGGCAGCAGGGTCAGCCGGTTCTGCCGGGGTGCAGGGGGCCAAGGGCACTGCTGCTACCATTGAGATAGGGACCGTAACGACAGGACTCCCTGGAACGTCTGCTGTGGTAAGCAATTCTGGGACGGACTACGCCGCAATATTCGACTTCACCATTCCCCAGGGAGACACTGGGGCGACCGGGGCGACAGGCGATACTGGTCCTACGGGAGCCACTGGGCCACAGGGGATTACGGGTCCGCAGGGCCCAACCGGGCCTTCGGGCGGTGGCGGTGGGACGACTGGCCCTACTGGGCCAACCGGCCCTCAAGGCCCAACAGGTCCGCAGGGGCCAACAGGTCCTGTTGGTT
>QGNH01000617.1_pt2 | contig 24711 bp, 44 predicted proteins | sample 1735481 | NCBI WGS metagenome assembly QGNH01 (sample SAMN09239004, study PRJNA386568) | Viral metagenome, whole genome shotgun sequencing project.
TACCTCGACGAGCTCCGCGAGGCCGGGATCGTGGACTATGACCTGATCCTCTCCGAGTTCTACCGGATCCTGCCGGCGATCTGTCACCTCTCGCTCGATTTCGACTACCTTTTCGTCGACGAGATTCAGGACTCGGCCGAGGCCGACTGGAGGATCTACCGCGAGCTCGGGATGCACTGGAAGTTCTTCGTCGGCGATCCGGACCAGTCGATCTACGGGTTCCGCGGCGCCGCGCTCGACGAAATGATCGCCTACGGCCAAGACCTCGCGACCCACGTGATCAAGCTCGAGACTAATTTCCGCAGCCGTCAGCAGATCTGCGCGGCCGCGAACCGCCTGATCGAGCACAACGTGAAACGCCTTCCGAAGAAGACCGAGAGCTCCGTCTGCGAAAACCTCGGGACCGTCCAGTCTCTCGGCCTGCTCATGACCGAGGGCGAGGAGATCGCGAAGGTCGCGCGGACGATCGCCGACATCCGGGAGAACTCGATAAAGACGAACGGCGACCGCCCATCGATCGCCATCCTCACCCGGACAAACCATCTCGCCTCCGTCTTCCGCGACACGCTCGGCGCCGGCGGCGTGATCCCGGTCGTCGCCCGCGAGGAAGTCGACCTCCCCCGGGACTGGAACTTCGCGCGCTCGATCGTCGAGCTCCTCGCGAACCCGGACAACGACACGATGGCGTACTTTAACATGGTCTCCTCGCTTACCCGAGATGGGACGATGTCCCCGAAGAAGGCCGCTGCGATCGCCCACGACCAGAAGCTCGTCTCGGCCGCCGCCGGCGTCTCGATCAACCGCCGCGTGATGAAGTACCCGGTCTGCAAGACCGCCAACGACGCCGCGATCGCACTGCAGGATCTCGACGTCTCGCTCGAGAGCCGGATGGTGATCGGCGAGAAGCTCCGCGAGCTCCCGCGCGACGCCAGCGTCCTCGACCTTGCGCTCGCGATGGCCTACACGCGCAAGGCCGTCGACGAGACCGGGGACAGGAAGGACAACCCGGTCGAGGTGCTGACGCTCCACGGAGCCAAGGGCTACGAGTGGGACGTCGTCTTCCTCGTCGGCTTCGAGGACGAGGTGATCCCGGGCAAGCGGAAGGAAGTCGACATCGAGGAGGAGCGCCGCCTCTCCTTCGTCGGCCTGACCCGCGCGCGGTACGAGGTTTACATCTCTGGCGCCGCGACCCGCGTCACGAAGTGGGGATCCTTCGAGAAGCACACGCCGAGCCGGTTCGCCGCGGAGATCTTCGCCGCATGAAGACCTACGGGGAAAGGCTCCTCGAGGTCTACACGAGCGAAGCGAAGCGGCTCGGCCGCAAGCTCACGTCGGCCGAGATAGTGTCCTACGCGGACCGACTCCACGACGAGATCCACAAGAACAAGAAAGGGCCGGAGATCCCGATCACCAAGATGACGGAGGCGGAGTTTGTCGCGTGGCTCGAAGCGGAGCCCGCGCTCGCCGGCGTCGACGTCAAGAAGGAGATCGGCAAATGCGAGTTCTGGTGCAAGGCGAACGGGAAAGGACTCCCGAGCCGGCGCCGGATCGTGAACTGGGTAAACGGCGCGGAAAGGCCGATGGTCGGCAACTACGCCGGCGCCTCGAGCGCCTCGCGCGCGGCCGCGGATAAGCGGAAGGATCCGCCGCACGGCTGGAGCGAGTTTATGAAGGAGAAGATTCTCGACTGGGAGCGCGAGAACCCGAACGGCGGAGACGCTCCCGGGAAAAGCGCGCTCGCGCTATATAACGACTTTTACCGGATGCCGACTTCATGGCAGGCGGCCGCTTGGAAGGAACTCCCGTAATGATTTTCTCACTTTACACCGCTGCGCAAAGGGCTTGGTCTCTCCCTCGTTCTTTCGCGTTGCCTACTACCAACGACGACCACTTCCACTTTGGCGGCGCGGCGCGCTCCATCTTAGAAACCCGGTTCCCGTGTAGTAGCGGCGCCGGGTTTCTTCGTCTCCCGAGAAAGCAGAAGGACGGAGCGTGTAGATCGGGGGAATCGCGTCAGGCGGCCTCGCAGACGATCGAAGGAGCGGCGCCGGGCGGGAAGACCTACCGGCTTAAAACGCGACGAGCGGCGAGCGGCCGCAGTCAACTCTCTGTCAGGCTACGAGAAGAAGCCAAGGCTAGGTCAAGGGCGACCGCTGGCCGAGGACGGTTTATGGCGAAGACGACTCGACGCGTAGCGCCGATGACGACTGCAGTCGCAGAGCTCCTCCACGGTGGGGGACTCTGTGGCTCTACGAGCTCCCCCGCAAACGCCGAAGTGGCGACAATCACATGAGAACCTCCGAAGATTATCGAGCCTACTGCCGCAAGCGCTACGCTCAGAACATCGAGAAGGAGAGGGAGCGCGGCCGAAAGAAGATAGAAGTCTACCGTAGGAAGTACCCGGAACGCGTGGCGGAACAAAGACGGAGGAGCAGGGAAAAACAGACGCCGGAGATGAAGAAACGTATAGCGGCCCAATCCCGACAAGCCTTACTCCTTCGCCTCGCCGCAGCCGGAAAACACCTCGAGACTCCGGAGGAAGCAAGCGCCCGGCTAAAACGAGTCTGGGAAAATAGGACGCCCGAAGAGCGCGCGAAAATCAATGAAGCTCTCCATTCCCCGAAAGCCGCAGCTAACCGTCGCGCCGCACAACACGCTCTCGGCGAGAACTACCCCACCGCACTCGTCTGGAACCTTCGCGCGCCAGACGGCCGAACGTTCAGCTTCCGAAATCTCGCGGGATTTATCCGAACACACCGAGAGCTTTTCACGGAGGAACAACTTCTCCCTGTCAATAAGTGGGGACGCACGAGGATCGAGTCGGCGATCTCGGCGCTGAGTCCTCGCCGGAAACGAGTCGTCGAGCACTGCTGCGGATGGAGTTGGAACGTCGGAGGAGAGAAGTCCATGCCATCAATATGAGCGACCGCCGCTGCAGTTTCGTCCGGATCGTCGACGTCTGCACGGACCTCGAGAAGCTGATCGGCGAAATACAAAAACTAATCGGCAGCCTCGACAAGCCGGCGGCGGCCGATACGAAGAAGCGCGTCAGGAACCCACGACCACGAAAATGACCGAAGACCTCCAAGCCATCGAAGACCTCCTGCGCGACCTCGTCGGGACGTACATCAGCCATCCGGACGAGCTCCTCATCGACCGGAAGGAGCACGGCGGGAGCGTCTACTTCGGGATCACGCCGCACGGGAACGACGCGCCGGCGCTCGTCGGGAAGCAGGGCTGCCACGTGAAGGCGCTCCAGCGGATCCTCGGCGAGATCGGCGAGTGCGCCGGCGAGATCTACGTCCTGACGCTCCGCGAGCCGAAGATCCCACGCGACCGGGGAAACCTCGAGAAGCCGGCGCGCCCGGCGAGCTTCGACCAGCAGCGGCCGCTCGCGCTCCTGAAGCGGCTCCTCGTCGCGATCTGCCTCCCGGACACCAGCCTCGAGTTCATGTGGACGCCGTCGGGCGGGAGCAAGTACACGCCGCCCAGCATGGGGTTCCGGATCTACACGCGTAGCGAGGACGACTACGGGAAGCTCGTCGCGACGGAGGAGGGCGACGCGCTGGTCAGCAAGCCCTCGCTCGTCGGTGCGATCGGCACGCTCTTCCGCGCCTACGCCGCGAAGGAAGGGATGATCTTCACGATCGAGGTCGCGCGGTCATGAAGCTCCTCCGCGCGATCGTCACCGGGCTCGTCGTCGTCGCGATCCTCGTCGTCGTCTTCCTCCTGATCGTCGTCGCGATGCTTAGCTTCCAAACCTTCTAACCCGCGGACGGCCGCACAACCCACCCACGAAAATGAAGATGCTCAAAATCACGCGGACGGCGGACCTCGTCCGATTCCGCCACGAAGTCACGCTCCCGATCGGCACGACCGAGGAGCGGGACGTCACCGCGCACGACGCGCCGAAGAAGAAGTTCGACGCCGCGCTGCAGGCTCTCGCCGAAGTCGCCGTGAAGATCCTCGAGCTCCCGCTCGAGTACGGCAAGGGGATCACCGTCGTCTCGCTCGGGATCTCCCGGACGAAGCACGGGACGCGCTCGGCTACGATCTACTTCACGAAGCAGATCGACAAGCTCGAGCTCGTCCACGCGATGGCGACGCCGTCCTTCCGGATCGACGACCCGGCCGCCGGCGAGGACAAGGAACTGAAGCGCCAAGTCCTTCCGCGGCACGCTTCGCTCGTCGAGGATATGATCACGCAGGCGGAACAGTACGCCGAGGGCGATCGCCTCCAGATGTCGCTCCCGCTCGGCGAGAAGACGACGAAGGAAGCCGAGGACGACAAGCAGCCCCAGCTCGAGCTCCGCGAGGGCGGCCGCTCGGGCTGCGAAGTAACCCGATGGCCTCGAAGCAGGAGACGCTCTTCCCGATCGACGACGTCGCGCCGCGCACGGTCGCGGCCGGGAAGAAGCGTCTCCACGCGTTCATGCTCCTGAACGGGATCGTCACGCACGGGATGGCGACCGTCGGGAAGGGCGAGGAGTCGGTCAAGTGGGTCGCGGTCAAGGTGCCGACGAAGCGGCTCGACAACGGTAAGCCGATGAAAAAGCCGATGAGCCTCCCGGAGATGTTCGCGTGGTTCGGCCGGCTCCTCGACGAAGACGGCTGGACCGGGTACGGCAAGACCGAGAAGGCCGCGGTCGAGGCGGTCTGCAAGGAACGCGGGATTGAATTCAAACTATGAACTCCGCCGACTACCTCGTCCTCGGGATCTCGCTCGGCGTCGCCCTGACGATCGCCGCGATGGTGTACTTCAACCGCCCGCTCCGTTGTCCGATCTGCAAGCACGTGCAGGAGATCCCGGCGAAGCGCCGCGGCCGGTACACGTGCGAGCGGTGCGGCGCCTTCTGGATCGACGCCGACGGGAGGAAGCCGTGAGAGCCGCTTATTACGAAGACGAGAAGGTTAAGATCTATCACGGAGACAGCCTCGAAATACTTCGCGATATAGAATCGGAATCCGTCGATCTACTTTGGACCGATCCTCCATACGGACACTCGAATCAAGAAGGAGATTTACAATCGGCGCGCATCGGAGCTAAAGGAGCACGCCAAAATAAAGCGGAACCCATCGCGAACGACGACGCTGATTCGATGCGCCGAGTAGTCGACGGAATGCTGGTCGAAGGGGCTCGGATCTTAAAGTCCGACTGCTGCTGCTGCTGCTGCTGCGGCGGCGGCGGCCCCAAGCCGACATTCGCTTGGCTAGCAGAGAGAATGGACGCCAAGGGATTATCTTTCTTCCATTCGATTATTTGGGACAAGACTGCTCGCGGCCCCGGTATGGGTTGGCGATTCCGCCGGGACCACGAAATGATTATGGTTTCTCATCGCAAAGGCGGTCGGCTAGCTTGGAACGAGACGGCTGCCGCGACGTCGAACATTATGAGGTTCCAACCGCCGATTAAGCGGGTACACCCGAACGAGAAGCCGCTGGATTTAGTGCTTCATTTTATCGCCCTAACGACCGAAGCCGGCGCACTTGTTCTCGATCCTTTTATGGGTAGCGGAACAACACTGCGCGCGGCGAAAGACCTCGGCCGCCGCGCGATCGGAATCGAGATGAACGAGCGTTTCTGCGAAATAGCCGCGAATAGAATGAGGCAAGAGGTTTTAGGATTAACCGGATGAAGGGGATCCGCACCAACCACCTTAACACCGGGAAGGCGTTCGAGCGCGAGCTCGAGATCACCTTCGCGGCCTACGAGACGCAGAAGCTCGCGACGCTCCGGAAGGTCGACCCGCCGACCCGGTCGATCGGCGGCGGATCCAGCCCGAAGCGGGTCTTCCACCTCCCCAACCCGTTCCTCGACTTCGTCGGGACTTGGACCGAGCGGGGCGGCCGGGCGCTCTTCCTCGAGGCCAAGTCGACTCAGGATCCCCGGCTCCCGCTCGGACGGAGCGGCGGAATTACTGAGAAGCAGGTAGAGAACCTCCTCATGTGGGCACGCGCCGGCGCTGTTTCCTGCCTGATTTGGCACGTAGCAGGCGAGACGAGGGTCCTAGGGGCGGGCAACGTAGGTTGGGCTGTAGAACAGGGGAAGAAGAGCCTCGTCCCGGCGGACGGCGGACTCGTCACCCGGGGGATGGGTAGCGTCCTCTGGGACGTCCTAGCCGTCCTCCGGGCGAACCCGATGGTTTAAGCAGGCCGGAAGGTCGAGAAACGCTCCCCGGTACGGACGTAGGAGACCGCCTTAGACGGCCGGGTCTTACAGCGGGGCTTGAGCAGACCCTTCGCTTTCGCGTCCAGCTTATTATCCCGGGCCGTCCCGACGAATAGGTGGTCGGGGTTAATACACGGCGGGTTATCGCACTTGTGGCAGACCTGCATTCCGGGCGGGATCGGCCCGTGGAAGAACTCGAAGACCTTACGGTGGACCTGATCCCGGCGCGGCTTCCGGTCGAGACCCTCGCCGCCGCCTCCGAACTGGGCCTGCCCGTAGTTCTGCGTCGACCGCGCGCCGAGCCATTCGAGGCAGTCGCCGTTCTTCTTCGTGAAGGTTAAGACGTTCTCCTTCGAGAGCGGCCGTGGGTATGGGTAGCGTTTCGCCATAAATTTACAAAAAGGAGCTTTACACATAACTCCGGATTGTCGATAAGTATCATAAGCCGGAACGACCCGGCGAAACACACGAAGCCCGAAACACACACGAAAATGAAAACCAAAACAGTTATCTTCTCCTACGGCACCGTCAAGAACGCCTCGCTCAAGATCCCGGCGGAAGCCTATAACCTCGTCCAAGTCGCGGACCTTATCCGCGAGAGTTACCTCGAGTATGCCTTCCGCCCGGAAAACCGTGCGATCGTTTCCGACGAGTGCGTCACGAGCTCGATCGGTCAGGCCAACTTCTTCGCCGGCGCGCTCGGCGGATACGAGACCCGGCTCGACGCGAAGTGCTTCGCCTCTCTGAAGAGCCTCCTCTGCGAGAACGACATCGGGATGGCCGTCGCGGTCGCCAAGTTCCGGATGCCTTCCGCCTCGAAGAAAGACATTTACCTCCGCGCCGCGCAGAACGAAGTCCTGACCGCTGACGTCCGGGCGTTCCTCGTAAAGATGAGCGAAGACGCCGCGGCCTAACCTCTCCGCCGGGCGGACGGATCCCGCGAGCCCGGCAAAAAACACACGACCATGAAAATTACTCCCACCCAAGCCGCCATCCTCGAGCACCGTCTCTCGGCCGGCACCATCCCGGAGGTCTTCGCCGACAGCGAGCCGCCGGTTCCGATCTCCGAGACCGAGAAGGCCGTCGTCGAAGTCGAAGGGTTCATCGCCTTACGCTTTCTTCCCTTCGAGACCATGACGAAGCTCGAGCTCGAGGTGATCATCGACTGCCTCGACGGTTCGACCTTCTTCGGCGGAGGTGGCGCCGAAGACGCCGTCGCCGAGGGCACGCTCTCGCGCTCAAAGCTCCAGCGCTGGCATAAGGCCGCTGACGAACTCGAGGAGATGGTCTCGAAGGCCGCCGGACATCCCGTAAGATGCGCCTCCCGCTAACCCGATGAAAACTGAAACCTCTCCGACCTCCGTCTACCGCGGCTACCAACCCGGCTTCGACGACGTCCCCGGCTTCGATCTCTACAACCTCCTCGTCGACATCCCGGGCCACTGCGCCGGGTCGACGGTGACGGCGAAGACGCTCCTCGCGGCCGGGCTCGAGATCCCGGAGAAGGATGCCGAATGAGCTCCGCAATCTACAAGTACCCGCTCAGGCTCGAGCCGGCCCAGAGCGTCTGGGTCCCCTCGGTCGCGATGTTCCTCCACGTCGGCCTAGACGGGAACGGAATCATCTGTCTCTGGTACCACGTCGAAACGAGGGCCGAGAAGATCGAGCGCCGGATCCGGATCCTCCCGACCGGTGAGATCTCGATCGAACCCGATCCGGGCGCCGTCAACGCGATCATCGGGAAGTACCTCGGGACCGTGGTCGACGCTCCTTTGGTTTGGCATATCTACGACGCCACGTGAAGACCTTCCTCTCCACCTTCCTCGCCGTCTTCCTCTCGGTCGGCCTCCTCTGGGTCATCCACACCGAGAAGCAGAAGATCGCAGACCGAAAGGCCGCGGTGCTCGCGACCGCCGACGACGGGATGGCGCTCCTCGACCAGCTCTACGGGCTCTGCTCCTCCGGGACAACCGAGAACTCGATCGACCTCTACAAGCGCCAGATCGTCTACCTGCGGCAGCTCGCGGCCCAGCCCAACATGCCCGCGGAGAAGCGCGCCGAGATCCTCCGCGGTGCGGACGGATCGCTCGCCGACCTCCGGAAGATCGTCGGCCCGTACTGGGTCAAAGAACTCAAAAACCTCACGCCATGACCTCCACCAAGTTCGCCTCCTACCTCGGGACGATCCCGAAGATCCCGCGCTGCGAGCGACTGATCCTCGACGCGCTGACGATGCAGCTCCCGAAGTCCCGCGAGGAGCTCGCGGCCGTGACCGGCCTGCGCCTCTCCACCGTCTGCGGCCGCGTCACGCCTATGCTCAAAGCCGAGCGGCTCGTCCAAGGGCCGCGCGTCTGGAACGCGGAGACGAAGCGCAACGTCGAGACCCTGACACTCCCATGAGCCTACAACCACCGATCGAGGTCTTCTGGGGCGGCCACTTCGAGTCTCCCGAGAAGATCCTCGAGATCGATGTCTTCTCAGGGATCGCCGTCGTCATGGTTCGCGACCGCGAGATGATGCTCATAAAAAAAGAGTTCGTCAATAAGCCGCGCGGCCGAATCCAGTGGAGGTTCAAGCAATGAACGTTTCAACCAAATGGAACCTCGTCGTCGGGATCGCGAACCTCGCGCTCGGGATCTACCTCGCGACGCAGGGCGATTTCCTGATCGGGCTCTTCTGCGGCGCTGCCGGAGCCTATAATGTCGCGGTCTGGAAGGAGCACCGGCCGTGACCATACCAGACACCTTCCAGATCCACGGCTACTTCGAGACGCTCCACGAGATCTCGACGAACAAGACGCTCGGCACACGGAAGGTCGAATACAACTTGGCGCGTGGCACCGGCGAGGCCAGCGGGATGAAGGTTGAGCTGACGGCGCCATTCGTCCTCGATCGCGGACCGAAGACGAAGCGGTTCACGGCCTCGAAGGAGAAGCCGCGGATCTGCTGGTCGACGATCAACCCGATCTGCGGAAAATCTACATGGAAACATCCCCAACAATCGCCCAGCTAAACAAGAAAGGCTTCGATGACGAGCTGGCGGACCGCGTCGACTTCAAGCTCTATAACTCAGACTCGACCGAGGCGCGCGTCTACCGGGACGGCGTCCGCGCCGCGCGCCGGAAGAAGCGGGACGCGCTCGAGCCGACCTTCGACGCGATCGAAGACACGATCCTCGCCAGCAAGTTCGAGGCAGAGATCGAACCGAGCGGAGATTGTAACATCACGATAACGCTGCCCGATGCGGATCCCTTACCCGTCTACACGGAGGAGCAGAAGCAGAAGATGAACGACGCCATGCACGCCGCTAACTTCGAGAGAGATCCCGGGTCGGTGCTCGATGAGATCCCCGACGATCCCGCCCAGCTCTCGCTCCTCGACGTCGCCCCGGACTGGAAGGCGAAGTGGGCTGCGATGCCGGAGTTCAACCAGCAGGACCTGACGCCGTGGCAGTCGGTCAAGATCAACTTCGCGAAGCACGCGGACCGCGTCGCGTTCGCCCGGCTGATCGGCCAGACGATCACCGACGACACCCGATCACTATGGCACCCGAAGGCCGAGATCGGACACTTCGTCGACCGGCACTACACGGCGGACGAGCAGGTCCTGCCGAAGTACCCGATCTATGTGATCTCCAAGGGCCGCTGGGAGTCACGCCTGACCATCAAGTCCCTCGAGAAGATCGGCGTCCAGTACCACGTCGTGATCGAGCCGCAGGAGTTCCCGCAGTACTCGGCCGTGGTCGACTCCGCCAAGATCCTCGTCCTGCCGTTCTCGAACCTCGGCCTCGGCTCGATCCCGGCGCGCAACTGGGTCTGGGAACACTCGATCGGGATCGGCGCGGAGCGGCACTGGATCCTCGATGACAACATTGACGGCTTCTTCCGGCTCCACGACAACTTGAAGGTCCCGGTCTCGACCGGATCGACGTTCCGCGCGGCCGAGGACTTCGTCGACCGCTACACCAACGTCGCGCTCGCCGGGTTCCAGTACTTCATGTTCGCACCGCGCAAAGCCGTGATGCCGCCGTTCACGCTGAACACCCGGATCTACTCGTGCATCCTGATCCGGAACGACCTGCCCCACCGCTGGCGCGGCCGGTACAATGAGGACACAGACCTCTCGATCCGGGTCCTCAAGGACGGGCACTGTACGGTGCTGTTCAACGCCTTCCTCGCGTTCAAGATGACCACAATGACCATGACCGGCGGGAACACCGACGAGCTCTACAAGGACGACGGCCGGAAGAAGATGGCCGAGAGCCTCCGCGAGCAGCACCCCGAGCTCGTGAAGATCGTCTGGAAGTGGGGCCGCTGGCAGCACCACGTCCACTACCGGGTCTTCAAGGACAACCGGCTCGTCGAGCGGCCCGACTACGTCCCGGACGCGAAGGCGAACAACTACGGGATGAAGCTCGAGTTCCACGCCGACGCGCTCGCGACTCCGCCGCCCGTCCCGATTGCGACGCCGGAGCCTCAGCCACTTCCAATCCCGCCGGCGCCCATAACTCCTGCGCCAACGCTCATCAAGGTCCTCGAAGAGTTCAAGGCCGCCGGCGAAGCCGAAATCGCGAAGAAAAAAGAACAGCCGAAGGAGGAGAGCTTCTCGCTCGACTTCACATGATCATCTTCGTCGGACAGCAACCATCGAAGGCGTCCCAGCCAGCCGAGGCGCTCGCCGGGATCGCCGGACGGCGCTTGGCCAAGCTCATCGGGATCCCATATCAGCGTTACCTTATGCACTACCGCGTGAACGTTAACGCGCGCTTTCCCGGAGCGAAGAACGGTAAAGGCGACGGGTTCGACATGCTCGAGGGAGTTGGGAAGGCCAAGGAGCTTACCGACCTTACTTTTGACGAAGATCTCATCGTCCTCTGCGGCGCGCGGGGCACCCGCGTCTTCGGTCTACCCTACGAGCCAATGAAGATCGTCGTCCTGCGCGGGATCAAGCACCTCATCCTGCCTCACCCTTCCGGCCGGAACCGCTACTGGAACCACCCGGAGCACCGGAACTACTGCTTCGCGCTCTTCCGCAACGAGTTCAGTAAACTCCTCTAACCACGAAAACGAATATGAAAAACCACATCACGGCGATCGCGATGATCTCCCTCGGACTTATGGCTTTGTTCCAGAACTCCCACGACGATAAACCCGCGACGAACGGAGCCGTCATCATGGGCATCTACCTCGCGACGCTCGCGATCATCTACAAGGATGGAGGGAAAACAAAGTGAACCGGATCATCACCTACCAGACGATCACGGACGCCGGGCCGATCGGTGAGCTCCTCGCGATGATCGAGCGCCGGGCCCCAGAGCTTATGAGACAAGGCGGCGGATCGCTCGGCCGCGAACAGGTCTGGAGCGGACGCCACATCGAGCGCGAGGACGAGGTCGGGATCCGCGCGCTCTACCGCGAGGGACTGACGATCGCAGAGATCGCGACCAAGACCAAGTGGTCATACAAGACCGTCTGGAACGTCCTGCGCCACAATACGCCGGAGAAGCGCCGGGCCCACGAGCGAGCGAGGAAGACCGCGGCATGAGTGGCCCAAGAAACTTCTACGTGCTAGACGAGTTCGGTGAGCCGAAGCTGGCTACGCCAGAGGAGCACGCGGAGTTCCTCAGGACCAAGCTGATCACCCGCGTCGTCGCCCAGTCACGAGTCGGCCCGGACTTCTGGGTCAACACGATCTTCTTCGGGACGCCAGAGCGGATGTGGGAGATGCGCGCCGGAAAGGACGTCCACGCCGAGCTCGTCGTAACTTGCCGCGGTCCGAGGGAGCAAGCCGAAGGCCTCCACATGAGCGGAATCAAGTTCGCGCTCGCCGAGCAAGGCGTCGAGATGGTCGAGGCCGACTGGCGGATCTTCGGCGCCGCGGAGTAGTTAGCCCCACCCAATACGTCTGGACAGGCGCGCGATCTTCTGTCCACAGTAGAGGAGTGCTTTGCTACCACTTCACGTCCCGGCAACTTCTGCCGCGGGTCGAGGCCGAGGGAATCACGCGGTGCGGCGTCCCGTGGATCCTTCCGCCGCCGCCGGCCAACGCCCGGATGATGACTNNTCTGACCGGACTCCAGTGGCTCACGGTCGACCCGGAGTTCGACACCCAGACTTGGGCCGAGCCAGCGATGTACGCCGAGCACCTTATGCGCAAGACCGACTGGCGGATCGACGTCGACATCCCGAACCTCGCGGAGTTCCAGCTCTTCGACTGGCGCGACTTCGCGGCCGCCCACAAGCTCCCGGTCGCGGAATACTTCCGGACGTTCCGCGGCTACCAGCACTGGCGAATTTTCCGCGGAAAAATCCCACGCGCGTGGTTCGCCTCGCGGATGCGGAACCCAAGCCACTACGTCCTTGGCGACGTCCTCGAGTACGGTGCCACCAGCTTATGATGCCCACCAAAGAAAACCTAGCGGGCCCATTCAAGGCCGTGAAGGTCGATCCGGTCTTCCTGCTCTTCCTCAAGAACATCGAGCGCATCCGCGTCTACTACCACGCGGAGAAGTTCGCCGGCGAGAAGCTCGGCTACAACACGATGATGGAGATCATGGCCGGCCACATATCCGCGGCCGGGGACATGGCGATGCGCGGCAAGGAATGGGAGCCATCCTGATGTCCCGCGAACCCGTAGATCCCACTGACCCGCGCCAGATCCTCGAGGCGAGCGAGGAGCAGGCAAGCGCCAATGCGCCAGAGCCTAGATCGGAACTGCGCCACGTCTTCGCGTGGATCCTTGAGGGCAAGACTCTTGTGGCCATCGCGACGCGTTGTTACGTCGCTTGCTATGTCGGATCACCGGAGAACGTCGAAGGAATGACACTCCACCAGATCGCCGCGCTCTCCGGCAAGGGAAGATCAGCGACCCACAACCTCGCGCGTGAGTTTGAGGACATCTTCGGCGTCCGAAGCATCCACAGTCGGAGCGATCAGGCCAGGGCCAACTATTCAAAGGCATTTCACAAGCGCAACGGAACGAAGCCCCACGCCTACACCCCACGATGAAACGAGAACTCACGGTCAAGACCTATCGGCCGAGCGCGGAATGCGTTCGGATCAACGAGCTCGCGAGGAGCGCGCTGAACGGAGCATCGGCTGCCAAGAAGCAAATTTACGTCGCCGGCGCCGAAGCCCGGCGATGCGGAGTCCTACTGCTCGCAGAGAAGTCGAAGATCACAAAGGAGATGGGCCGAGGATACTGGGCCAGCTATTTCGAGATCAACCATGGAAAGATCTTCAACATCAGGACGGCCCAGCGTTGGATGGCCATGATCAACGAGATAAGTGAAATCGGAAACGACACTTCAGCCCAAAGTGTCGTATTGGAGCCCAAGAAAGCGAACGAGCTCCGCGGCACAATGGTCGCGCTCGAGATCTTTCCAAAGAAGACCTCGGAGAAGATAAAAGACGACAAGCAAGCGAGCAGAAACTCATCGTTCATCGTGATCGGAAACCGCTTCAAGGCTTGGCACGCGAACTGGAAGAAGGTCAATGGCGACATACCGCCAAACGAAGAGCAGCTAAAAACCTTCCGCGAGGACGTCGGCGCCATGCTCAACTTCCTCGGATACCGGATCAACGACCCTAACAACGACCCTGAGTTATGAAGCTCGTCAAGAGAGGCGACTGGAACTTCCCGATCGTCTTCGCGCGCGCCAACGTGGTCGACGATATAGCCAAGCAGGTACGTCCTTACCTCGTCGCCATGTATCGGCGCCTCGAGCAACTCGGTGGCATATCGCTCGCAGCACAACAGGTGGGTATACTATACTCGTTCTTCATCTGGCATGACTACCAGCACGGCACTAAGTTCTTCAGCGTCGTGGTCAACCCACGCATAGACTTCTCCACCACCGCACGTGCCGACGTACGTGAAGCAGACCTATGTGATCCGGGCCGAGTGGTTACTATCTCTCGACCACTTGGGATCAAGGTAACATACCAGAACGCGGTAGGCGACGAGACCAAGGAACGCTTCTTCACTGACCTCCACGCCCAGGTGTTCCTCCACGAGGTCGAGCGACAGAACGGCGTGAGCCCATTCGCCAAGGTTGTACGAGAAGACCCACCGTGCACCACCCCGGTGAAGGAATCTATTTCAAAAAGCCGCTCCACGTAGGTCAGGGCAACCGGGTGGGGAGCTTTCGAGGGCACGAAAAATAAAATATAGCCTACACGTCTGAGATGAAACGAGATGAAGAAGCACCGCAGAAAGAAAAAGGTCGCGCCGAAGCGAAAGAGCCGGCGTCGGCAGGGCGGTCCGGACCCGAAGCGGCTGACGCGGAGCGGCGTCGCGCGGATCCTTGGGATCTCGGCGACGACGGTGATCCACTACATGGCGCAGGACGGGGCGCCGGAGCCGGACGGGCACAACCGCTACGAGCCCGCGGCCGCGATAAAGTGGTGCAAGGAGCACTCCCAGTGGGCGATCGGCGGGATCGATCCGGCGGCGAAGACCCTCAAGGCGGAGAAGCTGGAGCTCGAGATCGCGGAGTTGAGGCGGCAGGACGGGCTCCGGAAAGGCGAGCTCTTCGAGCGGAAGGAGTGGGACGACGAGGCTACGGCGTTCGTGACCGACGTCGAGGGCACCTACCGGAAGCTCCTCTTCCATGAGCTCCCGTCGAAGCTCGTCGGGAAGAGCGAGCCGGAGGTCCGGGAGCTGATCGACCGCTACCTCCTCGAGGCGGCGACGCAGATCCGGGACAGCGCGGTCCGGGTCGAGAAGAAACTTACCCACCAGAAAGCCTCCTAACCCAATGAAGTACCTCAGCAAAGAAGAAGTCGCCCGGCTCGTGAAGAGCGGGTCCATGGCCTTTCCCCTCGGCGACGGAGGCCACGCGCGGGCGCCGATCGGCAAGTCGGGAGTCCGTCCGGGCCGCGAAACTCTGAAGATGAGCTACGTCCGCGAGACCCTCCGCTCCCGCTACCCGGTCCGCGTCCGGGAGGAGATCTGGGACTGGGCGCACCGCGAGGTCGACTTCGGGACGGCGAAGTCATTCCGCGGCCGCTACGACGTCAACAACCTGCCGTGGACCCGGGAGATCCTCCGCGCGTTCCGCGACCCGTTCGTCCGGGAGGAGACCGTCCTGATGCCGCCGCAGGAGGGCGGGAAGACGACGGCCGCCGAGGTGTGCCTCGCGTGGCGGATCGACCAAGCGCCGGCGCCGATGGCGTTCAACTCGGTGACGAACGTCAAGGCGAAGCGGTGGAGCGAGACCCGGTGGGAGCAGCTCCAGACCTACTGCCCGAAGCTCTCGGAGCGGTTCTCCTCGAACAAGAACAAGAAGAAGAAGGAGTTAGTGATCTTTAAGGACGGGACGTTCCTCCTGATCCAAGGCGCCGAGGTCCCGGCGAACCGGCAGTCCGACTCCGTGGAGGTCCAGATCAACGACGAGCTCCAGCTCTGGGACACGCCGTGGCACGGGCAAATGAAGACCCGCACCCGCGCCTACCGCGCGACGCGGAAGATCCTCAACCTCGGCCTCGGCTCGAACGTCGGATCGGAGCTCCACGCCGCGTTCGTCGAGGGGAACCAGCTCGAGTGGTGCCACCACTGCCCGCACTGCGGCCGGCCGTTCGAGTACGTCTTCCAGTACAAGCACCCGAAGAACAACGTCCGCTTCGACCTCAACACCGTCGTCACCCACCCGGACGGCCGGCTCGACCTGACCGAGTTCGCCAAGACGATCTACACCTTTTGCACGTGGGAGCACTGCTCCGAGAAGATCCTCTATGACTTCGACCTCTGGAAGAAGATGAACGCCTCCGGCAAGTACGTCGCCCGGAACCCGGGCGCGGACCCGCAGCTCGTCTCGATCCACGTCAACTCGTTCGCGCTCGGCCTCCGGCCGTGGTCCGAGATCCTGACGCCGTGGGTTCGGCTGAACCTCCGGGGTGGGATCTTCAACACCGAGGTCCTCCGGGATTTCATCACGCAGGAGCTCCTCGAGTTCTGGGAGGACCGGCCGATCGTGGTCAACCAAGAGATCCGGCTCGGGGAGTACACGAGCGCGGACGTCCGGCGGCCGCCGGTCTTCGACGCCGAGAAGAAGTGCGTAAGCGGGTGGAAGGACGAGTACATCCGCCTGATGGCCTGCGACAACCAGCGCGGCGCGAAGGGCGACATTCCGCACCGGTGGTACGTCGTCCGCGCGTTCGCCCGGGACGGCCGGAGCCGGCAGGTCTACTGCGGCCGGATCAACGAGTGGCCGGCGCTCAAGGCGAAGGCGGTCGAGCTTGGCGTCCCGGAGTGGACGATCCAGCGCCCCGGCCCGTGGGTCGTCTGCGACCGGCGCTACGACCCGGTGGACGTCGACGACCAGTGCGCGGCGTTCAAGTGGTACGGGACCCTCGGCGCGGAGCAGGAGGAGTTCGTCCACAACGAGAAGGGATCGCCGTTCGAGGGGAAGCGAATGCAGTTCTCCGAGGACCGGGCGATCGACGTCGGCTACGGGACCCAGAAGCAGGGCCGGCGCCACGCGATGTATTTTCTCTGGTCCACGCAGAAGGTCCAGGACTACCTCGCGGCGCTCCGAGGCGGGAAGGCCGAGGCGTGGGAGTTGCCCGCGGACCTCGGGACGTTCTGCCCGGAGTACGTCGAGCACATCAACTCCCACCGGCAGCAGATCCAAGAGTGGGGGAAGACGAAGCAGGAGATCCGGGTCTGGTACAAGCTCAGCGGGTGGGAGGACCACCTCTATGACTGCGAGAGCCAGCTCGTCGTGCTCGCGATCCGCGCCGGCGTCTTCAAGCGCGAGTAAATTTATGATCATCACCGCCCAGCTGTTCTTCAATGAGCTCGAGCTCCTCCACCTTAACTGCCGAAACCTCGAGGGCCACGTCGACGCCCACGTGATCGTCGAGGCGGAGACGACGTTCACCGGCGCCGCGAAGCCAGCGCTCTTCGAGCTGAACAAGGAGAGGTTCGCCGGCCTGCCGATCATCCACCGCGTGATTCAGCTTGACCCGCTCGCCGAGAGCCCGTGGCACCGGGAGGGCGAGAGCCACCGGAAGCTCCTCGAGGTCGTCCGCGAGGTCGACCCGGAGATCGCGATCTGGTCCGACGCCGACGAGCTCGTCGACCCGGCCGTGATCCCGCTCTTCCGGAAGCACGGCGGCGAGGTGATGACCCTCGACATGGACCACCTCGTTTACTACTTCGACCGGATCCGGCCGGACATCCGGGACATCAACGCCAAGATCGCGTACTTCATGAAGGGCCGGGCGAACCAGCCGTGGCGCGGGGAGACGCACTGGCCGACGATCTACGAGGCCGGCTGGCACATGGAGTACATGGGCCACCGCTCCGTCCTCGCGGAGAAGCTCGCGGCCATATCCCACGCGACCGAGGAGGGCTGCGTCGAGATGCGGCGCCGGGTCCTCGAGGGCGAGCGGCCCGGGCTCGAGCAAGCCGTCGCGTACCCGTTCGAGAAGCTCCCGGAGTACGTCAGAGCGAACCCGAAGATCTACGCGGAGAACTTCCACCCATGAGGACCCAACGCTGCTTCATCCAGCTCGGTCGCGTCGGCGACATCCTCAACGTCCTGCCGCTCGCCAAGAAGTACCGGGACGAGACCGGGACCATCCCGCTGTTCATGGTCGCGGCGGAGTTCGCCAACGTCCTCGAGGGAGTCTCCTACGTCCAGCCGTTCATCTTCTTCGGCCCGTGGACCCACCCGTTCATGGCGCTCTGGGAGGCGCGGCAGGTGACCTCGGACATCGTCCTCTGCCAGATCCACGGCGTCGGGCTCTGCAACCCCCGCGAGTGTAGCAGCTTCGCCCGGGAGTCGTGGCTCTCGGCCAACGCCGGCGTCCCGTGGGGCTCGCTCCCGCTCGTGATCGACCGGCGGGACCCGGACCGCGAGCTCGAGCTGTGGATGAAGCACGTCCCCCAGCTCCACGGCCGGCGCCTCGTGCTCTTCGCCGGGAAGGGAACCTCGAGCCCGTTCCCGTTCGCGAAGATCACGCTGGCGATCCTCCGGGCGGAGCTGGGCCAGACGGCCGTCGTGGTCGACCTCTCCGAGGTGACGGCCGTCCGGTTCTTTGACCTCCTCGGCCTCTTCGAGCAGGCAGCCTGCCTCGTCGCGATCGACACCGCCCACCAGCACCTCGCGGCCGCGGTCCCGAAGCTCCCGGTGGTCGCGCTCGCGACCCGGGACCCGGCGAGCTGGCACGGGTCCCCGTGGCGGAAGGAGCACGTCGAGCGGTTCTTCTACGACGACTTCCCGGCGCGTAACTCGGACTTCGTCAGAGCGGTCAAGCGAGCGATCGACGGAGCGTGGCACCGGCGGATCATCCACGTCTGGGCCGACTGGCGGGTGGAGCGGACCGAGGAGTCGACNNCGACCCGCCGGTCACTCGTCGCCCACGCCTCGTGGGAATGGGAGTATCGGACTGGACGGTGGATCGCGGCCGAGGTCAGGCAGCACACCGGCGACCGGGACGGGACCGCGCTCGGGGATCCGCACAACGTCAACTTCGCCCACGACACGATCAACGCCGCGCTGAAACTCTCGACCCACCCGCAGGACATAGTCGCCCTGACCAACGCGGACATCGGCTTCGCCCCGGGGTTGACCGGACGGATCCTCGAGACGGTCTCCCGGTACGGCGCCGCCTACACCCACCGCCGGGACTTCGACCGGATCGACCAGCCGTTCTGGTCCGAGGCCATGGTCCGCCGCGGGAAGTTCTACCCGGGATCCGACGCCTTCTTCTTCACGGTCGAGTGGTGGGCCGAGCACGGCAAGGAGTACGGCGATTTCCTGATGGGCCGGGAGCACTGGGACGAGGTCCTCCGGCAGCTCGTCAAGTACCACGGCGGCCGGGAGATCGAGTGCGCCGTCTGGCACGAGTGGCACGAGAGCTTCTGGTCCGGCGCCGGCCGGGAGGCGATCCCCGGGAACCTCCACAACCTGCGGCTCAAGGAGGCGTGGTTCGAGCGGACGGGGCTCCAGCCGGAGGACTTCCGCTGGTGGCAGACGAAGGATGACCAAGTCCTCCACCCCCAGCCCGGGAAAGTCGGCTGACCCTGTCCACGTGGACACAGGCCCGAAGGGAATATGGGACGTTACGCAGACCCGACCCTAAACTTCGGCGCCTTCTCGAACGCCGAGCTGAACACTTGGCTGACTGCCGTGAAGGCGGAGATCATGCTGCGGATGGGTGTAGGCCGGGTCGGAGGCGGCGGCTCGACGGCCCAGAACTACCAGATGAAGCAGCTGAGCGACGAGGACCTGATCCGCCTCTCCAATGGCCTGAGCTCGGCGCTCGGCCTCGACTTCGGCGACACGCTCCGCGTGCGGCCGAACTTCAACACCACCGGCGGCCGCCTCGACCCGTACGGCGGCGAGGTCGGGATCTCGCGATGAACCTCTCCGACCTAACCTACAAGCTGATCACCGGGCAGTGGCGGATCGACCGCGCGCGGGCGCGGGAGTTCTCTGAGCTGAACGAGGTCCACGCACAGCGCCGCAAGATGGCGCTCTACGCCGGCGCGAACCCCGGGGAGAACCGGCCGACGCCGGCGATCCTCTCGACGCCGGAGGACTTCCGGCAGGCGTTCGAGCGGATCGTCCTGATCCGCGCGGCCCGGCAGATGGAAGAGGACATGCCCTTCTTCGACGGGATGCTCTCCGACTTCGAGCAGTTCGTGGTCGGTGACCTCGGCTACCGGGCGGACACCGGGGACCCGGCCGCGGACGCGCTGATCAACGACTACCTCGAGTGGCAGTTCGACATGGCGGACTTTACCCAGCGGCTCGACCTCACGAAGATCGCGCGGCTCTCCGAGCGGTCCTACAAGCGGGACGGCGAGTGCGGCTTCGTCATGGTCGACACGGGCGAGTCGATCAAGCTCAACTACATCTCCGGGGACCGGATCGGGAACCCGATGATCGGCGCCAACATCGGCCCGAACAACTACAACGGGATCATCACGGACCCGGACACCGGGGCGCCGGCGTTCTACGACATCTTTCGGCGGATCCCAAAGCTCAACGCGTACGTCTTCCAGATGAGCGTCCGGGCGAACGACTTCATCCACCTGTACGACCCGTTCCGCTTCGAGCAGCAGCACGGCGTGACCGCGCTCAAGAACTCGATCGAGCACGGCTATGACATGAAGCAGATCATCGACTTCACGAAGCTCAACATCAAGTTCCGCTCGGCGCAGCTCCCGTACGTCACCAACGAGCTGGGTCGCCCGCGCGGGACCGGCTACGACGAGGTGGCGCCGGCGCTCAACGGGGATCCGAAGCCGTTCGACGTCCAGATGGGCGACGGCGTGCGCCAGAGCTTCCTCAAGCTAGGGGAGGGCACGATGGAGTACCCGAACGACTTCCCCAACGCGCAGTTCCGGGGGATCATGGAGGAGCTCAAGCGGGACTGCGCCGTCGGCATGAAGCTACCGCTCGAGTTCTGCTACCGCTCCGAGAGCGGCGGCGTGATCCAGCGCTTCTACGTGAACAAGGCCGAGCAGACGTTCAACGAGGAGAAGCGGTGGCTCAAGCGTACGCTCCTGACGCCGTACAAAAACCGCGTGATCCAGAAGGGGATCGACACGGGGTTCCTCGACCTCTCCGCGTTCGCCGGGCTTTCCGAGTCGATCACGCGCTTCCGCGGCCGCTGGCAGATGGGCCGGGCGATCTCGGTCGACTACAAGAACGAGACCACGGCCGACATCGCGCAGATGGACGCCGGCGTCCTCTCCCGGCAGGACTTCGCATCGGAGAACGACCGTGACCTCGAGCAGATCCGGCGCGAGAACAAGCAGCACATCACGGCGGTCTTCGCGGACGCGAAGGACATCGCGGACGCGACCGGGCTCCCGATCGAGACCATCATCCCGTACCTCCAGAAGATCTTCCCGAACCCGGCGCCGCCGAGCGGGTCGGATTCAGAAGACGAACCGGGCGCGCCGGCGAAGAAGCCGGCCGCAGTCGCTTAATACCATGGACTTCCAAGAATTCAGACAGCACCACGAGGAGGAGCCGGCGCGGGCGCTCTGGCTCCTCTTCGACTCAATCCAACAACTCGCCCACAAAATCAATAAAATGTCAGCCACACTCGACCAAGTTCTCCAAGACGTCAACGACGAGAGCACGATGGAGGACAGCGTCATCACGCTCCTCAACGGAATCCAGTCCCAGCTCGCGGCCGCGCTCTCCGGCGCGACGCTTCCCCCCGCCACCCAAGCCAAGGTGGACGCCGTCTTCGCCGGCCTCGAGGCGAACAAGACGAAAGTCGCCGCGGCGATCGTCGCGAACACGCCGGCCGCCCCGTCGTCGCCGTAACCTCGGCCACCCGAAACTCAACCGCCCCGGCTAACCACCGGGGCATCTTACATGTCACTCGCACTCCTCTTCTGGGTCCTCTACATCATCGCCATCGTTTTCAGCTGCTACACCAACCGGGCCAGCATGCCAGCATGGGCAGGCGGTTCGTTTGTACAGTTCGTCCTGATCGGCATCCTAGGCTGGGCCGTCTTCGGCGCAGCGATCCACCGCTGACCCCGACTTGGAACTGGTGGCCATTCCGCTAGGTCTACTTTAATCCCATGAGCACTGAACCAAAAGCATTCAACCACGGAGCGAATCCCGTTCCCGCCAAGCCCGGCGCCACGCCCATCGCCACCTCCCACGCTGGGACGCGGCGCAACCCCGCCACCAATCCGCTCCCGGCGCAGTCCCCGCTCCCGCCCGATCCCCTCGACGCCGTCAAGACCGGCCTCAGGGACATCACCGGCGAGCTCGACGCCATGACCAAGACCGGCGAGACCATCCCGCCGGAAGCGCGCGAGCGCCTTGGCCGCGCCCAGACCCGTCTGGCGCAGATCTCCGGGTCTCTGGAAGACCACGTCGAGAACCTCAAGAAATCCTGATCACCGTGGACAATCGGCCGCGGGGTAATGAAACACCCCGCGACCGACTCCGAGCTCGCCTACTGCCTCTCGGCCGCGGTCTCGGTTGACTCTACATCCGGGATCCTCCGCGGCGTCACCGTAGCGAAGGCCGGAGTCCAAGCCAAGGGTAAGTTCGTCTACATCGACGGGGCGGGAAACATCACCCGGGACCCGAAGCTCGCGAAGACGAAGCTCCCGGTCTTCACGGACGAGGAGATGCTCGACACCCTGATGGGCGCCGCGCAAGACGCCGGCGGCCGCGTCAAGGTCCGGTCCGACCACGACGACTCGCTCGCCGCGCGCGCCGGGTTCGCCACCAACTTCCGGAAGGTCGAGGATCGCGTGGTCTGCGACCTCCACCTGAACCAGTCCTACCGGGACCGCGCGACGGTGCTCGAGACGGCGCAGAAGTCGCCGGATCTCATCGGGTGCTCGATCGACTTCGTCCCGACGTTCGTCCTGACCAAGGACAAGGCGATGATGCGCGTCTCCGACCTCTCGGCGGTCGACATCGTCGACGAGGGCGCGGTCACGCCGGGCGGCCTCTTCATGAGGCGCGGCGTGGACAATGAAACAGAGGATAGCGTTCCAATCTCCCAAACCGATCCCCTCACTACCATGGCCAAGACCGAAGACAAGAAACTCCCCACGATTGAAGAGTGCGTCGCCGCGATGGCGGTAATGAACGCCGCGATCGCCGAGCTCGCCGCCTCGATCAAGTCGATCAACGCGCAGCCCGCCGTCCCGATGTCCGCGGTCGACGAGCTCAAGACGCAGCTCGCCGCCGAGCGCGCCGAGCGGGAGAAGCTGGCGACGGAGCAGAAGGAATTTATCACGGCCCAGACCGAGAAGCTGGCGACCATGGCCCGCGAGCGCGCTGCGCTGGGGCTCAGGGTCGGCGAGGTGAAGAAGCTCACCGAGGCCGAGGAGCAGGAGACGGAGCGGGTCCGCCTCGCCGCCGAGCGCGACGCCGACGCCAAGAAGCCGAAGACCTACCTCGCGCTGGTCCAAGCGAAGAAGGCCGAGGGCAAGCTCTCCGCCCACGAGTGCCACCGCTACGTGATGACGACGAACCCGAAGGCCTACGCGGACCACCAGATCGAGCTCGGCCTCGTGCGCCGGCCGGCCGCCTGAAACCCACTCTCGACCCGAAACTCTAACCACCTCCCAAAATGGCCTACGTCAACGCAACCATCGTCCAAGGCGGCTTCGGCTCCTTCCAAGCCTCCGTCGATGCCGACATCACGCTCTACCAGCGCCTGTGCTTCAACACGACCGCGGACACCCAAGGCGGCAAGCCGTGCGTCAAGGCGTGCGGCGCGACCGACCGCGCGATGGGTGTCGCCATGCAGCCCTTCGCCATCGGGATCTTCGGGACCGTCCGCCTCGCGAACGCGCAGGGCGAGCAGTACGGCCAGGCCTCCGGGTCGATCGGCCTCGGCGTCGCGGTCTACCAAGCGGCCGCGGGCAAGCTGACCGCCTCCTCCGGCGGTGGCGCGCTCCGCGTCGGCGTCGCGACCACGCCGGGCTTCGACGGCGGTCCGTTCACCTACATGCAGGACGGCCAGATCACCTGAGTCTCCCTCTCGATCCTCGACCTCCTAACTCTCTACCCAAATGCAATACGCCAACGCCACCGCCGCTCCCCGCCAGGAACTGACCGACGTCATCGTCGAGGGTCTGACCAGCGACACCCAGTTCGTCGGGCTCAAGATCCTGCCGCCCTCTCCGCTCCGCCTGCCGGTGGGCCACGTCCCGAAGATCGCGATAGGCAAGGGCAACCTGATGCGCGCGACCGCCAAGGGCCGCGCCCCGGGCTCGGACTTCGACCGCTGGCAGTCCGGCATCGACTCGCTGACCATCACGCTGGTCCAAGCCGCCGAGGAGGTCAGCCTCCCGGACGAGCAGACGCTCATTTACGAGGACTACTTCGCCTTTGAGACGTTCTACGCGCAGGAGGCCTCGAACCGGCTCCTCCGCGGGATCGAGATCGACATTGCGGCCGCCGTCTTCTCGACCGTCAACTTCGACTCGAACAACGGCGGCGCGGCCTACTCCGTCGCGAACCTCTCGACGATCACCCCCGTGGAGGACATCATCACGGCGATCCGGCTGCTCAAGGCCCGCGGCGAGAGCCCAAACACCATCGTCTTCCCCGGCGTGATCTACGACCGCGTGCGCGCCTCGGCGGACATGAAGTCTTGGATCGCCGGCTCCGTGAACCCCGGCGCCCGGGTCAGCTACGACACGATCCAGTCTTCGTTCGCCTCGATGGGGATCACGCAGGTCCTGATCTCCGAGGCGTACGTCAACCAGTCGCAGGACGGGACGACGAACTCGATCAACCCGATCGTGCCGCTCTCCTACATCTTCGTCGGTAACTGCCAGCCCGGCGAGCTCCGGACCGGCGGCGTCGGCCGGACGTTCTACTGGGACAAGGAAGGCCCGATCATGAACATCTCCAGCTACCGCGACGAGCCGAAGAAGAGCAACGTCATCCGGGCGATGAAGACCACGCTCGAGGCGATCACGAACACCCGGGCCGGCACGCTGATCGCGACGCAGGTCACGACCTGAGATTTTTCCTTGCGGGGTTGTCCCTAACACCAAGTTGACCCGCCACGGCCCGAGCCGGGCGGG
>QGNH01000575.1_pt2 | contig 24656 bp, 31 predicted proteins | sample 1735481 | NCBI WGS metagenome assembly QGNH01 (sample SAMN09239004, study PRJNA386568) | Viral metagenome, whole genome shotgun sequencing project.
AGTTCCAAAGGAGCTAGGGAAAAGTTATAAACACCTTTACCCAGCACGTCTGAGAGAGAGAGCATATCTAAATCGAAAACTTCTTTAAATCGTTGTTTTAACCCGGAATTTTTTAAATGCTTAAATCCAGATTCATCCAAACCCTCTTTAGGAAACAACTCCATCAAAGAAACGTCCGCAAGAAGACCAGCTTTGATGCCAACGTTCTTGAAAACTTGGGAGTCAAATTTAAAATTGTACCAAATACACAGTTGTTCAATCAGAGGCTTTAGGATTGCTAAGGTTGTGAACGGTGGGATTGTAATCTCTTCTATTTCAGAATAGAGAGGGACATAAAAAGCTATTGGTTTCCCGGTATCATGCTTCTTCCACGAAACAGAAACCCCGACTATTTTATCATCTTTGGTTAGTCCGGTTGTTTCAGTATCAACCGCTTTGGGGGTGTCGGTAGCCAAAGCTTCCGAAACTAATTGACGAAGCTCGGCCTCGGTTTTAATGAGGACTAAATTAGCTTGTTCCAACCAAGCTATATTCTTAGTTTTCTTGGCGTAATCTATCTTGTCTTTGACAAGGGTCGATTCAAATAAATCTCTCTGAATCTCTTTCACTTTTCACCGTCTCTCTATACTCTTTACAACAATTATTTCTTTAAAAGTTTCTTTGCTCTCTTTGCAGCGTTTTTTCCATAGTGGTAGCTCCCCCCGTTACGGTTGTCATGAAACACTACTGGAAGAGCCTTTTTAATTCTCTTATTTAACTTATCATTTTCGGCAACTACACCCTTAACATCCAAAACTTCTAACTCTTTCTCGTGCATTACTTCTCCTTTTCCAAACATTTATGATCAGCCATTTTACCATTTAACACTTGTACGTTTTTTCCACAAAGGCAGCATGTCTCGGATGTAATATCCCGCTCTACATTTCCTTTATGGTGTACTAGGGGGACTGACTCTTCGGACCAATCATTTTTATAAACTTTCACTATGTTCTCCTTACTTAATTATACCACAAAATTATTGCAGATTAAATACTTTTAATTTTTAAAACCTCTTTTTCTAATATTTCTCCAACCCTATAAAAATCCGTATACTTAATATGCAGTAACTGATAGTTGTTATCTTTTGCCCATTTAGTTTTAATGGCGTCCCTTTTTTTAATATCCCCATATGTCTTTGGCCCCCCGAACCATTTTATAGGTTTAAAATGTTGTTCACCATTAAACTCTATAAGTAAGTTTAAAGATGGGATATAAAAATCATAGGAAAGCTGTCCTTTATGACGACAACCATTAAATTTTTTCTGCTCTTCAAAAAATATTCCTCTATCTATTAACCATTCTCGTATGTATCGTTCGCCCTGTGAAGAGCTGCATTTTGGGCATCCCTTACCTCTTAAAAAATTATTGGGGGAAACTAAAAAATAACCGTGATTTATTTTTCTACATCTAACAATACCTTTTGTTCTACTGTTAGCATATACATATCTAGATAAATCATAGGTATCCTCCCAAATTATAATACATTTTGCTATAAACTCTTGGACATTAGACTTTAATTTCCCACCACATTCTTGACATCCTCTGCCCTGTAAATGATCATCAATTCCCTGTAAAAAACTTCCGTGAATTTTGCAAATTATCTTGATCTTTTGAAAACAACTATGATATTTAAATTTAGGGTAAATATATTTATGGGGGTGAACTACCTCAAACTCCTTTAAAAGCTCCTTTACTGTCCACATCCATGCTTTTAAAGTTTTAGCCCTCCCACAAATTTTACACCCACATCCTGAAAAGTGCTCCGCATATTTTTGATTAAATTCCCCGTGAAATGGGCAAATTACTCGCATTATACTTAAATTACCAACATACTTAAAACTTAAATATTTATAGAAACCGTTGTGGACTTTCGTACAATTTTCTATAGCCTTTGACTCTGTCAATCGCCTACTCATAAATTAAAAGCCTCTGTTTCGTGTAAGGTGCCGCCGCAATCATTATACTAATGACCCAGATTCTCATCTGGACGGAGCCTTACACTAAAGAGAGGCTGTAGTATCCCAATTGCGGTCGGGTTGTACTATCTTGGCCTAAAATTTAACTATTTTCCTTATTCTTTGGAAGCTTATCCTCTTTGATCGGCTTTGGGTCGTCTTTCCTGATTATATTTGGGCGTCTTTGATACTTTCTGATCTTTGCAAAACTACTAAGGTTTTCCTGCTCCCGCCTAAACTCCTCAGACATTACATCAAAAGCACTCTCGGTCTCTTGCTCAACTTTATTAAAATTTGAACACCGCTCATAAGAGGAAAGTTTTGTATCTAACAAACTACAATGACTTCCCTGCTTATTGTAATACGTGCAGGAACCACAATACCCAATAGACTTAATAATCGCCAGATAAAGCTCAACTCTTAGCTTACAAATATCTGGGTACTCATCAAAATCGAAATCCTCTAACACACTCCAAACATTCATGTCGCTTTGATTACTAAACTCTATCATTGTTAAACCGTCTTCTGAAGTGATTCGGCTAACATCTTCTTCAAAGACAGTAAGGAACTTTTGGCAAACTGTATTACGGCTTGGTTGTGGCTCTTGTCAGCCGCTTCGACAACATCCTTGCTCCATTGGGCAACAATAACATTCATTTGGACAACAGAACCTAACATTTCATTGACGACTGATTTATGTTCCTTGAGAGTTATTTTGGGCTCAGCCTCAATATCTTTTTTTGATTTCAAAAAGCTTCTAATGTCCACACTATCTCCTTAACTGGGCTGGATAGATTATACCACATTCGGTGACATATTTAAAAGACTTTTTACTTTTTCTGGGCCTTCTCTTAGAAACACGTCAGACCAATCCTCGTGATAATTAGGTGGATAAATAGCCTTCTGCTTATGGTGATGGCCAATTTCATCATGATCCCCAGCCACAACCACCCTTACCCAAGGGTATTTTATCTTTATTTGATCGGACACGTTATCTAAATTGTTAGCACTAAACGCAACATAGGTTGTAATCTCCGTACTAAGAAAAACGCTCGCTCCTGTTGCCCAACCTTCGCTTACATATACTAATTGAAATGGGGGGCAAGGTGGTCGTCCCAATCTTAACATTAAACCTTTCTTCTTGGCTCCCTCTAAAAACTTCTTCTCTCCAGAAGCTGATATTGTTTGAAGGTTCCACAGCTTATCGTCAATATCACACAGTGGAATCACGAGGATGTCCCACTTCGATTTTGTACCTATGTGAAATAATTTCTTCTTCGTGAGATAAGGAACTTGTTCGCTTTCGAGCGTTAAAAATTCTTTCTCAACCCTCTCTGCCATTACCTGCCAATGAAGGGACTCTGAAACTTCTTTTGGGACCGAGGGCTTTTTCTTTTTTAAGATTAGTTCCAAGTTAGAAACCAAAGCGTCCTTGGAATTTTCCCTAGTGATCAAATCAATGTGAAACGTCTTCGCCAGTTTAGCTAAGGCCTGCCCTGCAGAACAATTTTCTTTAAATACAACGAACGAAATAATATCCCCGCTCTTCTGACACCCATAGCAATAAAAGTTACCATTCTCAGTGTCCTCCTCATAAACCTTGAACGAGGAAGTGCTCTCGCTGTGGAACGGGCAAAGAACGTGCTTCCCAGTCAACTTAATCCCATAAGATTCCATTACCTGCCTAAGAGTTATTCTGCTCTTAAGGAGCCTTGCAGAATTATTAAAATCGAGAGTCGTAGTTTCCATTTTACAATCCATGTGCTTTCTTAAACTCTTCTCTTGCTGCTTCTGGAGGAGTTGCCGTTCCACACAACATGGAACATCCATTGTGAAGCATTTCTGAACACTTAGTATATTTATGCTCTTTCTTTTCCTGACTATCTGGGTATGTTCTACAAAGAGATGGTCGCTTTTCATAGATGGTGCACTTTCGAGATTCTTTCGACCAGTGCTTACATGTATACCAGAAGAATCTTTTTCCCCCAGCAACGAAGGCACTATTCTGGAGAGGGATGACCATCTCCTTAAGCATTTTCATTTCTAGAAGGGTTCCGTTAGCATCTTGGCTATTTTGATACCTTCTGTTAATCATTTCTTTAGACATTGGGAGAGGAAAATTTTCGCAACAGCCTCCATTACAGGACAAAGATTTCCTCCATGCTTTGCTTTTGTGGTTGATAGATTGACCCAACATAACTACAACTGAAATTTTCTCGAACAAACCAATCGGGTATTTTGGGACCACGGCGGTTCTTTGCAACGCCCATCTTAATCTCTCTGGCCTTTTCCATTTCATCCGTTCTGAGAGCCCAGAATACCATGTCCGCTGATTTTTCCATTTCGGACGAGTCGCTCAAGAATGATCTGTCGTACCTCTTATCTTCACTCTTATCCACTCGTGTTCGTGCATCACGACTAACCTGATGGGCTGTTATGATGGGAACCCCTGCCCCATTATTAAAAGTATTGGCAAGATTCTTCATTTTTTTAATAGTATCGGCAACCTCAGATATTGTGTTCCCTCGACTAATTTCCGGGGAAAGAAGAGAAGCATAATCCACGTACACCCCGTGGAGTGGAAACTCATTTTGAAAATACATTAGATTATCTCTAATAGTGGAAACAGTAGAATTATTTGGTAATTGAATTATTTTAAGGATTCCATAATTTATGTTATTTTGTAAATCATCCGTGACTTCTTTAAGAAGAACTTTTTGTTCTGGAACTAGAGAGGCCCTTTGAATATCGTTACTATGAATACCTTTAGGACACTTAAACTTTGGATTCAAACTATGTAAAGAAATAAGCTCCCTCATGATCTGTTTGTGTGGCATTTCGAGTGTGAAGTACAGGACGTTCTTTTTCTGAATATACGAAGCGTTGTACGCAAAGTTTCGAAGAAGGGTGGATTTCCCCTCGGAGTAAGCAGCCGCAATAATAATTAATTCTCCATTATCAAACCCATTAGTAAGCCTATCAATCTCAACGTTGCCCGTCAGCAGTCCCGCCGAAGGGTTTGACTCTCTCCTAAAATAATCGTCCCAAAATGTTGGGACCGCTTCAGGAACTGTATCACTTGGGTAAGAATTATCATTCGCCCCTTGGAGGGTCGAAATAGAATCAATCAGGTACTTCTTAGCGTCGGCAAGACCTTTAAAATCCTGTTTCCCAATCTTCTTGCCTTGATTTAAAATCTCGCCTGAAGTTAAGAGGGCATTCCCAAAATTAATTAGGTTTTGTTCTTCAATAAAAGCTTTGCAAGTAAGTTCCAGCTTATCATTAGCTGTGAATTGATTCTTACAAAGACTCCATAAGATTTTTACTTCAGATTTCTGTTGATCGTTTAGTGATGATCCCTCTAAGTAAGCTGTTAGAATATCAATGTCAAGGATGGAGGGCCGCTGAGATTGTAAAGCTATGATCTCGAAGAGGGTTTTATAATGGCTTGAGAAATGTCGAGCTGAAACTTTGCATTTTATAACTTCTTTAAGGGCAGCATCTGCTACCGACTTTTCAGCTTGTGTTCTTGGGATAAGGGCGGAAAGAATAGTTTCCTGAAAATTTGACATTAGACCTCCACCTCGGCAAAGATAATTCTTCGCTCTGGGTCTAAAATTTTACCTGTAGACTTCACAAAAAGATTTTGGATATTATCTCCATACTTGTGCGCAATATCTTCCCAGCGTAAGTTTGTGTGGAGCAATAAATAATTTTTGGGGTGTAACCAATTTAACCTAACCAAACTTTGGAGGAAGCTGGATGAAACCTTGAATTGCAATTCTGAGCCAAAGGTTAGGCATAGAACGTCCGCTTTGGTAAGTTCATCTTCAAGAGAAATTTCTCCACCAGTAAAATGATTGCTTATCAGTTGTTCCATGCTACATTGATTTACCCGCAAACCGCCTTTGATGGCCCCCAACAAGGCGGTTTGAACTATTAAATCTTTAGCTCCATCGGCCTGACCCTGGAAACAAACTATTTTATCAGGCTTAGACCCGGTCCTAAATACGTTGGAAAGTTTGACCGAGAAATCCAAAATAATTGGGTCGATTGTAATGTGCGGATATTTAAGACCAATGTTTGTTAAGGTCAGATCGGAAAGGGGGAAGGATATCCCAGACCCAATTAACTTTCGATTAAATAATTCTTCTTCCAAACATCTACAACGAACCCATTGATTATTTATTTGTATGTGTCTTTCACCAAGACAAATTGAGCACTCGGACATTGATCTACCCCTTTAACTCTTCTCTGATTATACCCTATACTCTATTCACATGTCAAAACTAATTTTACAGAATATTTACAATAATTATTTTAACCTTATATGCTCAGAAGCTAATTTAAACTTCTTTAAATCTCTAGGCTCATGAACATATTTAAAGTCCCACGGAACCTTGTTTCCTAGCTTTTTTTTAAGCTCCCAAAAAGCCCTCTTTGCTTCAATACACATATCCAAACCACCAATTTCTTCTCCCTTACCTTGTGCTTTCCAACGAGGGTCTACTTTAGAGTCAAGCCACCAATAGCCGGGGGCTTTGATAAGTTGTGTGTCTTCTAGCCGCCAATCTTTTGGTTCTGGTAAATTAGACAGGGATTTTTCTGGGCTACCCACTAAATCTTTAGCAATAATCTTATCTAGATCGTCGTAAGAAACCGATCTTTTATCTCTTTCATCCGCCAGCCAACGGCTGCTCTTGTGCGCCATCCAAATCTCCTATGCCGTAATTCCACCACAAACTGTACAAAATCCATTTACTGAAATAGTATTCTCAGAACAGCCCCAGGGGCAAAACCTTTTGACCCGAACGTCTTCTGGTTTTGTTGGGATAACTTTTCCAAACTGTTTTTTACCATTTGGAGATTTTTTAGACAAATCTTTAATTTCACAACTGTGGACAGCTTCGCCGTGGAACAACTTTGTGCTTTCCATGGCTTACTTCTTTTTTCTAAATTTTCCTTTTATCTTTACTATATCCCCATATCTTGAATTTGAGACACACCAAAGAGTTTCTTTCGAGGGTTTTTCTACAACAGTTTTAACTTCTAATTTGGTGGTCATGTGAATCTTCTTTCTTAATTGGGTTAATATTATCATGCCCTGGTTCAGCAACTTCTCTTGTAGCTATTGTATGTAAAACTGATTTCCAATCACCGTTGTAGTGGAGGCTTCTATCGTCCACATAAAAAAGGCTGGGAAGTTTTATGTTAGTAATCAAAGAATAAGGAATCTCATACTTTTTCATCCAATCCGCTATAGCCTCTTTTCCTCCTCCACCAGCTGCCCTGCATGAAAAAATTATAATTTCAAAATATTCATCAAGCTTGATAAGAGCTTCTCTTGCTCCAACAGATGGCTCACCATTTATAATGTGCGGTGCTATAAACCTGCTAGGTTCTACCAAAGTATTATCAAAGTCGATTGATATTTTATGTTTCATTTTAGGTCTCAAGTATTGCTAAAATTTAGGAATTTTAACTTAAGCTTTTTCTAATTCAGAACGATATATAGGCCAATGTTGTGGATGATTATAATCATCTTCATTTTTAACCAAAATCGTGTACAACACTTCAAAAGGACTCTTTGTTTTTTTATCTTTAGAAATACTAATAACTTTCCCAGGAGTTCTGGGCATTTGAACCCCAATCAATTTAACTGTATCCCCAATCTTAATGCCTGCATGCTCCAAAATAACCTCTTTTTTTATACCTATTTTCTTTGACATTCTTACTACCCTCCCTCTTGTACGGTTGATTTAAGACACGATTGTTTAAAATTACGACCGGGAGGCCACACCAACACACTTACAGGCCTATTTGAATCTCTGAGCCCTATAAAACGACCACCCCAGAAGCCGTTCAGAACCTCCAAATCATATTAAATTTTGCTCAAGAGCGGGGAATGTTGTTTTTTAAGGCTTTTGCTATCAAGAAGTGTAGCCCCGGCTTTAGACTCTGCTTTATCTTTGGCTGTAATACTTGGTTGTAAAGGTTTTAAATGGCCTTTCATTTCATTTCTTTTCTTTTCATCTCTTTTCTTTTCTTTTAACCAGTCTTTGTCAGTATCATGTCGGGACACTGTCGGGACACTAACAGAACCTTGTCGTTCGGACTCCTTTTTTTCCATCTTTTTCGCACGTCTTTTAGTATATTCATCAATTCTATCCCAAATTTTTAAACATCTATATTTTCCATTTTTGGTAAGGTCAAATAAACCTAGTTCTACAAAATAATCAAGAATCTCTTTAATTTTAGTCTGTGGTATGTTGAAATCATGCGCAAGGAGTTCTAAATCGGGTTCGAGGGTACAGTCCCGGTACTGTTCGGTTACTTTTGTTCCAATAAATTCAAGGCAGCGAAAATAAACACCATACCCAGCAATATTATATTTTAATCTTACCTTAACAATTCTGGGGTCATCCCCAGCATTACAATCATGACTTATGTATTTCATTACTACCCCTTAAATTAAAAAACCTTTGACCGCCAAGTAAGGCTCTAATGTTGGGCTCAAGGGGGAGGGGTAATCCCGCTTGTCTAAGTAGGTCGGAGGCTACTTAAACCATTAGAGTCTTACTAAGCATCAAAGGCTACTTATTGGCCTTTTACCCCAAGGCTAAAAGGAGGATACACCAAAAACTTTGGCCCGTCAAACAAATTATTGTTTATCTATGTGAAATCTATCTTTGATGCAATCCGGTATATTCGTTAAATAGATTATTCCATTTTTTCTAAACCCCTTAGGGTTTCTTTTTCCAACCGATGTAAAATCGCTTTCATTGAACATTTTATCTGTAACTGATATTATTTTTTCTTCCACTAATTTCATATACTCATCGTCGGGATGACCCGGAATTATTTCATCCACTATAACTCGATCAAGTTCATTGTGGAAGGAAACTAAACAAATAAAGTTTCTCACATCGTCGGACCATAGAACGTCCATAGGTTTTAATTCACTTACCCTTCCCCAAAAGGGGTATATATCAGCTTCGCCATTTATGGTCACGGCTCTTAAATAAAGTACCCAAGCTTCCATTTTTAAATGCATAAATCTTCCTTAAAAACTTTCCTAGACCCAGCAACTTCCCCCCTTAAAGCCCAAATAGCCCTATCATACCTGCTTCTAATCTTAGATGCTGTGATACCATACATTTTGCCTATCTCATCAAAATCTTTTGGGTTATCATGAAGGCCTATGTGAAGCATAATTATTTTTTTTTGAAATTCTGATATCCCCACAGCCCTCTCTAAATATTTTTCAGTGTCTAAAATACTTATTCTTTGCTCCAGTTCTATATTTCTACATTTTAAAACATGTATTAAAGGTATGTCTTCAATAGATTGTGGATAATGACTTAATTCTGAATCTTTAGTTATCTCACCTTTTCTAAAACCATCAAATGATTTTTTCACTGTTTCCGACAACTTGGAATTTGGTTTTTCATTTAGTCTCTTAACAGCTTTATAAAAAGAATACTGAAGGTTTACAGGTAGGTGTACCAATCCTCCCTTTTCCATCAAAACCCTCCCAACTCTTTGATGAATCCAATAAGTTGCATACGTTGATAATCTTACATTCTTTCTCACATTAAATTTGTCAACCGCCTTAATTAGACCAACATTTCCTTCTTGGATTAAGTCTTCAAAATCAAGGCCCATCCCCGCCGCATGTCTGTAGAGATTAGCTATTTTTAAAACTAAAAACTGATTGTTTTCGATTAAAAAATCTCTGGCTTCTTTATCGCCCTTAGACACTTTAATGAGATACTTTCTTTCAGTTTTTCTGTCTAAGACCGTTATAGGTTTAAATGATGGGAGTCGCAAGATTGCACTTTCTTTCTCTTAGTTCTACTATCATACCTCAATTGTGTCTGTTTGTCAAGCCAAACCTTCAATTAGAGATTTTCTACCCCGCAGCATCTTATTTACTTGGTCGTCTGTAAGGCTCTTAAATCCGGTTCCGTCCTCGTTTATAAAATCGGCAGTTATTCCACGCTGTTCTAATAGATTTAAAACATTATCCTCGATAGTATCTACCGTTAATAAATTATCAATAAATATGGTTTTGTGTTTGCTCGTCATTCGGCTTATTCTGCCAATTAGTTGAGTCGTTGCAGCACTATTAAAGAGTTGATTGACAAGCACTAATCTTGCAGAATTTTCTAGGTTTATGCCCCTAGTCCCCGCCCGTGTGAGCATTAAAACATCTCTTTTACCTTCTTTAAACTCCTCAAGGTGTTGATCTCGTGTTTTTTCATTTTCTCCACTAAAAAATCCAATTCTTCTGCCCATATTTTTAGCAATTTTTGCAAACGCCAGGAGCTGCGAGATATAAGTACTGTAGACAACCACAGGCTGCTTACCTACAGAATCAAGATAAGAAACGAACGCTTGCCCCTTAGCGGATACTTTTTCAGGGTTTTCTTCTTTTTCAAAACCCTCAAGCTTCCCGTCACAAATCTTAAGTAAATTATAGCACAGTTCACTTCCACGGATTTCCTTATTTTTATATTTTTTAAGTTGCTCAGTATACTCTTTTTTTTGGCACGGAAGTAACTCCACACGAATATTTTTTATAACTTTGCTTGGTAGCTGAACTGACACATCATCATAAGTACGCCTAAGATAAAATTTATTCATGAAATCTTTTAGCTCTTTAATTGCCTCTAAACTCTTAGGACCTACTATTTTTTCCTGAGTTTTTAATGTATGGTATATGGTTCTAAAGTATTTTGTTTCTACTTTACAAAACTTATCTTTAAACGATTGGAGATCGATAAGGCCGGGGCATATTATTTCAATATGGGAATACACCTCCATCAATGAAACTTCCATACTTGTGGCGTTTAATATAACAACTCTTTGAGCCTTATCGGTTAGTCGCTTGAGTGCAATGAACGTTTGACTCTCAGCATTGCGAAATAAGCCCTCATCTATTATTATCATTTTAAAATTAGTTTTTAAAAGATTTTCAATCCTTATTCTCATGGTAGGAAACCCTAAAATTAATACATTCCACTTACGACTTAAATACTTACATTCCTTATCACTTTCATCGCCTATGAGGGGGGTTAGCGTTGTAAAATTTTTAATGGTTTTAAACCAATCTGATCGAACCGCCTTTGGAGCCACCACTAAGCAATCATTCCTAGACAGTTCTTCAGTGTTATGAAGAAGTTGTATTGCGGCCACACTTTGAACTGTTTTACCCAAACCCACAAAATCCCCAAGTATTATTCTGGGCGTTGATTGTAGCGCAGCTACCCCAAGACGTTGAAACGGATACAATTCTAAACCGGAAATCCCAGGCACGGTGAGAGTTACATTTTTCAGAGTTTTTAATTGGGCTAAATCCATAAATCTTTCCAATAAATTATAAATGTCCAACCATCACGATTGGCATCATATAGAGCATACTACATTTTAATTGGGGCTTAAAGACAATTCTTAGTAAATTTTGAATAATCGGTAGGACTTTCTAATAAATATTTCTTATGGGGTGGAAAACCATGAAGCTTTTTAAAAATTATAGGGTCATAGTGGCACTCTTTATGTAAAACCATACAGTTTTTAAAAGTAGCTCGGCCCCCCTTACAAATAGGAATCTTATGGTGATAGCAAGCATCTTTCCAATTATAACTTATATACTTATGGCAGTATTCACAAATTCCTTTGCAATAAGCAAATCTTTTTCTCTTCAGCCTGTCCCTAAATATCAGCTTGTGTTTCCAAACATATTCTTTGTAGTGCATACCAGTCTTTTTTAAAAAATATCTTCCACTTGATGTATTTAAGGGAATATTATATCTTTTTAATTCCCGTTTAACCGCCCCACCACTTGTTTTATATTGTTTTGCAATGAACCTTAAACTTCTCTCCTTTTTTATATATAAAACCCTAAGTTTGTTCTCCGGTATGTTCAATCGCCTGGAAGAAAAGTTTCTTTTTCTTTTCACTAAAATATTTTTGGACAGTAATTTTTTTATTCTTCCGTTTAGACACGTACGACTTGTTTTTAATTTTTTGGACATGTCTTTAAGAATAACATTTTCATTGTACAGCTTCACTATATCATCATTAGAAATTTTAAATCTTTTTGAGGGCTTTCGATCTTTTCCAAAAATGCCGTCTAAATGTTTTTCGACGGTACTAAAGTTTATATTTAATTTTTTATGTATTTCTGAAGTTGACATTCCATCCAAATAGAGCCTTGCTATCTTACTATCCTCGATTGGCTCAATCCGCCTTCTAAGGAGGCCTTTATTTATATTTCTATAAATAAAAGAACCAACTGTGCTTTCTTTAACACCCAATATTTTAGATATCTCTAGGGCTGTTTTTCCACCATTATATAAAGATATCGCCTTTTCTGCATCAACTATCTTTTTCATTTTAGCTGCTAACCCCCAGCAGGGTGCTTAAGTCCAATGTCGCTTGGTCTGGAACTTTGTAATCGGTGATAGTTAGAAACAAGGCTGGCGCAGAAATTTCATAAAATGCGCCACGAATTAAGTTTAATCGGCAAAATCCAGTCCCATCTGAAATAACTGATTGATAGTCTTTAGTCACTAACGTACTTCCACCGGAAGAGTAAGGATAGTTACTTACAACTTTACAACGAATCATAATGTTACTAATTGGTTGACCTCCCGCATCTATAAGATATATATAGGCGGCGCATAGGCTTGGGCTAGGGGCAGTTGGTTGGAACGAGGTACAATTAATAATTACTGTAGCATTTCCATTGACTATTAAGTTGTAAGGCTGTGTGGGAAATGAAATAAAAGATTTGAAAAAAAGTACGCTAAAACTAGATGTAGGAAGTCCCAAGATAAGCTGTCCGTTTATATCTGTAATCCCAGTAGCTAAAGTAATTTGGTTCGTAGTATTTTTTATGGTTACTTTAACACCAGGGATTGGCAAACTATTTTGGTCGAGGAACACGAACGTAATTTCATTGCTACCTGAGATAGGTTGTATGATCGAAATAATTGTATTGAGATCATTTTCTATAACGTTCAGCCCAGAGAGAAGAGTGGACTCTAGGGCCATATTGTCTTCGATCTCTTCAACCTCTCCAGAAACTGAAAGCAACAAATTTTGAGAGGCGATATCGGAGGAATCTATTGGGATAGCGGGGTTAACTAAAATTTTTGCAGCCACGGCGCTCGCAATCGCAGTTTGATTAACATTAGCTACCGGATTTGCAAAAACAAGCTCCTCTACAGAAGCACCCTGATAAGGAGAGGTTGAGTTGCTATAATATGCGGTATAAACTGCAGGCACATTATCTATTACTTGGGCAAAATCCCTCGAATAAAGTCCCGGTTGTCTAGCGGCGTCAACTTGGGTTAAATTAACTTGAGTGAATGTTGAAGTAAAGGCAGTTCCGGTCCAGTAAAATCCATCGCTGTGGCGTTGGAGAGTAACCAGGGGGGACTGCCCTGTAACCCCTATGCCTCCAAAGGTGATCAATAATTGTAGGCTATAAGTACTTCCAATAGGTAATGGCACGGTTGTTCCTCTCACCCTAAGCTAAAATTTAGGTAATTTTTCGGAAGGATGGATCAGAAAGAATCTCCCTAACCCGCACCTGTATAGGCTTTAGACATATGCCTTCCGACTCTAATTTTGAGGTGCTTAAGACGCAGTTTGATCGGTTAGCTGAGGTAATGGAATTCATTTCAGCGTGGTCCAGAGGTTCAAATTCATGGGATGGGTCTACCAACTCTCTATAGAGCTTAACAATATCATAGGGGGATATTGTTCCTGGGTTAACAACATTGTAAATTCCGGTCCTTCTCCTGCGTATTAGCTCATCCAAAACCTGTAAAAAGTCCGGGATAACCGTCATGGAATTTTGGATGTCGAGGACTTTTTTGTAGCTACATATTTTTGTGAGCAGGTTTCGTGGGTTTGAACCGCCGTCAATTGGCATGCGAATTCTTAGCTGTAGGGTGTAAGGATAAAGACTTAAAATCTCTTCGGAAATAGCTTTTGTTTTTGAGTAGAAAGAACATTTTGAGAAATGTGGTGGCTCCTCTTCGGAAAGATGTAGGTCTGGGGAGCTGTGATAGACACACCCACTTCCAATATGGATGAGATAGATTCCCTTTTTCTGGCATTCTTTAACCAACTCGAATGGAAAAGTTATGTTTGACTCAATAGTTTCATTGTGGTGGGCTTCACACCAATCAACATTTGGCCTTCCAGTTCTCCCAACAGCGTTGATAACAGTATCATAATGTTTGATAACCGACATGTCTTTAGAGGTTTTACAATTCAGGTATTTGGCGATTTCAGTACCAATGAAACCGTCACCTAAGACGATTGGGTCCAATTTAGACTCCTATTTAAAGTTTTCTTTAATTGTCTTGACAATAACTTCTGGGGCGACAAACGCATCTGGGTTACACAATTCTTCCTCCCACCATACGAACGGATCGGGTCGGAGATACTTAGGGTCTTTTAAAAGATTTATATTCTCTACGTGGCCGTAAATGTTGGGATGCCCAGAACCCCACAGAACGACGACCTTTTTTCCAATTGACCAACAAAAGTGTTGGATGAAACTATCTACGCAAACTACAGTTAAGGCGCTTTTAACCAAGGTGTTAAGCTGATCCAAAGGCATTTCCATTATTTCTTGGACTTCATAATCTACTTGTAATAATTTTATAAGCCAATCCCAAAAGGGATAAGATTTTGCGTTGATTCTGCCATTACGAAGGGGTCTAACTCCCTTAGCTACTAGAATTAAAGGCTTCATATTTCCACTCCGTACATAGCCGCATAAGCGTATTTTAGCTCCGTTTTATGCCCCACATCGTGCATATATTTACTTATGTTATGCTTATCTCCATATAAAAATTTTAACTCTTCCGTAACGCCAATACACTTCTCCCCCTCAAACATATCGGGATAGCATACAGCCAGAGTTAGTTCCTTATATTTTTCTTTAAGTTTTGGCAGGATAGCCATTTTAAATACCAAGTGATCTCCACGCCCACTGTCGAGCAAAATTAGTTTCTTTCCTTCGTACTCTCTTAAGGTTTCTTGGAATATCATTTCATCGTGCCAGTATTGTTGCTGAGTATCCTTCTCACCCTTTTCGGAGCGAATCCCACCATTTTGTGACTGGTAATGATAAGTTATAGCTTTTGGGTCTATAATTAGCTTGTATCCTTTTTTAAACAATCCATAGGTGTGCAAAGTCTCTTCTCTAAAAGCTTTACGACTTAATGTAGTTTCAAAGCCTTGGATTCCTCTGCGATATAAGTAACAGCCCCCGTAAAGATGCTCGTTATCACTCTTAACCCCATCCCAAACAAACCACTGGCAGTTACTTTGTATATTGGAGATTAAATTGGGTGGCATTTCCCTTTTTTGAACTCCAGGAGGTGCTACACGCCCTCCAACGGCCCCCACACCATCTTTCATGTGCGAGCAAAGTATTTCTAGACAGTTTGGTTCGAGAACACAGTCGTCATCTACACGAAGCACGAACGGGGTTTGTGCCATATCCTGTACTATTTGGTGTCCCCAATGTTGTCCCATCTTTCTGCCATTAAGTACACGCCACCCAATTCCCTTTTCATCAAATGTTTGCAGTATATACCGAATCGTTTCGATGTCCCTAATATCTTTTTGGTCGGTCGAGTCATCATAAATTATAACTTTTTTGGGCCTTAGAGTCTGGTTAGCAATAGACATCAAAGTTAGTGGGAGGGTGGAAAAATAACGGTCCTTGGTGCAAATATCAATAGTTACTTGTAACATTATTAAACCTTATCAAATCTTAATGGTCGATCAAATAAATCCTTGCCTTCCAAGATCGCTTTTCTAATGTGATCTCTATCCGTGAATATTGGTAAATCATACTCTCTATGCGCCGTGTCCTGTATTTTTTTAATGATTCTATCAATTGTTTTTTCAATATCATCTGTACACCCAAAGTAGGATAAGTGCTTACCGCCATTTTCTATGATCGGAGCCTGAGAATAACGAGCCCCGCAAGGAGTTAATTGTTGAAGCTGGTAATAGGGCAGGATTTTAGCTTCCGCCCAGGGGTCGGCGGCTTTTGTGTTTTCGTTGTAATAAAATAGGTCCATCTTTAAAGATTTAATTCCGTCTTCAGGTTTATATTTTTTTACAGCCTCGGCATTTGGTATTTCATCACAATCCGAAATCATAATGATGTCACTACCCTTACACTTAGTGAGACCTCGCATAATACAGTCCCGTTGATGTCTTTCGATAGACCAGGAGTCGGTGGCCGGGTAATCGTCCATTACAAGATAAGTGACCTTGTTCAGCCACTTCTCAAACCTATGTAGGTTATTGTGAAAGTTCAATTCTTTTTTAATGTTTCCGTGAGTTCTTGTGGCTTCAACGATAACAAACCTGTCAACTACGTCGTATAGCTCCGTGAAGCGCCTTTCCAGTATTTCAAATTCATTGTTGAATGGGAAGCAATCAAAAACAAACGGTCTTTCACGCCTTATTTGGTTTTTATTACAATACCAGATAGTTGTTCCAACACCTACTCCAAAAGATTCAAGCTTGTCTGATACAGCTTGGTCTACCCCCGCCCAAGCGTGGAAGTCGTGTCCACAGAATAAACCATTTTCCGTAAGCAATTCTTTCCAAGCATCAATATCTTCGCATACATCCTTGTACTCATGTGAGGCGTCAATGAAAATAAAATCAAAAAAAATATTTTTTTCTTTGAATAAAGCGGCGGCATTTTTAGAACTCATCCTAATAGGTATTATTTTACCTGCCATAATTAAATCTAAATTATTTTGAAGAAATTCATAAAAAGCATGATCTCCCCCCATCGATTTAGCAGATGAGTGGTTTGTTTCTTTTTCTACCTCAGACCCTCCCCAAGTATCTACGCAGTAAAGAATTGCATTTTCATGTAGGTTATCACCAATGGCCCTGGAGCTTTTGCCATGCCATGCCCCTATCTCCGCAAAATAAATTTTATTTTCCACTTTTAAACCTCATTTTACGAGCTTTATTTAACTGTTTTATTCTATTTTTATAATTTTTAGGGTTAGTTAGCCACAATTTAATTGCCTCGCTATGTTTTCTTTTTGTTTTAAGTGATTTTTTAAACCCTGTGGATTTTATCCTAGCTAACTCAACAGCCTCTGGGTGTTCTCTATAAAACCTTAACTTACCTTTACTAATAGCATTTTTTCTTTCCCGATCATGTGGTTTTCCTAAATTAGCTAACCGTAATTTTTTTCTTGTCTTTAATGGCGTAACCATGCCCAACCTACTCCCGGCTGTTGGACAAAGATTGTAAACTGGGCTTAACTTATTAATATATTTCTGTTCAATTAACAATAATTTTTTATTATTTTTTATATACTCTAGTATTTCAAAATTAAAAATATTTTTACCATACTTATTCCACGTTTTTTGAAGATACGGGTTATAGTGTTTTTTATGTAATAGCTCATATAAATGCTGTTTCCATCGCTTATCTAAGTTGTTGGAAGACCCAACGTAGAATTTACCATTCTTTTTATTTGTTATCTTATAGATTCCACCAATTTTCATTTTTTACCCCTATTCATAGCTTCTTTTCCTAGCCACCGTAATTCCACATCGCTCATAAAACCGTCACACCCCTTAGCGTTTTCAATGTTTGGCTGCCCAGTACAATAACGCTCCCTAAGGATTCCATTATTTCTTCTAAGCAAATCCTCCCCACCCGGCCAGTTTTTAAAACTTACATTTCCTATGTGGTATATGGGGAAAGTACCCTTCATTTGATTTGGACCATAATATTCTTGGGTTGGCAGGACTTGCACAACCTTATATCCAGCATCCTCTATTTTACAACATAGGTCTGTATCTTCCCCATAGGCTGGGGCGAATGAAAAATCTAAATATTGGATTTCTCCATCTTTTCGGATGGCTAGTTCCTCAAGAATATCTCGTCTCACCATAACACAAAATCCAATTAAAAAATCACGTTTAGCCTCTGGACAAAATGCTTTCATAGGTCCCGTAATTCCAACTTTTTCATCTTTAAGGAACCATTCAACTAAAATATCTATCCATACCCCTTTTGGTTGTTGAGACAAAAGAACACAATCATTATTTAAAAGAATGCAATATTTACCTACTGAAGCTTTTATACCATCATTGGTGGAAATTGTATAGCCACGGGCTTCTGGAAAAGTTATAAGTTTGAAAGGATCGCCCAAAGATTTAACATATTCATCAGTATTATCTTCCGATCCATTACTCACTATAATTATTTCTACATCCTCCAGATTTGTATATTTAATAATGCTTTCACAAAGAGGCCTGAGAAGTTCTTCGCATTTTCCCTTTGTAGGTATTATAATGCTATATTTTACGGGCATATTGATTTCCCTTTAAAGATTTGGATATTTTTTTACAATGACTTTTACTAAGATGCTTTCCTTTTTTAGTTTTCCTATTAAATTCCACTGTATCCGGCCTCTTTCTTCCAAACATTGGATTTTTATCCCCTATTAATTTAATCCCGTACATAGGATTATTTCTACCGGACACGTTTGCATGATTTCGTTTCATTTTTTCTTTTGTTTCTTTTGTGTGTTTAAACCCCTTTGTAAATGGTGAATCATTTAATTGTGGGTTTAGGGCGGAAATTAAAAATTGTTCTTCTTTATCTAGGTCGGTGGTGTTTTTTATAATAAAAAACAAATGAGATTTTTCTCCATATTCATTCCAGGATTTCTGTAATTTTGGGGAATGGCTTTTATTACCCCTTAATAAACTTATGTGCCCACGCCATCTATTAGCAATATTTTTTGATTGTCCCACATATATTTTTTTACTCGCATTACAAAATATTCCATAAATACCCGAAATATTTCCAATATTTTTGGCTAACTTTGGAACAATTCCAGCATAAGTATAGTTTGGAAATGGTGCGTGTGGATTAGATGCTCTCATTTATACCTTCTTTATCGGGCTGATGTGCACAACGATGTCTTCAACTACATTCCAATAATGTGTTTTGGCATATTCCTTAGCTTCTTCTGACTTAGCTTCCCAGGGGTTTAACCACTGGAGGCCATGTCCGATGACTTTAAAATCGAAAGGTAGTTTATCTAATTTTTGAGCCTCTCTAAAAACAGAGTGGTAAAAAACGAAAGTGAATTCATTAACTCTTCTCAGGATATCTGGATTTGAGAAAGACCTTAAACTGGTGTAATAGGGGCTAATTATTTTTATAATTGCATCATTTTTACAAATTCTGTATAATTCTGCCATAAAAGCCTTGTCATCTTTGATAATCGAATAGGTGTGGGTGCAGTTAACCTCATCGACAGAATTATCTGCTAAAGGCCACGGGTAAGAATTTAAGTCATGGACTATATCCACAGAATCCGTTTTTACAAAATCGATTCCAGTAAAATCTAGTTCTTTACCGCCCCTTGAAGAAATGGCTAATTTCAAGTAAATCTCCTTTAAGGTTTTCTTATCACACCAATACCAGCAAATTCAGAAGAGTTGTCTATAAATTCCGTCTTTTCACCCTTAAGCTCTTCCCAGAGCTTCCAAACAAAACAGCCTGCTTTTTCATGAAGTTTTGTATTTTTTATGTCGTGAAGGGCTACTAGCCCACTACTCTTTACGAATTTGGAATAAAAATCATAGTCTTGTTTTACGCCCTCATAAGAATGGTCGCCATCGATAAATAAAAAGTCAAGCTTTTTATCTCCAACCGTTTTTTCGGCCCATTCCTTGACATGTCCAGCGTGTGAATCTCCAAAAAATATGTTGACATCTTCCCCGATTGAGAGCAGTCTTTGCTTTACGGCAGCCATTTCTGTGTATGATCGATTAATTCCCCAACCACCGTTTGGAAAATCAATTCCAATTTTTAGGGATGGGTCATTAGCGATGGCCGACCATAAGTAGAAAGTCATCCCATCTGCTGTTCCTATCTCCATGAAATTTTTTATTTTTTCTTTCGAAAGCATGTCCATAAGCTGAACTGTTTCTTCCCTAGCCTGCATGGAGCCAAATGTTTTATTTGCCCTATCGTATAGTTTTTCTGACTCTATGGACATTAATAAATCTTTTCGGTATTCATGTCTAAGTGTCCACACTTTATCCCAGTATCAACGCAAATCTTGTATCCAAGTTTCTTTATTTTCTGATAGAAATACAAGTCTTGAGTCATAAGCATAGAGCCACCGGAAGACATCTCATTGACCGTTTTAAAAAATGGTTTTTCAAGTTTTGGATTCTCAAACAAGGAACGTTTCATGAGGGCGAAACCCATACCGCACCCATTAACCTCTACAACATCCCCAGGTTTCCAGTTAAGATTTACTTCAAATGGAACAACTGAGTCAATATCGCCGTTCCCATAAATAAGCGGCAATGGTGGTTCACCTTTCGTCCAGTACAGTCCAGAAGCAACATCATAGTCAGCCATTCGCTGATAAAGCTGTATTAGAGGACCAAAACTATTTGGCATGAAGGGGACGATAATATCATCTTCTAAGAAGAGGATATATTTAAAATTTTTAAGCTGTTCATTATTTAAAAATTGGTCTATTGCTAAGTTGTATGCCTCTCCAACCTCATATCCAGAAATAATCATTTCTGTGATTGGAACATTCATTGGCTTTACGAACCTCTTCCAACTTTCAACAACCCAGGGGTGTAACCCAACCCAGTGTTTTAATTCTACACTAGCCTTGCATTCTGGGCAGTGTCCACTTACTTTTGTTGTCCCTCGTGTAGCTACCACTATTAAAGTGGAATAATTTTTATAAGTATCGCCTTTTAAAATCAAATTTTCCCATTTTGAAGAAATATTAGAACCAATCATTTCATTCAAATCTAATACACCATCTTCGGGCATAAAAATCTCCTTGTACTTACAGATTATACCACAAAATATGGTGGGTGTAAAGAGGCTAGATTATGACAGGACGGACGTTAGGAGGAACCACTGCTTCTTTTCAGCGACAATCTGACCCGATAAAAAGCTAGTGACAGTACCTGCGATATTTGATGGTACGGCAGTAGTTGTGGCGTTTGAAACACCCCAGAAAGGCATCAGGATACTTCCACCAAAAGCCCCCTGTGCGGAGGCTATTGTTGTTGCTCCAGAAGGCTGAATAATAGCGGCTACAGTTGATTGGCCATAGTTCGTGAATCCGATGGCATTTCCGCTTGAATTTATTACTGAAGCTATCCACCAGTTACCACCAGTTAAGTTAATATTAGAACTAATAGGGAAGAATCTGATGCTGGAATAACCTCCCCACGCAGTCGCTATTGTGGATAGGTTGCTGCTTGCGGAGTTAGTAGACCAAGAGTATGAGGCTGAGACAGATGTTCCTAAACTGATAGTTGAGCCGTTTAAGGAATAGAATCCAAGATTGATAGAAAATCCAGCAACGTTGCTGGATGTTGAAGCAATGTTCAGCATGAAGTCTAATCTTGTAGCGCTTAAGACACCTGGGCAATAAAAAGGTTGAACGAATAAGGAACCAATCTGTCCTGAAGCAAGAGCGATTGGAACCGCTCCACCAATACTGTCCAGAAATCCATAGGTAACTGGTGTTCCAGAAAATCCTGAGTAACCAGAGTAACCACTCAGCCCACAGAAACCACTATAGCCTGAGAGACCACAGAAACCGGAATATCCACTTAGACCACAAAATCCAGAATAGCCGGAATACCCAGAAATACCAGAACCTGAATATCCTGAGTAGCCTGAAACCCCCGAACCAGAATACCCTGAGTAACCTGAGAGACCACAGAAGCCACTGTAACCCGAAAGTCCACAGAAACCACTGTAACCTGAGAGACCACAAAAGCCTGAGTAACCACTCAGACCACAAAAACCACTGTAGCCACTATAACCAGAAATTCCAGAACCAGAATATCCAGAATAACCTGAGAGACCACAGAAACCGCTGTAACCTGAAAGTCCACAGAAACCACTGTAACCTGAGAGACCACAGAACCCACTGTAACCTGAGAGGCCACAAAAGCCTGAGTAACCTGAAAGTCCACAAAAGCCACTGTAACCTGAGAGACCACAAAAACCGCTATAGCCCGAAAGTCCACAAAAACCGCTGTAACCACTCAACCCACAGAAGCCTGAGTACCCAGAAAGTCCACAGAAACCGCTATAGCCACTCAAACCACAAAACCCGGAATAACCAGAGTAACCAGAAATTCCAGAGCCTGAATACCCGCTATATCCAGACAAACCACAAAATCCTGAGTAGCCGCTTAACCCACAGAAGCCTGAATAACCTGAGAGTCCGCAGAAGCCCGAATAACCACTAAGTCCACAAAATCCAGAATAACCAGATAAGCCACAGAAACCTGAGTAACCGCTTAACCCACAGAAGCCTGAGTAGCCGCTTAACCCACAGAAACCAGAATATCCTGAAATTCCAGAACCACTATATCCAGAATAACCTGAGAGTCCACAAAAGCCACTATAACCTGAGAGTCCACAAAAGCCACTATAACCTGAAAGTCCACAGAAACCTGAGTAACCACTAAGACCACAGAAACCAGAATAGCCTGAGAGACCGCAGAACCCAGAGTAACCAGACAGACCACAAAAACCAGAATAGCCTGAGAGACCCGTGTATCCAGAATAACCAGAAGCCCCTGGGTTTTGACCTGAGAAACCAGAGTAACCACTGAGCCCACAAAAGCCTGAGTAACCGCTTAGACCACAGAAGCCTGAGTAACCTGAGAGTCCACAAAAGCCACTGTAACCTGAGAGACCACAGAATCCTGAGTAGCCAGAAAATCCTGGGTTCTGTCCAGAGAAGCCTGAATAACCACTAAGCCCGCAGAAACCTGAATAACCGGAGAGACCGGTATACCCAGAGTAGCCTGAGATTCCAGACCCAGAATAACCACTGTATCCTGAAACCCCAGAACCCGAATATCCAGAATAACCAGATAAGCCACAGAAGCCTGAATAACCAGAAAGTCCACAGAATCCGCTATAGCCACTCAAACCACAAAACCCGGAATAACCTGAGAGGCCACAGAATCCACTATAGCCACTTAAACCACAGAAACCGGAGTAACCACTTAAACCACAAAACCCACTATAACCAGACAGACCTGTGTATCCAGAATAACCCGATATTCCACAAAAACCACTGTATCCTGAGAGACCACAGAATCCAGAATAACCGGACAGACCGCAGAATCCTGAGTAACCAGATTTTCCAGAAAAACCTGAGTATCCAGAGTAACCTGAGATTCCAGACCCAGAGTATCCAGAGTAGCCTGAGAGACCACAGAATCCACTATAACCAGATACTCCCGTATAGCCAGAATAACCTGAACCTCCAGAGTACCCTGAACCTCCAGAATACCCAGAGCCTCCAGAATACCCAGAGCCTCCAGAATACCCAGAGTAGCCAGATACTCCAACAGCGCCATCTAAGTTGACCGACCAAGAACTGTAGGTACTTCCAGAACCAGCGTTAATTGACGTACAGGTAGCGGTCATAACGCCTGTAATTGGGTCATATGCAACAACAAGTGCGTTAAAATAATTTGTTATTGCTAAAGTTGGAGTCACAACAATTTCTTGATTAAAAGAATAAGCTAGTTCCACGCCAACTGTGAATGTGACATTTTGTCCAACAGCTGGAACAGCAAATGAGGTGGAACTGGTAGTAAAGTACCTATCTCCACCACCACCTATCATGGCTTTAAGGGCCGTAGCTGTTATATCTGTAACAGGTCCAGTAACATCGGTGGAGTTACCCTTGACGGTTAATGGTGGTGTGTAAGCAAACAGGCCGTTAGTAAGTGAAGTTGGCGCAATTTTACCGAGGCTATCGTAGGCTACTATAACAATTGGAATGTCATCAGGCATAAAATTTCCTCTGTAAAATAACTAAAATTTAGGTATTTTAAGTATTAAACAACTATACCCTTAAAATAGTCCGAATATTCAGCTATTGGAGACTCCTTTATTATTTAGATGACAATCACAGAGTTAGAGAGTAACTGGAGCGGGTTTTCCTTTTGCATACTCTTGATTTATAGCTTCATTCAGCGCCCTTAATTGGTTCTGAAGCTTCTCAATGTTTGCCAAGGCATCGTATGCCGCAGCCTTTAACTCAACTATTTTCTTCTCGTCCATTTCACTTCTCCTATTGGTTTATTTACAACCTACACCATCGGTGTTGAAATCTTCGTGGCAAACTTAGTCAAGGCCGGAGCGACACACGTAGAACAGACTGAAGGTTGCCCCATTGCAAACATACCAGAGGGTACGCCTTGGCTCATTATAGGTGTTCGCATCACGTTACAGTTAATCTGAACCCCGTTCAGCAAGAAAATAGGGAACTGAGTCATCCCCGCAGATTTAAGAACTTCTCCACAAACATCACAAACTTCTTCCGTCACTGCTGGTGTTACGATCTTTTGCATTACAGCCTCCTTTAAATTTTATAACCCTGTAAACGAAGTCACCAACCATCCCGTAGCTTCCATGTCCTCGGCCATTTCATCTCCTTAACGTAGTGAATACGTGTTAGTGCTGTTCTTCTTTTGAGGCCACAAAAGATCGCTCAAGGCCACCCCCACAACCGCCCCGCCCATGTCCCACATAAACGTGTCGAAAGC
>QGNH01000740.1_pt1 | contig 24650 bp, 37 predicted proteins | sample 1735481 | NCBI WGS metagenome assembly QGNH01 (sample SAMN09239004, study PRJNA386568) | Viral metagenome, whole genome shotgun sequencing project.
AGGAACGCGTTGCCGATCGACGCGGCGGCCTTGTCCGAGATCCCAGCCGACGCGGCGAGAGACGACGTGCCTGCTTGGAAGTCGCTCCCCATCTTGATCGCTGCGGCCCCGACCACGGCCGCGCCTGCCGCGACGCCGAGAAGGGCCGTGCCGCCGAGGGACGACATCCCTTTGGAGAACGACTTGCCTTTGGTGTCGGCCTCGTCGAACTTGTCGCCGGTCTTGTCGAGAGCTGTCCCGAGAGGGGCGAAGACGCTGCCTGCCGAGCCGGCGATCTTGTGGAAGATGTTGCCGATCTTCGAGCCGGCCTCGTCCATCTTCCCCGAGGACTCGTCTGCTGCTGCGTCGGCCGCGAGGGACGTCTCCTCGAAGGCGGCGACTGCGCCAGCACTTGACCCGGTGATTATGGCTTTTATCACTCGGTCGGCCACTGGCTACACCTCGTCGTCGAGAACGATGACTGCTATGGCCCTGTCGAGCGCCTCGACGGCCATCAGCTCCACCCGGTCGATGTTCGCCTCGACGGCTGGCACCAGGAACGGGTGCATCGGCTGGGGCACGACCACGCTCGTATTGCCGAACAAGGGGTGCTCGAACTGCTCGCCTTCGCCCTTGCCCTTGTTGCCCAGCTCGAACAGCCCGGCGAGCGGAGAATCGCCCGCCGTGACGGCGACCGTCAGAAGGCCAGTGATCCGCACCTTGATCGAGTCGGAGATCGTGGACGAGTACGGGCCGACGAGGAACTGAGCGTCGTGCGCGACGAGTTCACCAGCGAGACGGAACTGGGCGCGGAGTTCCTTCGCGAGGACCGGCTCGGCCTTGCGTAGCGCCTTCGCGAACCTGGAGAAGTCGCGGAGGTCGAGGCCCATCCCGCTCGTGACCGATGTCGGCTTGGCCACGAGCGCCTCCTATTTGTACAGCCTCACGGCGTGCGCCCACATGAGGTCGAAGAAGTCTTCCGGCAACTCAGGGTCTAGGAGGAACTGGGGAGGGATTCCGGTGATGACGGCGAGCTGGGCAACGTCGTCGGTGAAGTGCCCTCGCCTAAAGGGGCGTCCTCGTCCTGCACGGTCACGTCGAGGAGGTCGTTGATCCAGTCGTCAAACGGCTTGACGACTTCGCCGGCGCGCTTGGTGGCGTCCCATGCGAGCCAGTAGACCTGCTCCTCGCGCTGGGTCTCCTTCATGGTTCCGAGTCCGCACTTGAACTCGCGCTCGAAGGCGACCTTCGTCACCGGGAGGACCGAGTAGGTCTTCTCGGTCCCGTCCAGCTTGGTGACGGTGAGCTTGAGGATCTTCGCCATCAGGAGAACGCCTTGGTGATCCCGCCTGAGAACGGCCAGGAGACCGAGGAAACCTGCAGGTCGCCGACCTTGCCGGAGACCGGCTTCCAGTCGTTGATCAGGACGACGCCCGAATACGCCGGGTTCGTGGTCGACGTCGCGGCGTTCAGCTCCTTCACCGTGATCGAGGCCGTCGCACCGACGAGCGGGTAGATCGTGGCCTCGACTGACGTGGCCGCGAAGTCCTGTTGGAAGTCGATGGTGATCTTGTGGTCACCGAGACCGGCCACGCGCGACTTGGCGGTCGCTCCGAACGCGGTCGTGTCGACGTCGGCGTAAGACTCATCGATCTCGACCGATGTGACGTGGTTGGACAGGTCCACGGAATTTATAATAATTTGTGGATTGAGAAGAACGACGACGCTCATGGCTGACTTACTCCTGTTCTGTCGCGGCCACTGGGGCCTCGGTTATGCCGTCGGCCGGGACCGGCGTCGGGGTTGGTACGGGGTCGGGCGGGATGACGCCGCCCAGGTCAGGGACCACGACGGGTGGCGGGTCGGGGGCTGGCGTGAGCGGCTCGGATACAGCAGCAGGCTCAGAGACCGGGATCGGTGCAGGCTCAGGCGGTGCCAACGGCGGATCAGCGAACTGCAGGTGGCCGGACTCGATCAGCGCCTGGATGTCGGTCCCGGCCAGCTGCTCGTCGGTGAGTGTCTCACCACGCTTGGCAGGCTCGAAGTTGTCGGAGATGACGAGGTACGTGGCCATTGACGGCTCCTAAGCGTGGACTTGCACGGTGAACGGAACGAGGATGTAGACCGCGCCGCCGGTCCCGATGGCGAGATTGCGAGGCGGCCCTGCCTTCTCGACGAAGGCTGACGAGACGACGCCGCCGAGCGTGGGGTCAGCCTCGATGGCGGCTCGCAGGGAGTTCGGACCGGCTTGGCTCATGTAGCTCTCCATCGCCTGGAGAGCAGCCCGGTCGTCGCTGCGGGCGAGCACGAGGTACACGTCGAAGGCGTGGATGACATCGCCGCCCTGGAAGGCGCCGTGGAACTCGACGGTCTGGATGGCGACGAGCGCGACCGGTGGCGAGATCGAGTCCGACAGGTAGGCGGCCGTCCGCAGGCCGCTGATCTGCTTGAGGGCCGTCTCGATTGCCTCGGCGACATCCCTGACGCTCGGGGTCGTGTTCACGCTACGAGAACTGGGTCTTCGATCCAGTTGCTGAGGAGCAGCTCGGCGGTCGGGTGGAGAGCCTGCTTGAGCCGCACGATGCCGGTCTCGCCGAACGCCGTCGCACCGAACGGAACGTCCTTCGCCCTGTAGATGGCGATCGACTGGAGGATGGCGGCCTCGACGACGGTGGCCGGGATGTTCGGCCAGCCCCACTGTGCGGTCACCATCACGAGCGCCTGGGTGTAGGGCTTGGGATATGCGATTCCGCCCCACACGGGGAAATATAAGTCGCGTATGGCCCGGATCTGGGTGAAAGGCCACGGCTCGGACTGCATGAGCGCGTTGATCGGCTCGAGCTGGTAGTCGAGCGGTTCCCAGTTGAGGCCGTAGGTGCCGTCGCCGGCGTAGTCGACCTGCACGATCAGCCCGGCGAGGGTGGCCATGTCGTCGACCTCGACGAGCCACGGGTCGTTGCTGACGTACCGGCGCGGCGCGAGGCTGATCGTGAGCGCCTGGACCTCGCTGCCGAGAGCCGGTTGCGGGTCCTGGTTGACGACGTTGGCGAGGGTGAAGCTCACGCCGGGGACGACGTTCGCCACGACCGAGAGGGGCGAGACGAGTCCGTCGCCGGTCGGGTCGATGACTGAGCGGCCGACGTCGGTGGCAACGATCGCCGCGTCGAGCACGGTGTCCGAGCCTTCGACGAGCGTGCAGCCGGAGTCAGAGCGCGGCGCGGGATCCTGCCAGAAGCGCCGGTTGCACTTCGACTCGATCAGGCGCGAGGCGGCGTTGACCGCGGCGGCGATAGCGGCGTCGGAGATGGTATCGGTGATGTTCAGGGCCGCCTTCACGTCGGCGAGGGCGCAGAGGCCGTTGGTGACGGTGTTGTTCACGCTGCCTCCTCATCCTTGTGATGTGCCAGCACGCGGCGGTGGAACAGCGCCCGGTCCTCGTCGGCGAACTTGGCGCCCTTGCGGTACACCTCGTCGTCGGCGCCCTTGCCTGCGATCGGGTGCATGTGCTCGACCTGGGCGGCGTAGGCGGGTTGGAACACTCCCCGCTGCTTGGCCACGCCCACGAGCTCATCGTCGACGAACCAGTGCTTGTAGCCCTCGTGGCAGACGACGCCAGGGCCGTCCCAGGAGGCGCCCAGCTCGTCGACGTAGCTGCGGCGAACCATCGGATGAGTTGCGTGCTCGCCTCGCATAACCCGCGGGTTGGCGAGGTCGTTCGTCCCGACCACCTGAGCGCCGTAGCGGCGACCGACGTCCTGTGCGTGGTCGAGCCAGCCGGGCCGGAACCTCACGTCGTCGCCGACGAGCAGCAGCCACGGGGCGGACGTGGCCTCGTAAGCGACGTTGACCTTCTCGGCGAACGTGTGCGCGTCCGGGTTCGAGAGGACCTCACCCCCGCGGGCCAGCACCTCGGCGATCTCGTCGTCGTCGTCGTCCTCACAGACGAACCAGGCAGTCGCGAGGCCCGTCGATGCCCGCAAGCTCTCCATGAACCGCTGGACGTTCTGCGGCCGGTGGAGCACCGGGACGATGACGTCCACCTCCTCGGTCGCCGGTGGGGCGACGAAGCTCGTCCAGAAGTCGTCCTCGGCGAGCCAGAGGTGCTTGAAGTGCGTGGTCCGGATGCCGGTGTGGACGTGGCAGGGGATCCCAAGCTCACGGGTGCGGTCGAAGAACGAGACGTCCTCGCCCATGAGAGCGCCGCCGCCAGGATCGGGCAGGCGGTCGAACCATGCCTCGCCGTACTTGGCCAGCACAGACTCGATGACGGAACGGTGGATGAGCACGCACGCTCCACCGGTGGCGCCGCACTCGACGAGAGCGTTGACGGGGTAGTGCATCCGGCCCGTGAAGCGCCGGATGCCGTCGTCGTGCTCGATCCAGTCGAGGATCGTCGGCGCCGGGAAGCACCGCATCCCGTTCGAGCCGTCGGCGCCGATCTCGCGCTGGGCGAATGCGAGGCCGCCGACGATGGGCCGCTCGGCCGGGTCGGCGACCGACAGGAGCATCTCGAGCACGTACGGCTCGAAGCCCATGTCCGCGTCGAGGAAGAAGAGCCACTCGCACGGGCCCGAGAGCAGCGTCTTGCAGGCGTCGTTGCGGCCTTCGGGGATGCCCATCGACGTGCATTTGATCTCGGCCCACGTGTGGAGGCGTCGCTCTCCTGCGATGTCGTGGGCGAGCAGGCTGATGAGCGACTTGTGGAAACTGGCCGAGACCTCGTTCGGGTGCAGGTAGGCGAGGAGGACGTTCGAGCTGTCGGCTGGCGTGACAGAGGTGGTCTTGGCGGATCGCTCGCCGGACACTTGTTCAGCGACGCGTGGTACGGAGCTGGCCAGGTGCGGCTGTCGCCTGCTCGACCACTGGGCGCACGGTGCGCTTTGGGCGCGAGCACTCCTCGACGAACAGGTCCGGGTGGGCCTTCACGAGCGGGTCGTCGGCGGCCCAGGGGTCGCCTTCCTGCACGGTGAGGACTCCTGCAGGCGAGCCGATGGCCACCGTACGGGCAGCAAAGAGGACGCGAGTGTCTGACATTGGGGGCTCCTAACGGGGCGGAAGTGGGCGGTTCCTGCGGCCACCGCCACCGCCCGGAGACGGTGGCCGCAGGTCAAGAGGACACCTATCAGCTATTGGCCAAAATCCTTAGAGCGTTGTGGTTGACCACGTCAAAGCCCAAGCGGGTGTAAGCGTACCACCCGCGTTGTCCCGTTGGTCTGCCGGAGCTGGTATCGAATAGGTGCTGCACCAGCTCGACGGTCATGCCAGCACGCTGGATGATGTAGAACTGGCTGACATCACCCACGACCAGGAAGTTCTCCGCTCCTGTCGTCCCCGTGAACCCTGGGGCATAGTCGGTCAGCACGACCGGCTTGCCCATCAGGACCGAGGTGCCGTCAGCCGCAAGGTTGACGGTGAAGTCGGAGAGCGCCAGGCCGTTGCCGAAGGCACGGATGAGGGCTTCCACCTGCACGTTCATCACCCACGTCGAGCCGGGGCGGAAACGCTCAGGCATCTGCGCCCACACGTCACGGACGTCGAGGGCGCATATCTCGCCCGCCGTCGTCACCTTGGAGTGGGCCGGGCTGGTCGTGGTGTTCGCCATGGCGGTGAACAGGCCGGTCGGTTGTGACGAGCCGGAGCCCGTCATCGACTGGGCCGCGATCAGGTCCGTGTAGCCCTGGCCGAGCACCATCGCCATCTCGTCGGCGAATCCGGGGTAGTCCTGCCCGACTTCGATCGAGTAGGGAATGAACCCGGCGGCCTTGTAGACCGGGATGGATGGCTGCGACAACGCCGGCGTGCCGTCGGTGACGACGCCAGCCTCAGCGACGAAGGACCATGTTGCACCCGGGGCCGTGACACCCTTCCACGCGTCGGTCGTGATCGTCTTGATCGTCGCGAGCGAGAGGATGGGAGCTTCGAGCGCACCAGACGACAGGATGATCGTCGGGTCGATTAGGACCGGTATTCCGTAGCCGCCGGCTGAGCCGGTGCCTTCGTTCGCTGCCCGGTACTCGTTGATCGCGCGTACCTCTTCGGGCGTGAACGCCGGGTTGGTCTGCGTGATCCCCTTGACGAAGGCCGACCGGTAGCCCTCGGTCTCGGTCAGGAGCAGGAGCTTGGCGATCTCACGGCTGTCGCAGTCGCCGTTGTTGCCGCGGAGCAGCTTCTCGATCCCGTCCTGCTGGAAGGGTGCGAGGTGCTTGCCCTCGGTCTCGACGACCTTGAGCGCTGCGTCGCGCATCTCGTTCCGGCTGGCCGTGCGGAGGTTGACCGCGTTCGGGTTGACCTTGCGGCCTACCTCGAACTCCGGGGCGCCGGGCGTTAGCTCGGACTTCCGGATCTCGGCCACCTTGCGCTGGCGGGCCTCGCGCTTCTCGAGCACGTCACGGACCTCGATCGCTTCCTCACAGGCGACGTCGAGACGCGCGTCCTGCTCGGGGGTGACCGATTCCGCGTCGGTGATCGACCGCACCTCGGCTGCCATCCAGGCCATCACGGCCCGCAGTTCGTCTATGGACAGCTCGGCGAGCTTTGCCCGCAGTGCTGCCCTCTCTTCGGGAGTCATTTCGTTGTCCTCCTAGGACTCGATGTGGTGCAAAGCGTCGAGGCTCTTCGCCTTACGCGCTGCCTTGGACCGAACCGCAGGGCCGCTGGCCGCCGGTGGCTTGGGTGTCTTGCTGGTGTCAGCGAACGGCGCTGCCGGAACGCTGGCGAACATGCGCTGGACGACCTTCGGGCTCGTCCGGTCGGTGAACCGGGCAAGCGCTACCGGGTCGTGGCGCAGGCGATCTATGAAGGCGTCGGTCGTGGACCGCACGCCGGAACTAGCGCCCTCGTTGGCCGGGAACGTCACCGGACCAAGCTCGAGCACTTGAGCATTCGTGATGGTCCGAAGCGGCAGCCCTTTCGGGTTGTCGATCGTGACCTTGCCGGAACGGTCCCACTGGTCCATGCGGACGATGAAGCGGAACGATGCCCCGAGTTGGGAGCCGACCGTCTCGCCGGACATGAGCAGCCCGCGGAGCGCAGGCAGCACGAAGTTGCGGTTGTAGTCGGTGTCGAGGAGCGGGACCTCGTAGTACCCGCCGATGGCGTCCTCGCGGAGCGTCGAGAGCGGGCCCAGCGGCTTGTTGCCGAGCTGCGGATCGAAGCCGTGGTCGTAGAGCACCCGCATCGACGACTTGTCGCCCTGGATCGTCTCTGAGTAGGCACCGGGAGCGACGCGCTCAAGGAACTGGCCCTCGAACCACGAGTCGATCTCGTACCACTCGTTGAACGTGCTGAAATAGCCGAACATGAGCGAGCCGCTCTGGCCGGCGGGCGTCGACGTCGCATCGCGGAGCAGGACGCTCGGGGCGCCAGGGCTGGAATGGCGGGCACGGAGCAGGTTCTCCATCGGCGTCTTGTGGCGCTGAGGGTCCTCGATGCCAGGGTCGGGCGTGTTCGCCTCGTCGGTCGGGTCGTCCACGGTCACGACCGGCGCGCCGTTGCCGAGGAACTGGCCGCACTGGTCGCAGTAGTCGGCGTCGGAATCGTTCGAGGCGCCGCAGTATGAGCACACCGGCTCACCGTCGGCAGCGTCTCCACCACCGGGCGTGGCCGCTGCAGCCTGGGCGTTGGCGTCCACGAGTTCGAGGCCGCCGTCGGTATCGTCAGCCGCGTAACCTGCCTGGTAGAACGGGTAATCGTCAGGGTCCGCATTGGGATGGGACGCCGCGAAGTCGGCCGCCGACATCTGAGGGACACCAGCCGACTTGTCGCCCTTGCCTGCCTGGTAGTCGGCGTTGTCGGTTGCGACGGCCCGCCACATACCCTTCTTGGCTGCGGCGTTGGCCTCCGGTGCTGGCACGTACTCGGTCTGCTCAACGACCTGAATCGGGTCACCGGTGAACGTGACGACATCACTAGCGTCGATCGAGTAGTTCAGCTGCCAGTCGCCAGGCTCGTCGCCGCCGTAGCGGTGGAACACGACCCACTCGTCGCTTAAGTCCCGGACCCAGATGTCGATGTCGCCGACGCCGTCCTCAGCGTCCTTGCCGAGTTCCACGATGAGCGCCGCATAGACGAGCGATTGGATGTCGCCGAATGACGTGGAGTCGTCGACGCGCTGCTCCGCTGTCTTGGGCGGGTTGGCGCGACAGAACGCATACCAACGCTCACGCCTGGAGTTTGCCTCGACGGTCTGGAGTTCAGGGATGTCTTTCTGGTCAACGCCGCTGTCCCGGTAGTGCGCAGCGAGGTGGTTCCACACGGCCTGGCGGTCACCGGACGGGATGACCGAGTTGCCACCGTGGGCGCCGTTGAGCGCTCCCATGGTTGCCTGAAAGCCCTTCTCGTTGGCGTCGCCAGGGATCCCCTTTGCATCGACGTCGTGGTGAGGCCCCCAGCCGTCCTCCTTGTCGGTCCCGTCGGCGTCGGCGTCCGTCTCGCCCTCGTCAATCCAGGCGTACAGCTTCGGGAAGTCGCCAGCCACCTTGTCGAACGCCGTCTCGGCGGCCGGGCCGTTCCAAGAACCGGTCTTATCGATGGCGGTGTGGTGTATGGGAGCTGCTGGCATCAGTTCACCTCAACTGTTCGAGTCGTCGTCATCGGCGGGTTAAGCACCGGCCGGCGATGGCGCCGGGTTCTTGATCGTCGGGGCCGGGACGTCAGCATCGGGCGTCTCTAGGTCGTCGTCGGCAGGCAATCTCGGATCCGGCTGGGCTTCGCCACCAGGAGGCAGCGTGGGCCCGGGCTTCTGCAGCTGCACCGAGACGAGCCCGGTGTGCTTGAGAAGTGTGAAGTCGCCGGTGAGGACGGCCTGGATCACGGTGTCGGGCTCGAAGCCTGCCTGGATGTAGGTCAGGATCGTCTTCGCGTCCTCAGACTTGATCGTGGCGGCCTCGGTCTCGTCCTCCTGCAGGAACGGGACGTCACGGCCGTCGTACCAGAGGCGAGAGCCAGCGGGGACGGCGACGAGTGTCGAGAGCGCGCCTGCCGCCGTGCGCCACAGGGGCCGCATCGTGGCGTCGGAGAACCGCCGCCGGGTGGAGGCGTAGTTCCCGGCGTTGAGTGCCGAGCCCTGCATCCCCTCGGACAGCGAGAGCAACGTCGGCGGGACACCGGCAGCCGAGGCGATCCGGAGTTCGCCAGCGCCCTGCACCGCGTTGATATTGAGCTGCTGGAAGTTGGAGCCGACGACCTTCACGTCCGCACCAGCGCCGAGGTAGAGGGTCTTGAAGCCGGACTGCGGACCGGTGTGGGCCGACTCGAGCTTGTCCTTGAACTTGTCGAAGGCTTCCTGGGAAACACCCTGTTGGAACTGCACGACGAGCGATGGCGTGGCTGCGTTCTTCAAGAAGGAGTGCTTGAAGTCGGACATGTCGAGGTCGGCGATGATGTCCGGCAACAGCGAGTTCATCCACGAGATGCCACGGAACTCGAAGTCGGGGTCAGGTATCGGCCGGTAGTGGCAGACCTCTTCGGGCAGGAATGTGGAGGTGACCTGGCCCTTTAGGTTCTTCACGATGTAGCCGACAAGCAGCTTGCCGTAGCCGAGCCCGGTCTCCACGTCCTCGGCATCCACCGTGGCGATCGAGACCGACGTCGGCTTGAGCCGGATCAGCTGCTGGCCGCCTGGCGACTTCACCCAGTACGAGTTGCCGTACAGCGACGCGTCGACTTCCATGCGGGAGAGCAGGTCGCCTGTCGTCGCCATCGGCCAAGGGGTCTCGAGCAGCGTCAGGTCCTGAGTCCCGAACAACTTGCCGGGACGCCCTGCCTGCCAGCCCTGGAAGGTGAAGCGGACCTCGGAGAACACCATCAGCCGGAGAGCGATGCACGCCCACACGATCGGGTTGCGCTTGGCCTGCGAGGCGGTCATCTCTTCGATGCCGCCCGACGGCATCACATAACTTACGCCATTGAATCCAAACTGCTCTCAGGTGCGCTCGCTAGAAGAGGCGAAGGTAATCCGGGAAACTCAGAGTTCCTGAGTCAGACCGGCCTTCGCCTCTCGGTCGACGAATGAGGTTCGTCAACATGCGGGCATCACCTCCTTGGAAGTTGGGGAGGCAAGTACCTGCTCCCATGGACGACTCCGGCAGACGCCGGAGCAACTGAACCGTTAAGCGGGCGGGGCGCCGCCAAGGTGGAGAGCCGTCTCGACGTCCTGCTCGACGGTCTTCAGCTCGTCGACGACCTTCTCGCCGAAGGACTCGGACTCGGCCACGAATGCGGGCACGTCGGTTGCCGCTGCTGCGATGTCAGTGGCCGCTGCTGCGACTTCGGTGGCGCCGGGGATCGGGAGGTCCTTCACGACGGAGGCGACCTCTGTGGCCGCCGCGGCTACGTCTGGAGCGACCTTGGCAGCCTCGGCCACGTAGGCGTCGACGTCGGTCGTCAGATCGAGCTTGCCGATGCGGCCGACGAAGCTGAGGGCTGTCGCGCCGTACTTCTTGGCGACGGTCTGGAGTTCCTTGACGAACCCAGCTTCGTCGTCGGTCAATCCTGCGAGGTCAGCGGACCAGTTCATGTTATTTGATGTCCTTCTGTGAGGGCGGCGAGTCACCGCGTTCGAGTGCGATTCCGAATAGGACAAGGCCGGCGCCGAGGGTCACGATCCCGGCCCAGACGGCCAGGAAGCCGACGCCACCGGCGACAGCGAGGACGCCAAGCGCTTCGAGCAGCGAGGCGACGATGCGCGTCCAGTTCACGCGCCCAGCCAGACCGTCGAGTGATCCCCGGCCGCTTCGGGTGCAGGCTCAGGCGAGTAGTAGTAGACGGCGACCGACCGGCGAGGCTCCGGTCCAGCCCATGGTGTCGGGTGGCCGTGCCAGGAGCGGTCCGAGGTGGCGAAGATGACCGTCCGGTTCATCTGAGGGGCGACCGTGACCTCGCAGTCCTTGCCGAGCAGCAGTGCGCCGCCCCACTCAGGACGCCAGCCCTTGTTCAGGTAGACGAGGCAGTTAAGCCGCCTGTACAAGTCGCCGACTCCGCGGTTGAAGTCGACGTGCATGGCCAGGCGTCCACCGGTGACGATCTGGTGATACCCGCCGCCGGTCGTGTCGGGCGTCAGGTCGGGGATGACGAAGGCTTCCGACAGGGCCGAGCACCAGGGCCGCGAGGACAGCAGGGTTAAGAACCCCCTGGTCATCTCGCCCCACATCGACTGGTCGGACCCTTCGAGCTTGCCTTCCTCGCGTTCCCCGCCAAACCGCTTCCACGACGGGTGATCCTCGTCAGGGATCTCAGCGAGAACCGAGTCGAGTTGGCTTTGGAGCCAGAAGTCGTCGAGCACGAGGTGGGGGAACGGTTCGGTGGCCGGAACAGGGAGGACCATTGGGCGGTTGTCCTTCAGTCGGTGGCGAACCACAAGTCCGACGTGCGGCCCGAGGTGATCGCTTTGTCGTAGGCGAGCGTCAGCGCCATGAGGGGCGAGACGTCCTTGTCGGAGTTGCGCCCCCAGATCCAGGTGTCGCCGACCGAGCGCTTGCGCACTCCGGCTGCGGCTATGTCGAGATCGGGGTTGCGGCGAATCTGGATCTTGCGGTCGGCGATCGCGTCGAAGGTGTTGCCGCACGCGGCCGCCATCTCCCGGCTCGAGTAGCCATGGCAGACCACGCCCTTCGCCTCGATCTCAGGGATGAGCGAGGCCGCACCGCCGTAGGTGTCGAAGGCGACGGGCGCTTCCCACTTCTTGGCCAGCTCGGACGCCTTGGCGACGACCCAGCCGACGCCCTCGGCGAACTTGACCAGCTCGCAGCGGCCCTCGTTGTCGGCGATCGCTATGGCGGCGGCCGAACGCTCAGGGTTCACGTCGAGGCCGATGACGAGTCCCCTGTCGGGCGCCAAGGATTCGGAACACACGGCGTTCCACACCGCGGCTGGGATCACACGCTCCTCCGAGATCGTCCACTGGTTGAGGCAAGCACGGCGGAAGTCGCCCTCCGGCATGGTTAGGCGAGCATGGCGGACCGCCTCGATCGTCTGGGTGTACCCGAGGGCGGGCATGCACGACCACCAGGTCGCCTCATCATCGATGTCGGCGTCCTCGCCGGCGGACCACTCGAAATAAGCCATCCCCGACGTCACGCCTGCGTCGACTGCGGCGCGCCCGGTGTCGACCTTGCGCTTCAGGAACGCCGACTTCTCTGTGCCGGCGGTTGAGATGTTGAGGATCTGGGCACTCGGCCGGGTCAGCATCGCCGGCAACATGGCCTGCTCACGTCGGTCGTCCTCGTCGGCGAAGCTCTCGTCGATGACGCCCAGATCCAGGGTCTTGCCGTGGCCGGAATCGTCTCCTGAGTTGAGCAGGATGATGCGGGAGCCGGTCTTGAAGAGGACCGATTCGTTGCCCACTCCGCGGCTGACCCGCTTCACGCCCGCCTTCACAGGGAGGCGTGGGGGCATGGCCGGATCGATCAGGGGGGCCTGGTCATTGATCAGCTTCTCACGGGCGTCCTTGCCCGTCTGAGCCGTGTAGGCGATCCGCTGCGAGACTGACCACCCGAGCGCCCGTTGTATCTCCCACGCGAGCATCAGCGTGGTCTTGCCGTTCTGGCGTGGAACTGTGATGACGACCTCGCGATATGCGGGGATCATCGTGCCGGGGAACAGCTCAAGCCCGATATCAGCCACGAGCCGTTGCCAGGGCATGAGCGGCTGATGTATCGAATCAGCCGCTCTGGCTACCTCCGGGCCGAGCGTCTGCCGGCTGGGCGTTCTCGTCGTCGCCCACCGTGGCGGACAACGATCCGAGGAGGAGGGCAAACTCGTCAGGGCTATCCGGCTCCTTCGTGGAGGCGACGAGACGCGCTCGGGCGAGTGGATTGAGGCCGAATCGATCTTCGAGAGCACGGATCTCCGCTCGCAACGTGTCGGTGGCCCGGTAGAGAGGGTTGGGAACCGGCTGCCCGTTCGAGCCCTGTACGAGCCGATGTTTGCGGGCGAGTGCCCAGACCTCTTCAAGCTCGGAGTACAGCCCGAACAGTCGGCAGAGCGCCGGGAGGTGGACGTCCTCGACGGCATCTGACTGAGGCGACGCCCAGAAGGCGTTCCAGGCTGCCAGCGCGGTCGGGGTCAGGTCATCTGGTGCCGATTTTATGCCCATGACCAGGGGATTCACCCTTTACACCGAGAAGGGACGGGCTTATAATGAAGACATGAAGGCACTCACGATCCGCCAGCCTTGGGCCAGCCTGATCATGGATGGATCGAAGGACGTCGAGAACCGCAGCCGTCCGACGAAGTACCGGGGCATCCTCGTCATCCACGCAGGTCTCGCCGACGATCCGACCGAGCCAGCCGACGCTGACCTCCCCCGAGGAGCGATCATCGGAACGGTCCGGCTCGTCGACTGTGTGCGAGACAGTGAAAGCCCGTGGGCCAGGGCCGATCAGTGGCATTGGATACTGGCCGACCCCCGCCCGTGCCGGCCGCGCCCCGCTAAAGGCCAGCTCGGCTTGTGGTCGCTCAGCCCGAGAGACTGGGCGTGGGTTCGGCGCACCCGGATCTCGCGACGGGTCACCGCCTGACCTTGTGGCCTCTTGGGCGCATCCGCCGGCCATCGGTCCTCGTGGGCACCGCCAACAGCAGGTCCCGGTCCTGGCCGATGGTCTTGGGGCCGACATACTCGAAACTCGCCGTGTATCTATGGGTCGATTGAGCGATAGTCGCCGCGCCTTGGCCTGAGGGTCGGACCATCGAGGGCTTCCGGGCCATCAGCCAGAGGGGCGACCGCGCCCGGTGCTTGATCATGGACGGGCTCGACGTGACGCTCCGGTAGCGGAAGCCGTGGCCCTTGTACAGCGAGGCGACATACTCCGAGAGACGGTTGCCGAGGCCGACACCTTGGAAGTCAGGCAGCACCACCGTGCGATGTTCCCGCCAGATCAGCCCGTGGTTGTTTATGGGGAATGGGATGGCCGATGCGAACCCCGCTGGGGCGCCCTCGACCCTGGCCAGGTAGCAATGGGCCGACTTGACCAGCTTCCCGGTCAGATAGTGATGGCGACGGAAGGTCTCCCACTCGCCGGGGTCGCATCGTTCGATCGTGACCGGGATCTTGGGACGGGGTTGAAGGGACCTCCAAGTGAACTGACCTGGGCCGCAGTCGTAAACCCAGTCGGGCTGTAACCAGTCGAGGATGTCGGAGTGACACGAGGCGACGATGAGTTGCCGCTCGGAACGGCGGATGTACTTCGCAACGGCGGCGGATGCCACCTTGGCCACCCGGCGATCGACGAGGGACGTGAACTCGTCCACGACCATCGAGCCGTCGCTCTCCAACAGGCGCCGGGCAAGCTCGGCACGGAACTGCTCGCCGTTGGAGAGGACTGAGAACGGCCGCAGCCATGACGGCGGCGAGGAGAACCCGACGGCGGAGAGTGCCGAGGTGACCTCTTGCGCCCCGAACGCCGGATCGAAGGCGTCAACCACGGCCCGGTCAGAGGGCCACTCGAGCGGCGCGGGGGAGGCGAACATCTCAGCGAGGATGGTGGACTTGCCTGAGCCGGACGGGCCGACGATGGCCCCGATGAGCCAGGGGCGCTCGTCAAAGGGCAGATCCACGTCCCAGGCGAGCTCTGACGCCTTCGCAGCGGGGATATCGAAGATTCCCTCGACCTGGACGACCCGAGGCGACCTGACGATCTCAGAGCGTCTCAGGATGTGAGTGCGCGGCACTCCAGACCCTCCCCTGTGAACCGGCGCAGGAGCACCAGCTGTTCGGACTCGTCATGGCAGGTCACCACGACAGCCCAATTCGATTGCAGGTCTGCCGACTGGTCCGGGGCGTCTTGGTCGGCGCCCATCAGCTTGGCAATGGCATCCTGGTCGAACCCGGTGGCTTCGAGGAGTGCGGCATCGTCGATCCCGGCGAGCATTGCGGCCAGGGCGTCGTCGTCGTAGTCCCCGAGGTCGGCCGTCCGGTTGTCGGCGAGGGCGAAGGCGCTAGCGGTCATGTCGTCGTCGTCGACCCAGACCACGGCGATGTTCTTCCAACCCAGTTGCTTGGCCGCTTCGAGCTGGTGGTTGCCGGCGATGACGATTCCAGAGTCACCCTGGCGCCGGGCGACGATCGGCTTGCGTTGGCCGAATGCCGCATAGCTGCGAGCCACCGCCGCGATGTCGCCTCGACGTGGATTGCCTGGTAGCGGCATCAGCATGTCGACGGCGAAGGCGAGCGAACGGAGTTCTTCGTGGATGCCGTCGGGAGCGGCAGGGCGACTAGGCAACTAGACCCCCTTTCCTACAAATGGTCAAATGCGATGAGAAGATATAAAACGACCGGTGCCGGGTCAAAAAAACCGGCGGAAACCCGTCAGGTACCCGTCCCCCCATCCTACCAGTCGCGGCTACCGGCGACCTGCTCAGTCACAGTGCCAGCACGGGTGGCGTACCAGTCATCGATGAGCTTGAGCCAGTCCATCGACCTCCCCGCATCGATTGCCCGGCGCCTGACCTCGTCTTTCCCGCTATCGATTTCGACCCGATCATGGAAGGGGAAGATGGCCTCGGCGTTCGGGTTCGAGGAGATGATCCACACTCGCGGCACGTCGAGGTCGCCACGCCGGATCGCTCCCAGCACAGCATTTCGGGCCGTCATCGTGGCCTTGTGCATCGACTCGGCATGGTCGTGGCCGACTGGACTGCCGAGTGCTTCGGCCAATCGGTCGTAGTCGACCACCAGATCCTCGGGCGCCTGGTTGGCCTGGACGTAGGTGGACTTGCCGCTGCCTGGCGCGCCGACCACAAGGATCACCCGCGTCCGCGCCGACCGCCAACGGTCGCTACCGCTTCGGTCTACCCGTGCGTTGTTGCAAGGCCCACAGGATGCGCGCAGGTTGTCTTTGTCGAACCACGGACCGCCGGCGCTGACAGGCACGATGTGGTCAACCTGGTCAGCGACGCCTTTGCACTTGGGCCCCTTGATCTGGCACAGGTGGCCGTCGCGTGCGAGAACCGCCTTGCGGATACGCGGCCATGCGCCGGAATACTCAGGTGACGCCATGTTTGATCGCTGTGGCGAATACACCGATCGCCTGCGGGTCAGGCAGCAGGTCGAGCACGGTGAGACCGGCATCTTCGATCATCACGCGGAACGACGGGATCGAGAACCGCCAGTAGTCCTCAGGATGCCGATGAACCTGGAAGCAACCTCGCTCGTCGTATCCGCGGGCGGTGAGGATCAGGTGGCCACCGACGGCGAGGATTCGTCCCATCTCTGCGATCGACAGCCAAGGCCGCGGATCGTGCTCGAGGACCTCGGTCGAGACGACTACCGGTGCTGAGTCGTTCTCGAATGGCAGGTTCGTCGAGTGCCCAACGATGTCCACACCTGGGCCATCTTCCATGTCAAGGCCGATGTAGGGACCGGTGAACAGCGAGCGAACCGAACCATTGACGTCGTAGGAGCCGATCTCGACAACCGCGCGATTGCTCAGGTCGAGCTGGCGGACTTGCTCACGAACGAATCGCATCACTGAGTCATGCACGGTCGCCTGCCTCTGGACGCGGAGCGATCGCCGTGCAGACACACGACGACCGAACTAGTACCAGCATTAGCACGTTTCGCGGCGCGGGAGTCGGATACCTGGTCAAACGGTTTCGGTCTCGCGACCCATTAGGAAACCTGGTCGCGGGATCCACTTGGCGCGTCGAAGCCACCTCGCCACCACTCGTCGTAGTGGCGCTTGCAGTACCGCTCGCCGGTCTTGCCTGCCTCTCGTAACCTGTCGCTAGCTGCGCCGGAGCACAACTCGTCGCAGAAGTCGCACCGCCCGCCGTGTTTGACGAAGTCGTTGACCGTCGCGATCACGCCGGTCGGCATCGCAAGGGTCAGGTACTCGCCGTAACAGTCCTCGCACAGCCCGCCGTGCTTCTCGTCGCCGACCGCGCCGCTGATCGGCGCATCACAGCGCGAGCAGCTGCCGACGTGGCGCTGGCCAGGCGTGTCCTCGTGGATGTCCTTCCGGTTCAAGATCGCCACCCACTCGCGCTTGGCCTTGGCCATGAGACGCGACGACTCGTGCACCATGTCGAAGATGGCGAGCGTCTTCACGAGCGTCCGGTCTGGGATCCGCTGCCAGTCGTCGTCGTCAATGGCCCCGAACCGGTCCACCCGGCCGCCACCGTGCGATGCGACGATCGACCCGACCGGATCGGCTACCGAGCCCTTTTGACCGGCGCCTGACGACCCGCTGCCGTAGCTGTCGGGCTCGGTGAGCGCCTCGACGATCCGGTAGAGCTCGCAGATCCTCTCGTCGGTCAGCTCGTGCTCGATCGCAGCTGTCGCGTCACGAGCAGCCATCGCGGCTCTCGCGCGGCGGCGATTCGACGACGAGAGGCGCGCTTCTGGCGCTGGTGGACGTTCGGCGCGCTTTGCCATCAGGCAATACCCCTGTCGAGAATCCCCATCACACGCCTTCCGATCGGTAAACTGGAGGTCTCTTAGCCACCAGATAGCCGCACGGCGCTCGGTTCGCAGCCGGGCGTCGTTGCGCGTCACGAGTCGCTCGCCTCCATCGGTTCGGCCACAAAGCCCACGTTCGGCTCAGGCAATGGTTCGTCATCGGGTTCGTGCTCGTGCAACGGTTCGGCGGCCTCGTGACGGTGCCAGTACCAGTGACCGTCGGCGACGTGGGTGTGGAAGCCTGGCCGGTCTGGTCGCTTGCGGCCGAACCAGGCGTCTTTCGGATCAGGCAGCTCGGCAAGCTCGGCCTTGACCTCGTGCATGGCGGCGCGGACACCGGCTTGGCGGGTCAGCTCTCGATCCGCGGCTGGCGTCGGGTGGTCGAGGATCTCTCCGGTGATGGGGTCGGCGATCATGGCGCCACTCCGGTCAGTTCAGCGACCCGCTTCTCAGCCGTGGTGATCTCGTCGGGGTCGGAGTCCTTGGATCGCTTGAGCGCGGCCAGTGCTGACTTCGCCTGTGTGAGTTCCGGGTCTGTTCTCGACGGTTCGCCAGAACCGTTCAAGGGCTTAGGGTTAAGGGATATGGGAGATGCGCGCCCGCGCACGCGAAGGGGTTGCGCTAACACTTGCGGCAAGTGTTCCGGGAAGACTTCCTGGAACCCTTTCACGAACCCTTGGCGTAACCGTTGCGGTAAGTCTTGCGCCCAGGCTTTCTGGAAGTGTTGCTCCAATCCTTCGAGGAACCCTGCTCCCAAAGACTCGATGAACTGTCGGCGGATGACTCGTGAACGGATGCCCTCGAAGTCAAATGTCATGCTCACGACCATGTTCGGCTGACCGAGACCACCGTCGTTCTTGGCGAGCGTTCTTATCCACAGCTCCTCGGTGTCGTTATCCACAACCACGAACCGGGCGGCAATAAGCGACGAGACCGCCCGAATCATGGATGACTTTGGTACCCCGAGTAGCTCCGACCATGAGCGCAACGTGACATCAAGAACGCCACACCGGCTCAGTTTCGGTTGCGACAACAGCATCAAGTAAGACAACTTCGCGTCAGAGTTGAGAGCAAAAAACTCGTCATCGCTCCAAATCGAAGTGAAGATTCGCGCCTCAGTGCGCGCCATTGGCCCTTTTCCTCTCTTGCCGGCGACCGGCCTGTGGATAACGTCCCATCGCGAACACGGGTGTCGTCTCGTCAATTGCGAGGTCTCTCTCGGCCCGCCGGAGCCGCTTCTCACGCTCAGATCGCACGCGTGCGACCGTCACCTCAGCCGCATCCTGCGCCTTGTACCTCGCCGATTGAGTCATCCCGGCCAGCACCCCTGCGACCAGACGAGGCGGGATCGTCATGGCGTATTCGAGGCAGTCGGCCACCACCGGGCAGCTCACACAGACGCGGCGGCAGGCGGCAACCTTGGCCGCATACTCGGGGTCCGATCGCAGCGGGAACCAGTCGAGCCCGGAGCCGATGCAGGCGGCGCGGGATTGCCAAGCGGTGGTCACTTCGTGGCCTCAAACAGCGCCGGGGTGTCGAGACGTGCCTCCTCGTTGCGTAGGTTATTGCACGCCGTCTCCCAGTAGCTCGCCTTCAGTTCGAGTCCGGTGAACTGGCGGCCAAAGCGGATCGAGACGAACCCTTCCGAGCCGATGCCGGCGAACGGGGACAAGATCATCTCACCTTTGTTCGACCACAGCCTCACGCACCGTTCGATCAGCCCCAGTTGCAGCGGCACGATATGACGTTCGTCGGCGTCCTCTTTAGCGACGACGGTATTCAGCGTGTCGGTCTCGCGGATGCCGTACCAGACCGGGTGCGCCCAACTGATCCACGTCTTTTGTTCGATATCAGGCACCACCGGAGCGTGTGACTCGCCAGGCTTGCGGAACATCACCACATAGTCAGCGAGTGCCGGCCGGGAGACGAGTGAATCGCGGTAGAGCTGCACAAACAACAGGCTCGCCGTCTTGGTGCGGATGGCTTGGGCTTGTGGGTCTTTGTCGACCGTAACCTCGCCGTGGAATATCCATCCGGCTTTTAGGTGCTCGCGGATAACTTCGCCGCGGAAGTCGGTCAGGCCGATGACGCCGTGTCGCACCTTCGTCGTCGTGATCTGCTGGACGTGCACACACGAGAGCCGGCCGGGCTTGGTGATCCGGTACATCTCGCCGATGACGTAGGCGTAGTGCTCCAAAAACTCAGCCCGACTAGAGCAGTTCCCGAGGTCGCGGATGGACGGCGAGTAGGTGTAGAGGCTCGCGAACGGCGGGCTGTAAATGGACAGGTCCGCCGAGTTATCAGGTATCTCGGCAAGGCGCTCGCACGAATCGCCCAGCAACATGCGCCAGTTCGTGCCTCCGGCCTCGTCGGTCGTGTATCCCTCGTCGATCATGCCGCTGTCCTCTCAGATGTGATAAGGCGGACCAGCGCATCAGTGAGACGTGCGGCCTCGGCTTCCTTTGCTCGGACGTTCTCGACGATCTGTTGCTCTATCTCAGAGACGATCACGTACGCCTCGACAGGCCTCATCTGACCGAACCGGTAGCACCGTCGGATGGCCTGGTAATACTGCTCATAGCTGTCGGACAGCCCGAGGAAGATCATCTTGTGGCAGTTCTGGAAGTTCATGCCGTAGCCAGCGATCGTCGGCTTAGTCACGAGTACCCGCGTCGCTCCGTCCTGGAAGGATTCGAGCGCCACTGCCTTATCGTCGGGCGACCAGGAACCTGGCACGTTGACCGCCCCATCGACGGCCGCAGCGATGGTGGAGGCTTCCTCGTTCAGCCCGCACCACACGATCCACTGTTCGTCGTCGGCGCACAGTTCAACGGCGCGAGCAACACGAATGTCGAGAGTCTGCCGTCGCACCTTGTGACGACCACCGACGCCGCCCAGTTCGGTGGCGAAGAACTGACCATCCGCCGTCAGCTCGCCGTCGACGACTACAGGCAGGATCGTGAGCGGCGGAAGATCGAAACCCTCGTCCTCATATCCGAGGTCCGACGGGCGCCGAGCGGCAACGGCCCATGATCCGACGAACCGGTACATGGACTCCGCCGCATGGCCCTTCAATCGCCAACCGTCGTCGTCGTGGATGAAGTAAGCGGCCAGCATCTCGGAGCGCGAAGCAGCGCCTAGGTATTCGGCGTGGTTGCACAACTCGGCTACATCATTCGGTGCCGGCGTGGCAGTACAGGCCAGTCGGTATGGGACGCACCGGAACGATTCAGTCAGCCGCTCGCGCATCTTGCCGGCGACGTTCTTCAAGATAGATGACTCGTCCAGCACGACCGCGCCAAAGGCGGCCGGGTCGAAACGGTCAGCCAGTTCATAGTTCGTGGCATAGATGCCGGGCCCATCGACGGCATCCGGCGAGCGTACGTATCGAACCTCCACGCCGAGTCCCGTCGCCGCTTCTCTGACTGTCTGCCGAGCGACCGACAACGGGGCGACAATCAGCGAACGGTCAGCGGACAGTCGAGCCCACTCGACCTGTATTCGGGTCTTGCCCATGCCGGTATCGAGGAATATCGCTGCGCGCCCCTTGCGAAGCGCCCACGTCGTCACTGAGCGTTGGAATCCGAATAGCGACGAGTGGAGCTCGGAAGGGTCGACCTCGCGGCCGTGGTCGATGACGGCCAGCCGCTTACGAGCAAGAAACTCGGCGTAACTCACTACCCCACCACCCTCTCAGTCCTTCCCCTTTGTCCGCTTAGCCCGCTCAGCGTCCAGTGAGAGCGTGCGGCAGTCGTCCGAGCAGTAGAAGCGGGCCCGGTTCTTGCACGGCGGCCAGATGCAGTACAGGCCGTCCAGCCACTCCCTGATCTCGGCGGCCTTCTGCTCGGCTGACCCGCGGCGCTTGCGGGAGGAGGTCGAGAGGGAGCTGATGCCGGAGTCCATCGCGCGAGTCACGTGGACGCTTCCTCGTCGGCGAGTCGGTACGTTGCGTCGATGGCTTTGCGGATGCAGCGCCCGAGGGTCACTGAGCCGCCTGAGCCGCCCTTGTTGTAGGCGTGGGTGGTCGCGCAGTCGTGGCCAGGGTGTCGGGAATGAACCTCGAACCACCAACGGGATATCCCGCTGCGTGGCCACGCAGCGGGGGTGACTTCAGCCCACATCTCGCCTCCGTCCTCCAGCTGGAACGGACCGACGAGGACCCCCCAGCAGCAGAAGCCAGGGAGGCTCTCGAGTCCGCGGGTCACGTGGTCGCCTCGTCATAAGCAAGGATGGCGAGCGCCAGTGCGCAGGATGAGTGGCCTTCGGCCTGCGCGGCCTTCACCACAGCCCTCGCGGCCTCGATCTCACGTCCCTGTGCCTCGACGGCATCGGCCAGGTCGGCGAGCAAATCGTGATTCACAGCAACTTGGCAGGCGTCGCGTGCCCGGGCGAGTAGGTCGGCGTAGGTCATCGGAGCACCCTTTCGATCTCGTCCCAACAAGTCGGATCCCACAGCGCCACCGTCGTCACCGCCGGCATCCCGTCGACGGCGCAGAACTCGACAGCGGTGTGGCGGCTCGTCCACTTCACGCCGCTGAGCGCCGACAGCCAAGCGAGCTGCTCGGGCGACGGGCGACCGCCGATCTTCTTCAGCTCGGCAAGAATCACCCTCCCGGCTCGCGCCATTACCAGATCGAGGAACCCCGACTCACCTACCTGGGCCGTCAGGTACTCGCCGCTGGAAAGCTGAACGGTGCGAGCGTGGAACACTTTCCAGTGGCGTGTGTGCGCGAGGTCGACCACGGCCTGCTGAAACTCGGCCTCGGTCTGCGATGCCGTGAGGACTTGGCGCGCGGTCACGCCTTCCGCCCCCTACCAGTCCGCCGCCAGCCAAGTCGCGACCCAGCCGGGTTCGCCTTCTGCCGTTCTTTCACGAGCCAGACGAGGTTGCAGCCAACCGTCGGGCACGTTGCGACCTGGCCCGCGCCGGTGATCGGCGGGAGCGGGCAACGGTGGGCGGCTGAGGACTTCACGTTGCCGGATCCTCGGGGGCAGCCTCAGCCTCAGCCAGGAATGCCCGTGCTACCCATTCGTCATAATCGTGCGTGACGAGATAGAGACGAATCGCGTCTAGTTCTGACTGAGTGAGGTAAGCCCGCTTGCCACTCATGCCGGAGCCTCGGGGGCAGGGGCGAGGGCCGCACTCGCACTGTCATCAGTCCACTCCTGCATCCGTGCCCCAGCGACGTCACGCCCGCAATCGCACCGACCGCCGTCAGGGTTGCCATCGTTCTTCTGCGAGGCACACCAGAAGTGGTGGCGTCCATAGTTGGCGAAGTATGACTCAGCCGAGGTCAGGCGCTCCTCGGCCGTGCTCGCTCGGGCCTCTGCGGCCTCAAGCCGGTCGGCCAGGTCGGCGTAGTTGTTGACTGCGGCGAGGATGTAAGAGACGTTGGCTTGCTGGCGATGGTTGCCAACGACCGAGTGCAGCAGCGCGATCTCTCGGGGGTCGCCTGGCCGCATCTCCTTGTCGTACGTGCCGGAGCACAACGAATCGACCATCTCTGAGCGGTCACCGAGATAACGCAGATGCCACGGTCTGGGCGTCGCCTGCTCGCCGCGCGCCCGTGCCTCGGCGATCAGCTCCTCGGTCGTGGTCACGGCCGCACCGCCACCACGCGGTAGTTCCCACGGCACTCAGCGGGCCGTCCGCACTTGCACAGCTCTGTCGGGTGCTTGGACGTCCATCCGGCGCAACACGTGGTACAGACGAGCGTGAAGAGGGTCACGTCGGCACCCCCGCTGTACCCGCATCAGAGGCGAGGGCCCTCACGAGCACGCAGCCCTCATCGTGAGGATCGGACTGCGCTGAGCCGCACCAGTGACAGCAGCTCGTCAGAGCTTCCTCGTCTTCGAGTAGCTCTCGTATCCGCGCCTCGGCCGTGCTCGCTCGGGCCTGTGCGGCCTCTAGGGCGTCTGCTAGGTCGGTGAGCAGTTCGTGATTAACAGCGAACCGGGCGGCGTATCGTGCTCGGTCGACTAAGTCGGCGTAGGTCACGTCCCCTCCTCCTCGGCTCCGGTGGCATCCTCGTCGGCGCACTCTTGGCATACCTTGTCTCCGTCGTCGTACTCGCCAACGATCACGACGCCTGATCGGCAGCAGATCGAGCACGTCTCGGAGACGAGAGGGTCCCAGTGCTCCTGCTCGGCGGCAGGGAACAAGGCATCGAACCTCAGATAAAACCACGTCATCGTGTGCGTCCTCTCGAATCGTCTGGTGCGGGTTCCGGGCACTCTGGGGGAAGTACTCGGAACCCGCAACGGATTACTCGGGAAGGATCAGGTCGTAGAAGGGCCGGCCGGACTTCTTCGCCGTCCCCTTGAAGACCTTCGCCTTGAGGGGGAAGCGGTCGTCCAGTGCGACCTTGATGACCTTCGCCATCACCTTGCCCGATCCCGTCGAGACGAGGATCTCACGCCCGTCGAAATCGGAGGTGTCCGACACCCTCAGCTGGAGGTAGAACGACCCGAAGTCGCCCATCCTCTTGACCGCACCGAGGATGTTGATGTTGTCGCCCACGAAGTTCGCGAGCGTGCTCGCACCCCCGGCCAACAGAGCGTCGTTGTCCTCGAACTCGCCCAGGATGATCGAGGCGAGTATCTGGTTGCGTGCGTCCTCTGAGTCAACCTCGGAGTCGTCCGCCTCGGGGATCAGGTCGAGCCCTTCGTTGAACTTCTCCACCGCGAGCTGGTCACGGGTCTTCACTATCGTCTTTGTTGCCATTTCCTTACCCTGCTTTCTCCGGGCCTCTACCCGGTGCCACTCCCCGGCTTCTACCGGGAGAGTCCTTTCACGAGCCGCAAGTATGCGGCCCCGATCTTGAGTCGGTCGCTGGTCTGTGCCGCCACGGCGTCACGCTCCATCTCGGCGTCGATCTCGAAGGCTTTCAGGTATCTGTCGCACTCGGCCCGGAGGTCCTGCACGTCGTCCGGTGTGTTCGGCTCGAAGCCGAGCGACCCGTCCTCTCGGCGAATCTGCAACCCGCCCTCGGCGTCGATCTCATAGCGTGGGGTGGTCACGAGTCCCTCTCCTGGTCGAAGGGGCGCCCGACGATGCGGAAGTGAGCACCGGGGTAGGACTTCTCGATGGGCCACTCGATGAGGGTGTTGCGTTGGCAGAACGCCTCAACCGATTCGGCCCACTGCCGCTCGTGCCACCAGTCCATCAGCGCCCACGTGCCCGCAGCACAGAGGACTCCGCTCGCAACCCCGATGAGAAGGTCGAAGGTCACTTGACCGTCGCTCCTGTTGCGCCGCTTATCAGCGCTATGAGACG
>QGNH01000414.1_pt1 | contig 24625 bp, 30 predicted proteins | sample 1735481 | NCBI WGS metagenome assembly QGNH01 (sample SAMN09239004, study PRJNA386568) | Viral metagenome, whole genome shotgun sequencing project.
AATATGACTCAAGATGACGGGACTCAGGTCGCGGCAACTCTTGAACACGCTTATCAACAACCTGATAACTCATGGTCCTCTAAGATTCCTGACGGATCCTATACCTGTGTAAGGGGACAGCACCAGTTACATGGTATGGCTCATCCTTTCATAACTTTCGAGATTACAAATGTTCCCAACTGCACCAACATCCTCATCCATATGGGGAACTTTGATAAAGACAGCGAAGGTTGTGTATTAGTTGGGGCATCAAGATCTGGAAATATGGTTGTAAATTCAGTAGTTACGTTCAACGCCTTTATGGCTTCTATGGCTGGTATTGACAGCTTCCAACTGGACGTTTCCACTGCCTCTGCTGATCCAGGATTGCCACCTATGCCTTCTGACCAAGATATAGAAGATGATCTTAAAAGTCACGAATAATGTGGTATAATTATTATATGAAAACGTTATAGATATCTAAAAAGCCTCCCTAAAGTCTCTTAGTAGAAAGTCGTATTAACTTTAACTATTAGGAGAACACAATGAGTATTACACTCAAAACATTAAAAGAAGAACTTAAAACCCTAGCCCGAGACATAACGGAAACTAAACCTCTTTTCCGTGGAGCTCAACGCGCTTGCTCTAAATCTGGCTATGACACCATCTCTTACTTCGAATATAATAAGAAGGTAACCCTAGAGATGAAAGTCGAAGCTTCAGAGCGAGGTCATCAGCACATCCAACTAAGTAGATTTCAATACAACTACAGACATAGGCACATAGCTTATTGTCTGCTACGTGGTACACCTATGGAGCGTATCGAGACGCTCCCTAAGGATGGTATCCAGATTAACAAACCCAATATGGACTATGTTAATCAGATGGTTGCTGAACTCAAACCTAAAATCGAAGCGGAGGTCGCAGCATATGAAGCTTTACGTGCTAGTAAGGAAGGACCTCAGTAAATCTCAACAGGCAGTTCAGTCTGGTCATGCGGTTGCACAGTTCCTAATCGACTGTCCCAACTCAGGATGGACTAATGGAACCTTAGTGTATCTAAGAGGTCCAGGTGGCCATGAGGAGATGTTAAACCTGTATCAGCAACTCTATAAGAAGGAGCCTGAGCTAATCATGCCCTTCTACGAGCCTGATATAGGGAACGAGATCACCTCCTTCGCTGTATTAGGAGCTAAGGATGATGTCGTAAGTTACTTGTCGGATTTTATTTTGGTATAATTATCACTTACGCAGTGACCCACGCTTACCGTCGTGGGGATTAAAGCCGGGAATCCGGCGCTGCACCATGCGAGAGTAGTTTAATGAGAACGCCGCCGCTTTGGCGGTAATGTTGGTTCAATGCCAGCCTCTCGCACCACATATCTAGGAGTTAAGATGGACGAACAGATTAGAAAAGACATTGATAACGCTGTAGCAAACTTAGTTAAGAATGGCTGCCAGCCTGAGTTCCTTACACCGCCTAAAGTACAAGCTAAAAAAGCTGGCGAAGCTTGGGTATCACCAGATACTAAAGTTATTGGAACAAGTGGTAGTGGTGAGGGCATGATCGGCTATGTAAGTACGACTATAAACCCCTGCTGCGTCTGTGTTGGTTCTTGCAATCATACTGGACCTCATCAATTTTGTCCCAATCACGGTGCAAATTTACAAGCACCTACAATTACTGTAACTCCTGGACCTTTACAACCTGATCCAAACCTTGGTTTGCTTCAAAATCCACCACTCAACACCGGTCTTCAAGGTTGGATATGTCCTGTGTGTAAAACTGGAGTAAGTCCTTATGCAACAACATGCCCCAATCATAACAACGGAAATCAGTCTCCCTTTCAAATACAACCCTGGCCATGGAATCCTAATCAGTTCTTCGACTGAGTGTATGTATCAGTATCGTAAAGATAGCGAAGATTCAGCTAATATCTATAGAATGCTAATCATTCTTTGTAAGCTTGGCGTCTTCTATAGCGTCTCTCGTGGCGGGTCAATGTCTACAGACTTACATGAGAACTTTAGTTTCGTAACCATGTCCGAATACCGAAAAGACCCACAACTATACGATTCTGAATGGGAATGGGTCACCAGCAAATCATCTAATACAAAAACACCAATGCCCACTGTTTCAGCCGATGCAATAATAAAAACTAATACAAAGCTTCCATAGCTCAATGGTCAGAGCAGACGTCTCTAAAACGTTTTATCCCGGTTCGAGTCCGGGTGGAAGCACCAAATTCTAAACTAAGCCAAATGTAAGCCCATGGAAGTTGTCAAATAAGCTCCTGTCCCTCTTAAAATAGAAACAGTACCTACAAGTTTTTCGAAGAAAAACTTAATCCGTAGGTAAGCCCACTGAGGTTTCTAAAAGAATGGTAGGTATGGAGTGGATATAATCTTTATACCCGCGAGAAAGACTTTTTTAAAAATAAATATTCAGTGAAATTGACCCCGGTATAATACGATCATAGGAGAACCAATATGACTGAAGAACAAAGAGAACAGATTGCTAAGATTACCCGAGAGAAGTACGAGATATGTGTTGAGGTTCAATACGAGAAATTCGGTAAACTTCCAACTAAGGCTCATGCAACAGATGCAGGCTTTGATCTATACGCTACTGAAGATATCAAGCTCTACCCTGGACAAGTTATCAAACACCCACTAAACATCAAGCTCCAACTTCCGAAAGGCTCTTGGGCTGAGATCACTACAAAATCTGGGTTGGGTTCTAAAGGGCAGCTAGTATATGCTGGAGTAATAGATGAGGCATACCGTGGTATTCCGCACGTAGTTATGACTAATGTCAAGCTTAAGAATGAAAAGAACAAAGACAACATTGACCCTATCATAGTCCTGAAGGGTGAGAAGATTGCTCAATTGATTATGAATTCCTACTCACCTTTCTACTATCTCACCGAAGTGAAAGAAGTTGACTCAAACACTGACCGTGGAGATGGTGGCTTTGGAAGCTCAGGAGTTTGATAAACTTAGTAAAGCCATCCATGATACTTGCCCAGATGCTAGAGTTACTGGCTATGGTGGAAGCATTAATGGTAGAGGACAACAGACTCATAAAGTAACATTTATAGTGAACAAGCTAGTCGATCCTATGTGGGTTGAATCAACCTTTGGTAAGATGTTTGCTAAAGGTTTAATTAGTATAGATTCTAACTCTGGTATGGGTATATCCAATGGATTTGGTGGTGGACAAGTTATTGAGCAACTTGGTCCTGCTAGTTCAACTGTTACAGTGGAGATCAAGCACATAGGTTTCGCTTTATACGAGATTAATCAAAAGCTTGCATGGAAGCACGCCTCCGAGGAATTCACAGTCCTCATGGACGACTTGCTGCAAAAATAAAGCCAACATGGTATAATCCAGTGGATGAGTAATATATCTACACTTTTTAACACATCAGTAAGAATCAATACAACGACACCGCTAGACCCAAATGCAGTTTGGCCTAAGAATACAGAGGTTTGCATTACAAGGGTCCCTATCCGTAAGCGGGATGGCTATGACGAAGTCCAGTTCAAGGAGTTCGCTACTAGACTCAAGAGTAACATGGTCTCTAACGGTATAGTCTTCCTGATATGCTATGCCCCGATGGAAGCCAAAGGTCGACCCTTCGAGATAGCCAAGATAATGACAGATATAGGTTTCACCCACATAGATAACATAGTAATCAAGAAGACTTGGTTCCCGGGTAAAAGATCAGAGACTAACTTGGTAAACTCCCATGAGTACGTCTTGCACTTCTGTAACGGAGACGTTTGGAAGCTAGATAGACTCCCAGTGAGAGAATACCTTAATATACGAGATGAGATTAGTTGCCCAGGGAATACCTGGGAGATAGAGACAGGGTCATTAGACGAGAGTTATCCACTTGACCTAGCAGAGTTACTAATAAGGATGACGGATTGCTTACCAGGGTCGGTTGTGTTCGATCCTTACATGGGTGGAACAGCTTCACTCAGGGCGTCTATAAAGTTGGGACACACTTTTGTAGGATTCGATGCCGATGCCAAACAAGTCAAAAAGTACGAAAAAGTCATTAAAGAGTACAACCAAGAACTTAAAAAACGGAAGTAACTATACTGTAGTTGCATCATCTACAGTAACAAGCGCTTTACAGATTGAGGATATGGTTAAGAAGTACCCTAACCTTTTTAGCACTAAGGCTAAATGTGAGTTCATCACTAAGAAGGTTATGAATACAATCACTCAGAGACAGGTACTTAATCCTGTTACTGCTACATATGATAACCTGTTTGAACCAGTAGAGTATTTTGGTACACGATGTAACAAATGTGATGAAGCTGAGGCTATGGAACTTATAGCTAAGATTGTAAATATAATGTTTAAAGAGGGTGTTGTTACTGGTGTACTTGCACCTCCTGTTGGAGTTGACTTACATGTAACGGGGCTTGGACTACCAGAGATGTGTATAGTGTTTTACTTTGCTATAGATCATAACCATGTAGATAGAGTGAAAGCTAGGTTTCGTGCTTTTGCAATAAATGAAGGTGCAATACCAGAGAAACTTGAACACCTTAAGAGATTAGTATATGACTGGGAATTCACCGAAGAACTAGAGGAACGACTCGATGTTGTATGAAAAATCAAAAGCTAAGAAGATCATAGCTGACAGAGCAAAACTTCGTGAGATAGTGACTCAAGCAGTTGGTATCATGGCTGAAGCCGTAGGCACAACCCTTGGTCCCGGTGGACGTCCAGTTGTTATCGAACGAGAGAATCAATCTCCTTTGGTTACTAAGGACGGCGTTACAGTTGCTAAGTCCTTAGGTGTAGACAACGCTGAAGCCAACTTAATCATCGAAGCCGCTAAGGAAATCTGTATCAATACCGCCAAAGAGGCTGGAGACGGTACTACTACTGCGATCGTTCTAGCTAACGCACTCACTAAATTCGGTATGGAGTTTCTGCAGAACAATCCTAAATACAATCCACAACGTATGGTCTCTGAATTACAGGATCTTTACGAATCTGTCATAGTTCCATTCTTGGCTAATAACTCTAGAAAGATTAAGTCAAATGAGGAACTAGTTCAAGTAGGGACGATATCTGCAAATGGTGATGCAAAGATTGCTGCTGCTTGCTTAGAGGCCGTTCTATCTGCTGGCGATGACGGTACAGTTCTTATAGAAGAAGCTCAAGGCAACCAACTTAGAGTTGAACCTTCAAATGGATATGTTGTCGTTTCTGGCCTTAAAGATTTAGGCCAAATTGGCCCAATCTTCATCAACGATCGTGCTGGACAACAAGCCAAGATGGATCAAGGGCTTATCTTCCTTTACGATGGGCAGATCAACGACCTTATGGTTCCTGCAGCAATACAAAAGGCCCTGGAAAATACACCATTCTTCGGAAAGCCCATAGTTGTATTCGCTCACAACTTTGCTGATACAGTAGTCGATAGGTTTGCCAAGACAACTAAAGGTGGATATATAGTTGTCCCAGTTAAAACTCCTATGTCTGGCGTTCCCAACTCACAATCCTCCTTCTTGCACGATATGTCAGCATATACAGGGGCAACCGTGTACGACGCTGGAAACATCAATGAATTCATCGAACTAGATAAGGATAATGGTTTTGGCCTGTTTGAAACAGCTAGAGTGAACATGTATGAATCGTTTATCAAGTCTGTTATTAATCCTGAAGCTGTTGACAATAGAGTGAATGAACTCAAAGCCATATCTCATGCCGCACCTAGCGAATTCGACAAGATGCACATCAAGGCTGCGATTGGTAAGCTTTCTGGTGGAGTATCAACCATTTACGTTGGTGCTGCATCAGAGCTTGAGATCAGGGAGAAGAAAGCTAGAGTGGAAGACTCAGTTGAAGCTATCCGTTCAGCTATTGCTGAAGGTGTAGTTCCTGGTGGATGCGGAGTTCACCTAGTTCTTGCTGACATGATTATGCGTGATCCAAATGTTAAGCAGTCATGGGTTATCATGGCGAACGCACTCAAAGCTCCTTTTGAGCTCTTATTGTCAAACTGCGGTGAAGATGTTTCTGACGTTTGGGGAGCTCTTGAGAAACACATAGTTAATAGAAGCACTCCACCTGAAGTAATCTTCGACGCTAAGGAACACAAGATAGTGGAACCACTTGCGGCGGGTATAATTGAGCCAGCTAAGGTTGTTCGAGTAAGTATTGGAAACGCCCTTTCAGTAGCTTCACTTCTTATAACACTCGGTGGCATCGTAGTTGTTCCTCGTGATTCCCAACTTGAAAATCAACTAGCCATGAGTCAGCAAGCCTGGAAAGACATGTTAGCGGGCGGCATAGGAGGCCAATAATGGACCCATTGAAACCTTTAGAAGAAGTAGTAGCACCAGTAGCGCTACCGCTTAAGATAGTTAACGCCGTTAAGAACAGCAAAGTAACACAGTTTGCTCTTACACTCCTTATAGGGGTTGCAATCGGTGCTGTGTTTTATCCTACCAAAACCCTCACTGAGACGCTTAGTAAGAAATATGAACAGCAAATCTCAGTACTTAACACTCAGCATCAAACTGAACTTGCAACTCAGAAGGCTAGTTACGAATCACAACTAGCTATCAGTAATCAAACTATCTCAACACAAACTAGCAAGATTACTTCTTTACAATCCTCTGTCAGCGATCTTAAATCCAAACAACACATTGTCTATTACAAGATTGTTCACCCAGATGGAACTGTTGAGGAACGTCAAACAACTGATACAAGCTCTGACGACCAGAGTACTGTAGTTACCAAGGTTCAACAAGAGTACACAGCTCAGCTTGCAGCAATTCAGACAAAGTATGAGACGATCCACAAGACCCTTATGGATCAACAGAAATCAACGTACGATAGCCAGATTGCTACGCTTAACACGACTATATCTTCACTTCAATCCTCAAAGACAGAAACAGTGAATGCTAAGCATTACGGAGTTGAAGGAGGTATGTTGACGAACAGTACCTACTATGTCCACGGTAACGCTGACGTCTTTGGTCCTGTGTTCGTTGGTATTCACGGTGAAGCTGGGAACTCTAACGGCATAGGTGCCGGTTTAGGGCTCAGATTCTAATAGGTACAATACCTATATGCCAAAATTAACGTTCAAATGTGAGAAGTGCAACACAGATAAGCAGATATACTGCGGTAACAACGAAGTATTCTGGTGCGAGACCTGCGATGTCCAAATGACAAAGCAGTTTCCAAACATCTTAAGCACTCAAGTCTCTGAGACTGTTAATAAATATACAAACACCAAGAATAAGCAAGATCAAAAATCTATCATAGAGGAACGCAAGCAAGATCACTATTGGTCTGTTGAGGTTCCTCGTCTTGTTCAGAAGTATAGTCTTAAGATATGCTTAGAGCAAGGTTGGGTATGGGAAGATGACAACGGCAAGGTTCATACCCATACTAAGCCTCCAGGTAAAAGATGAAACTGTTAGATATTGAAATCAATAACATATTGAGTATCGAGAAAGCTTACATCAAGTTTGATGATAGTGGACTCCTACTTATAGAAGGTTGGAACTATGACGCTCAGCGAGCAAATGGAGCAGGCAAGACAGCGATCCTTAACGCTGCAGCATTCGGTCTCTATGATAAGGTTCCTAGAAAAATTACTGCAAGTGAGATTCTTAGACGAGGATCAAAGATCGGGTATGTACGCATTAATGTTTCAGTTGGAAACGGAGATGTATGGACCGTCGAACGCTCAAGGCCAAAAGGTGTTAATTTTTCAAGGGCTGGAAGCGCAGTTAACAGCACACAAGAAGAGTTCGAAGCAGCCTTAGGCATAAACTACGATCAGTTTTTGATATCTATGTATTCTGCACAAGGTTCATCTAATAAGTTCCTGTATCTCAATGATACATCCAAGAAAGAGTTTCTATTGCGATTATTAGCGTTAAGTGACTTCACATCTACGAAGCAAATGTGTGATAATGCGCATAAATTGTGCAAAACTGAATTGTCTGATTTAAAGACTAAATTGACAGGTATCCAATCAAAATCAGAGGCTTATGCCGACGGACTTACAAATCTGGGTGGGAGTACGCAGGGTGAACTTGTTACTAAACTCGCAAATTTAGATAGTATTTTGCCTCCAGACATGTCTCAGTTTAAGAAATTTGAAAGTCAGATACAAGAAAAACGCAATATCTTCTACAAGGCAAAAGCTGATAGAAGCCAGTATCATCAAGCATTTAAGGTACTAAACAGCGAATCTCCTTCTCCCATATGCACAAGTTGCGGATCTAAGATAGACGTAAGCGAAGCAGTGTCGCACCGTGACCAGGAGATGAAATCCTTAAAACGACAGATTGATGAGTGCGATGACATTCTTAAAGGTGAACAGGAAATAGAGAAACTCTACACAAGATTGAAAGATAAGCTTGCAAAAGAATCAAAAACCTATAACGATGCTCAGCAACGTAAAGTAGAACTTAAGTCATTGATAAAGCAGAAAGAAGCTGAACAAGAACTAATAAGTAAGATTGAAGTGTTAAAACTTCAAGAGACTAAGCTCGGCTCTACAATAGCTAGTAAAAACAACTTGGTTGAGTTTTATGAAACCATCTCATCAATGTGCTCTCCACTTGGAGCACCGGCTTATGTCCTTGATTCCATTATCGATTCCTTCAACGAGTACGTTTCAGACTGTGTTGCATTGGTTTGGCCCAATGCCTCTTACAAGCTTATTGCCTATAAAGAGAACAAAGAGACAATCACAGCCAAGTTCTCAGATCAGCTTTATATGGATGGCCATGAGGTTTCTATAGGTTCCCTCTCTGGTGGTGAGGCTAAAGCACTGTCCCTATGCGCTGACTTTGCTATCCTAGACATCATGAAGAAGCAGTTTGGCATTGACCTTAACCCTATCTTCTTAGATGAGCCCTTTGATGGTCTGGACGCTGTAGGGAAGGAGATCGTCATTGACCTCCTTGAGAAGCTGTCAATAGACCGCCAAATCATCGTTATTGACCACTCTAGTGAGGCTAAGACCATGTTTTCTAAGACAATTCTAGTTGAGAAGAGACAGGGCATCTCTAGTATTACCATCACGGCGTGATAAAATAAGACCATGGACAATCTCATCAAAAATCTACGAGAGCTAAACGAGCTCCTTAAGGCCAGTGGTGGCAACTTTGTACCACCTAAAGTCCAGCCTAAAGCACTACAGACATTGCCATCTATTAAAGCTCCTAAAGCACCATCTCTTGCTCCAAAGACAGCGAAGGCTCCAAAGCTTCCAGGTATTGCACCTGGTTCCGCTAAAGATCCTAAGAAGATGGCTGAACAACTTAAGAATCCTCAGCAACGTGTTAAGACAATGAAGCAACTTGAGGTTACAAAGACAGATTCTAACGGTCAGTGGAAGATTGAGAAGTCAGACGACGATACTACAGACCCAGTATCAGGACCGTTGAACCTAGATTCCATGAACATCGTTCACGGGAAAAACGATGCTCTAGCTGGAGGGTTTGCTCATAGTCCTGAACAGCATTCACTCGTACACGGCTTAGATTTTAAAACAGCAAAGTCACTCAATGGAGGCCAAACAGGTAGTTCTGCTTGGCTTAAAAGTCCTCACCACGAACACAACGTTTTAATGAAACCCGCTTCTGGGTTAAAGATAAACGTGCGTGATTCGGAATCTGGTGAGACTATAGTTCCTCCACCTGATATGGTTCCATCTTTTGGCGGTCACGACTCCATGAACGCACCCAAGAGAGAAGTTCTCTATCATAACTTAGCTAACAAACTTTTTGGAATGGGACAATACGTCCCAACTACAGCTATCGTAAATAAGCAAGGCGACTATTGGTCTGCTCAAAAGATGGTTGGTGGTCACCACGGTGCTCATACCGTAGGCGCTGGTAAGACTAGTATGAGTCCTAAATATAAGGATGCAATAAAGCACTTACATGGTAATGGTGAGTTACATAAGCTTGGACTTATGAATAACATCATGGCTAACCATGATAGGCACTCTGGAAACGTGATGCTTGACAATAAAGAGCCTAAGCTTCACATGATAGATAATTCTCTGGCTTTCGATCACGACAACTTATATCGCGAAGATAGAATACCCGCGTACTTAAAGCACGCTGATGAACTTGGCTTAGACAACACTAAACTTCATCCTGAGGCTAAGAAATGGCTTGACTCTTTAGATGAGAACAAAGCTAAAGCTCTGATGAAAGAGCACGGTTATGGTGATGACTCTAGATTCACTAAAGGTTTATTAAGTAGAATACAGTCCCTAAAAGAGAACTCTAATAAGTCGCATGGAAGTATAAATAAGCTATTAGAAGACAGCATTGACTCAACGATGCCTGAAGAAGGAAAGAAGCAAGGTGCTGCATAATGAAGATAGCAAACGGAGAGTATGCAATTTACGGTATAGGTGAGGATGGTCGTAAGGCTAAGATGGGCGGCTTTAAAGTTGCCAATATGAAAGTCACAACCTCAACATCTGACATAGTTCCTAGCGGTGAAATAAGTAGTCAAACGGCTGAAAAAATACAACGCTTCATAGATGACGGTCACGGATACATTCACATCGAAAAAGTATAATCCCACCATGGCAAAGAAAAGACCACCTTACAACCAGAACTCCGCTATTCGCGGTGCACTCAGACGTGCATTCGCTAGATCACCTCTAGTTACAGAGGTAATGCAGGAGTCTAGACGCGAAATACCTAGGTTCAATAAAGACGGCTCAAGAGCTAAGAAGAACTGGGTCCAACGCCAGTGCCAAGTATGTGATCAATGGGTAGGATCAAGTCACATAGTTGTCGATCACAAAGATCCTGTTATCTCTATAGATGACGGCTTTGAAGATTGGAATGAGTTCGTAGCTAGGCTCTGGTGTGATAAATCAAACCTGCAACGTATATGTGATCCATGTCATGATAAGAAGACAGCTAAGGAACGTTATGAGAGAATGTACTCTCAGGAGCTACAGTCGCTAGACGCCTACGAACAAACCTATGCCCACATCTATAATAAGATGCCTGTTGTAAACGACCCAACTATCAAGAAGTTCCTTAAGAAGTTCACACCTAAGAGATTCGCCAAGTATCCGTACCCTCCAGAATTTGTTGACCGCATTCAAAAGCTGAAGCCCCGTTTTGGTATAAAGATCACTCAAGCCAAAAACAAATCTTAAAGGAGATACAATGAGTAAAGTTGATAAAGGTCGTGCCTCAAAGGTCCTTAGCCAGTCTTTCGTGGATAACCACCAGGACATCAATGAGGACGAAGCCGCTCATCTTATAGTGAAGGCCGAACAGCTCATCAAGGAGCTCAAGGACGAGATGAAAAATGACGATAAACTCAATGCAGCCAAGCAGATTGTAACTGACCTAAGGGGCGGTTATACCAGTGCTATTAAGCACGAAACTGCTAAGATTGACTTCCTCCTGGGCAAAATAGGTGAAATTCAAGAGGGCTCAGTTAATCCAGGTTCAGGCGCCAACAGCTGATATAATTATCCTTGTTAACTTCAAGGAGATTTTATGGCGTTAAAAGACAGTTATTATGAAGGCAACTCGGGGCTTTTTGCTCAACTCGAAGCGGCTTTCCAGGCCGGTATAGCATTTGTAGGCGCATCAGCCAACGAAACTGATGTACTGATTCTAAGTGGAGTTAATGGTACTACCCTAACTCAACCCGCAGCGCCTGGACTTTACTTCGATTTTAGTTCCCCTAGTGTAGACTATAGATTTTGGTTCTTTATATCAACTGAAACAGCTCCAGCAGCCGGTGGACGTAATTTAGTTCAAGTGGCTGTTCTTTCTGGTGATTCAGCAATCATCGTGGCATCTAAACTTGCTGCTGCGATCAACATCATGGTAAACGTTCCCTTTGACGCATCAAATCAGGGTGATACTGTTTCGATCACAAGTAACGTTGCTGGTCCTGCAAACAACGCTCCGTCAGATGGAACACTCGCTAACGGTTCCTCTATCTCAGTCACTGTACCTGGTATTACCGCTACTGGAAACTATACAACGATCCAAGCTGCTTTGGCTGCTAACGCTGCCCAAGGGTTGAAGAACTTCTGTGTTAACATTCCAACTACCTATAACAATGCAATCCTAAGGGGTCCTTCTTATAGTTATGGTAACAAATGTGGACACAATATGAACTATAATCAATGTTCAGTTTGTAGCTGTAATGGTCAACCTCAACAACCTCGCTCAGGAATGGGACAGAACCTAATCGCAAAAGCATACCTTAACGGTATACAATATGCGCTTGCTGGCAATCAACTTTATGAATTTGAAGTTCATGCCAACTTAAATCTTTCTCAAACCCCCGATACCTCGATCGACTTAAACTTTACATTCTAATTGACCCTCAAACTCAATCCCAAGATTTAGGTCACGTAAGTGGCCTTTTCTTTTTGTATAATAGGGTTATGAAAAACTGCCCTATTTGTAATGAAACAAAACCAACTACTTCTTTCTATAAAAGCAAAAGTACTATAGATGGCTTACAATATAGGTGTAAGGAGTGTATTACAGAATATCTAAGTAATAGAAACTACACTCCAATATATGACTCAATAGAAATCTCCTGTTCTACATGTAAACTCAGTAAATCAAAATACGAGTTTTATCCAGATAAGCGACAAAAGGGTGGTTTAAGACCAGAGTGTAAAAGTTGTAATAGAAATATAGTTTTAAAGAGAAAATTCAATATAACTTTAAATGAATACAACAGTATTTTAATATCTCAGGCAAATAAGTGTGCCATATGTGAGTTATCTAATGTTAAATTTCATGTGGATCATAGTCATACTACAAGTAAGGTTCGCGGATTATTGTGTTCAAATTGTAACACAGCTATTGGTCTTATGAAAGAAGATAAGGGTATACTTACAAGAGCAATTGAATATTTAAGGAAAAATAATGACTAAACCTCGCTTTGCTGAACCCGCTCAGCTACATAACCACTCCAAGTATAGCCTTCTAGACGCTGTACCCTCTCCAGAGGAATGGGTGGGATGGTGTCTAGAAACAGGAACTCCAGCGTTGGCTGTAACGGATCATGGCACCGCCATATCCATGTTGGACGCCTTGAAATCGAAAGAGTTTATAGCCAAGTACAACAAGGAGAACAAGACCAACCATCCGTTGGATGCAGTTAGTCTGATCCCCGCTGTTGAACTATACGTCAAGCTTAATGCGGAAGATAAGAGTCACTACCACATTACAGCTTGGGCTGCAAGTACTGAGGGTTATTTCAACCTCATGAAACTTGCCTCCATAGCGTACAACGATACCGTAAGTTACTTTGGCTCTGTTAAAGCAAGAGTTAATTTCGAACAGATTAAGCAATATAAGAAGGGTATCAAGTTTGGTACCGGCTGTATTGTTTCACCTATTGGTCAGGCGATCATGAAGGACCAAGATGTAAAGCTTGCTGAAGAACGCTTCTTGATGTACAAGGAGCTGTTTGGCGATGATCTATATATAGAGTTTCATATCGGTGACGTTACCCACAACTTCAATAAGAAGACTGGCGGGTTTGACCCATTTATGCCGACTATTGGCAAAGATGAGTGCGTCTGCGATACTAATAAGCAACGTGGCTATAACCAATTCCTAATGCAGATGATAGATAAGCACGGTGGGAAATGTATTCCAGTTACGGATGCTCACTTTATAGCTCCTGAAGATAAGATCATACAAGATTGCTTGTTGAAGAATGGTAATTCAAATGGCTGGTATTTCCATGAGTCTTATCATCAAGTTAGAGCTGACGAGATGTTCAAGAAACTCCAGGTTCACCTTGGTGAAGAATGGATGACAGAGAAGCGCTTTGAGGAGTGGATCGATAACACCCATGAAGTAATGAATGCAGCCAAAACAATCGACGTTAAGTTTGACTATCACCTTCCTAAGATAGAAATCCCAGAGATTCTCAAATATAAGAACCCTGACTATAATAAGCAAGTCTATCTATTAATGATGGATAAGATTAAGACCCATGGACGCTGGAACGATAGTCCAGAGTATATCAAACGTTTTAGACAGGAGATAGATGTTGTATGCAAAAACGAGAAGCTAGACTTCTTACCGTACTTTATGATGTACGAGGACATATGTCAGTTTTGCAGAGATCAAGGGTTTCTGACGAATATTGGTCGTGGGTCTGCTGGTGGCAGCTTGTTGAGTTACTACTTGAAGATCATTCACGTCGACCCGATGGAAAAAGGCATAGAACTGCCATTCGAGAGGTTCTTGAGCCACGCTCGTATTCGCGCTGGATCGTTTCCAGATATAGATCTGGATATTCCTGATAGAGCTAGACCTTTCGTAATGAAGTACCTCAAAGAGAAATATAAACTAGGGTTTGCTCAGATTGCAACCTTCAGTAAGATGAAAACCAAGAATGCCATCAAAGATGCTATGTTTGCTATCTATGGCCAGAATGGTAATGATCCTAACGTTAGAATAGTAACAGATACAATTCCAGATTCACCTCAAGGTGTTGACGAGCATGACTTCCTATATGGTTACACCGATAAGGAAGGTAACTATAACCACGGCCAAGTTGAAATTAATAAGCAACTTGCTAACTTCTTTACGGCACGTCCAGAGGTAGAGAAGATGGTTGGGAAGCTTATTGGAACCATCCGAGGATGGTCTCGTCATGCTTCTGCATTCGTTATCTCAACAGTAGACCTTTCAGCTTCTAGAGTTCCAACCATGATAATAGAGGATAAGGAGGCTGGTGAAATCCAGGTCACACAATACGATGCAGGTATGGTTGAGCAATGCGGGCTTGTTAAGGCTGACATCTTGGGTATTAAGACCCTGAGTGCTGTCTCTGACTGCGTCGATCTTGTAAAGAGCACATACAACATTGACCTATTAGATGAAGGCGACAAAGGTCGTGCCCTAATCTATAGGTTGCCTGAAGATCCAGCGATCTATAAAGACTTCTATAATAAGGACACAGATTCATCCTTCCAGTTTAATACTGACGTCGTTAAAGGCTCAGTTACTGACTTTCATCCAATGCAAAGAAGTCACTTGTCAATTATGACGGCCCTACTTCGTCCAGGCGCTACAGATGCTAAGATCAAATTCAATGACGTAAATAAGAGATTATATGCACATTCTCATCCTGAGAATAAGGAAGAAGCACTAGATATAACAGCTGATAGATTCTATATCGGAGTTAGAAAAGGCGATCTAGAACCACAATACATTCACTCAGACCTTGAACCCATTCTTAAAGATACATATGGCGTTATCGTTTACCAAGAGCAGGTCATGGAAGTCCTGGTTAAGCTATGTGGATATACCCTTGAAGAAACAGATATCATTCGTTCTGCTATAGCCAAGAAGAAGCACGATGTTATGATGGCGACGTTCGATAGGATTAGACAGGTAACACAGGCTAATGGATGGACCAAGGAACAGGCGGACGATCTATGCCAAACTATCATGGCCTTCTCCAGATACTCATTCAATAAAGCCCATTCACATTCGTATGCTGAGTTAGGATACATTACGATGTATTTGAAACATCATTACGGTATGGAATGGTGGGCATCAATGTTAAACTGCGAGGACAATGCAGAGAAGGTACGAAGGTATGTATCCGTACTCGGTAACAAGATTAAACCTCCATCACTCGCACACCCAACAAACAGATATGAGGTCAAACAAGATTATGGAACTAAATTTATTGTCACTCCCATATCAGCACTTAAAGGTGTTGGTCCCGCTGTTGTGGCAGAACTTACTAGTAAAGGTCCGTTCGTATCTCTAGAGGATTATGTCCTTAGAGTTAACCACAGCAAGGTTAATACGGGTTATATGGCTAGTATCATAAGGGGAAGAGCAGCTGATGATCTTATGGACCTCGATATTATAGAGGAATCATATGGACAAGCTCGTCTTGACTTCATGTCCAAGTATTTGAAGTTAAGAGGTGGTAAGTGCGCTCTGCAAGAGGACCTATTCACTGTCGATCCTCTCACTGTATTCGTCATGGAGAAGGAAACTAACCAAGCCTTTAACAAATCTATGTTAGATGACGTAGGTATCCAAGATGTCTTAAAAGCTAAATGGCCAGGACTTAGAGCTACAGGTAATTCAGCAGTACCATTTTACATGGGTGATTTCAAAGTCTTAGCAAACGTTAAGGTTGCTGAGGGCATTATGAAGAAGGGCTATGAAGAAGACTTCGGCATGTTCCTCCTGTATGAGAAGTCAGAGTTTAAGCGTGGCATCTCTAAAAAGGGAAAAGCGTGGACTCGGGTATCAGTGAAGCTATCAGACGGGTATACTACTCTCGAATGTACGGATTGGGACAGGAAATCTGCTCTCGGTTGGGCTAAGAATTCTCTAGTTTACGTTAGAGGACAACTTAGACCTGGCTTTAAGACAGCAGTTCAAATGACCATATCTGAGATAGTACAAGTAGAATAAATCTTTAAAGGAGATCAAATGGCACGTTACTGTATAGTTGACAAAGCACCAGCAGAGTTAAAAGATGGGGAAATCGTTCTTCGTCCAGCTAACTTCCTGGAACAAATCGCAGAGAACAAGGGTAAAGCAGGAAAGAGCGGCATGACTGCTAGCAATCACCTGCGGTACATCGCTGGCTCAATCGGCCAGAAGTATGATGAGAGACTTCAACAGTTCTCCGTTAAGCCGCACTTGTTCATCGGTCGTAAGTACAATACTAGTGAAGAACTAAGTGGAATCATAGTTGAGATGATGAAACAGCAGTGGCCGACTATCTTTAACTCAGCCCTCGAGTATGACATTAAGAATCGTCCTGCTAACACCAAGCTCATCTACTTTGAAGGTTCTATCGGCACCACTGATATTCCTTTCAAAACCGCTGGCATCGATAAGGTTACAGAAGATGAATTGGCTATCGAGCAAGGAAACAAACACAAGAAAGTGGTAGGAAAACCTGCCGTTTCTAAAGCTCAGTTAGAGGCTGCAAATGAAGAAAAATAATAAAGTTAAAATTCCTCAGTACCCTAAAGTTGAACTTGTAAAGATCAATGGTTCAGGCGCACCTGTCGGTGCAAACTATCGTCTTTATATCAATGGCGTAAGAGTGCCTTATGTTAAGCATTTTGCTTCTTCGGTAAATGCTAGAGGTGTTGCGGAAGTTAATATCACCATGTATGCAGACATCTCAAGTCGATCAGAAAAGAAAACCAAAAAGACCAAATAATTGTGGTATAATAGAGCTATGCCGCATTGCGGTAGTATTAAACTATGCCCTTATGGGTAGATGGAGAAAAAGTAATGGCTAACCCGAACATCAAAATCAATCTAGATTCCCTCAAAGAAAAACGCGAATGGAAACGTCACAAGGTTAAAGACGGAAGTAATCAATTCCGCATTGGACCTCCACATGGCGAAACCAGTAATGGTTATCCCTATCGCAAATGGCAGATCATCTGGGGCTTGAATGACCCGGTCACTGGTCGCCAACGTCCTTATGCCTCTTCAATGACCACAGAGAAGAGATGCCCTGTTACTGAGTATGTTGCTCAGCTGACAAAGAAAGCCGATGACATGAAGTCTGCTATGAAAGCAGCTGGTTCACCAGAATCAGAGATCAAAGATCGTTTAAAGGATCTTAGTGAACTCATCTCACAGCTTCGTCCTAAAACTACCTACGTCTACAACGGTATCGACAAGGGTGGTGAAGTTGGTCTTCTTGAGCTCAAAACTACAGCTCACAAGAAGATGAAAGCGGAGATGAACCAATATGTTCAGGACTATAATCAAGATCCTACTAGTCTTAATGCTGCAGATGATGATTCTGGCGTATGGTTTAATGTTATTCGAGCCGGTACGGGATTTGATACTGAGTACGATGTCAAAAAATGTCAGACTAAAGTAAAGAATGCCACTGGTAAAGTATCCTTCGAAGATGACCGTAGTCCACTTCCTGAGCATATCGTTGAAAACTACGATACCTTAGCTTATGATTTAGCTACGATCTATCAGATCAAGACCTACGAAGATCTTGCTGAGATCCTTGAAGCCAACCTTCCCCATATCGTTGAAGCTTGCCCTGATGCAGGTTTAGACGAAGCGGTGTCTGCACCAGTTATCGCAACACCTGCTCCTAAGAAGCAAGCAAAGCCTCTTGGAACAAAGAAGGTTGAAACCAAACTCGCTGATGAAGACGACGATGCTACTCCAGTTGCTACGTTAGCTGCTGGTGAAGACGACGATTTCATGAAAGAAGCGGAAGCAATCTTAAGATCTTAAGGAGACAATATGGCAAATAATGCACTGCTGGTTGTACAAAACCAGTTGCAGGCTATAGATGTAACCAAGATCGCTGAATACAGTAAGAAGTTGAGAGACATAGGGAGCATCAGTAAAATGATGGCTCCCATGTATCTTCGCGACTTTATCTTGGCTTACGATGCAACTAACAACTTATATGCCTCAGCTATACGATGCGACATCATGGCTACAACTGCCTTAGATACCGTCAAGTCCATAGCATACCTAGACAAGGCCAAAGAGTATCTTGTCGCAAGGGGTATAAAAGAATCGTCAGAGGCTCGTAAACAATATGTAGACGTCGATCCAGATGTTATCGAAGCCGCAGACGTGAAAGCGAAGACGTCGGCACTAGTCCAACTCCTGCGAAACAAGATGCAGGAGTTTAGAATGGCGCACGACGATGTGAAGAAAATGACTTACGGAGACGGATATATGTCTCCAGATGAAGGAATGTAAGATGAAAGTTTTAGCTACAAAAGCGTCCCGAACAGACACAAAAGTGACATTTACAACTAATAGGTTGTTTGATGTTCTTTCGTACACAGCAGATGAGTTAAGTGCTGGTGACCAATTTATCTTGACTTTTAGAAAAGGGCAAGACAATATTCCAAACTGTGTTTACTGCCCCAAGAGGCGGAAGAACACTGTACGGTTCACTTCCTAGTGGATTTAGAACACCAGCTGTCGGATATCCTGTAACTGTTAAAGTTATTGCAGCAGAAGGACTTAATAAAGATGTCTAAGAATTGGATGTCGATCCTTACCGAGGACTTCGGTAAGGTAGCGGCTGATCTTCCGGAACCAACAGATTCCGTTATAGCAATGCCAAGTCCCTCTCTCAACTGGGCTATCGGAAACGGTGGTCTCATTGAGGGTAAGGCTATCTGCTTCTTCGGTGGTGAGAGTGGTGGTAAGTCACTACTTATGCAATTAGCTCTTATTGAAGTTCAACGTAAGTATCCTGATGGAATAGTGGTACTGTTCGATGCCGAATACTCATTTAATAAGGCTTGGTTCAGGCAACTTGGTGGAGACTTAGAACGTCTCTACTTGAGACAATCTAACGATCCCCTTAAGATCTTCGACTATATTTCAGGCGGGATGTTGGAAGCTATGGAACGAGGGGTCCCAATCAAAGCTATCGCTATCGACTCAGTGAAAAGTATTAAATACCCTAAGGACAATAAGAAGCAATCTACCGACATGACAATGGGTGGTGGAGGAGCTTCATACTTAGGTTCTGCTTTGAAGCATGTTACTCCTGTAATCAGAGACAACAATATCACTTGTATCCTTGTTCAGCAAGTATACGAAGAGATGGACCAATACAAGAAGATGCGCAATCCCTATATCGTCCCAGATGGTAGAGCTCTCAAGCATTTCTGCGACTATATGGCTCAGGTTGATAAACTTGAGACAAAGGATAACATCATTGAAGTAGGAGAGAACATCCACGGTGGAGCTGCTCAATCTGGTCACAAAGTTAGAGTTAAGTTCAAGAAGAATCGTTGTTCTGCTCCTTATCGCACTGCTCAGTTCACGCTTGACTACACAGATGGCATTGTTGATGTTGGAAACGAAATCTTCGATCTTGCAAAGAGCCTAGGTGTAGTTCATCATCCTATGAATCCTGCTACTGGCAAGGTTAATGCTCAGATGTGGGCATTCGATGATATGCAGGCTGTTCGTGGTGAAGACAATATCAGAGCTTTAGTTGTTGGCGATACTAAGCTTCAAGAACGAATTATGGAGTCTTGTAACGGAGTTTCTAAGGCTGCTATCGATGCACGCAACGATGAGTTCACTGTAGCAGAGACCACAGACGAGGACGATGACTAACGGTCAAGATTACGCATATAGGATTCAGCAGGCTCATGTAGATATGATGGAAAACTTCATTGAGCCTGGACCTATTTATATGAGTCAAGACGTTATGGACAGCATTATTGGTAATCGCTATCATGGAAAGATGAATGCTTTTATCACAAGTGCAGGACAGTTCCCAGTTGTTATAGTAGAAAATACACATGACTTCCTATATATGGCCACAGAGCATTACGATAGAGTCCTAGTAGATGAGGCTTTCGAAAAGGAGTTCTTTTGTGAAGATATTGTTTACGGGTGACCCTCACCTTAGACATCAAAGATTTGAATTATCCCTCAATTTCCTTAAATGGATTAATGAGGTCTGCGTGCAGCATCAACCTGATTGGTTTGTTAACTTAGGAGATACATTCAACGATCACGCGGTTGTTAGAACTGAGCTTCAAACTGAGTTCAGATATCATCTTGATTACATTATGGAGAATACCAATGCTAAGTACATCTATATTCTTGGTAACCATGATATGTCAAAGCCTAGCGACCCTAAGTATCATGCTCTTCGTTCTATGGTTGGGTTGTATCCTGAACGTTTTATTGTCGTTGATAAGCGAATGGATATTGGAAATATCACTCTCGTCCCATACATGCACAACCACCAAGACTTCCCCAAAGACACACAAGAGATCGTTATAGCCCATCAAACCTTTGTAGGAGCTGACTATGGATTCACGAGACCAGAAGTTGGAGTGGATGCCGGTTTGGTGGCCGCCGAACTTATCATCAGTGGGCATATCCACAAGCGACAAGATTTTGGTAAGGTATATTACCCTGGTACACCTTTTGCTGCGGACGCAAAAGACATGGACCAGATCAAAGGAGTTATGTGCCTGGACACAGATACCTACAAACAAACCTTCATTCCATCTCCATTTCCCCTCTGGCGCCACCTTGCTTTTGTCCTCTCACCGGAGGTTACAATTGGAGACTGCCATAACGAAATTGTCACAAATATTAACAAAGTAGATCATTGGGTCCTAGACCTTACAGGCACAAAATCAGAGATAATGGGATACCTCAACTCAAATAAATATCGCGACGCTGTAGAGGGTTGCGACATCAAACCTAACCATACTTTCACTGATAAAGATAAGAGAAAGGTTAAGATACAGTCTCTATCAATGGAGACCATATTCTCTGAGTATGTTGATAAAGTCTACTCGGGGAACCTAGATAAAGCCCAGTTAAAAGGTATGGCATTAGAGTTCCTAAATCAAGCCCGTCAAGCCAACTCTAAGCAGAAGATGTAAGTTTTGGCCCTGGTATAATAGGAGCAAGGAGAGTTACGTGGACGATAAAGAACTCGCAGAATACATGGATCAACATCGTTGGCTTTTAAACAACGGGTTGGTTTCAGATGGTGTTAAGAACCAGTTATTTGTGTTTGGTTCCGTAGTTCATAAACAGATTCAAGCCGTAGAGCTCGACATCGATGTTGAGAAAAAGGTCGTGAAATACAGACTTTACGCGGATGCAGATCTTATTAAGAAGATCGAACTGTTTAACAGACTCTCCAAGGCCGATGGCGTAATAGATTTATGGCGCTTCAAGAGGATGCTCAAGACCGAAGGGTCTTTAGACCTCAGAAGAGTAATAGGCAGATTCGTCTCGGACTATTGTGGTCCTAAGTGGGGCACTGAAGTAGAAGTTTTAGACTTTGGTGGTTACCTAGACGGATTTGGAGACGCGGGTGGAAACCCAGCAGGTCAGCAGCCTGATAAACTGCCTGACAAATAACGAGGATGAGCGACAAGACCTTTGGGTGCATTATCTAAGCGGTAATAGCGAGCGCTCTTTTGCCTCGAAACTACAAGAATTACAACAAGTTAACGAAGACGACCTAAAGATTAAAGAAGCCCTTTTAACCCTCTATAAAGCCCAATCTAACGCGAAACTCTCAGCTATCTTCTCAACATTCTCTGATTTCGAGCGTCATATAGTGTTCCTATTGCTCATAGATTTCTCCCCTGACCAAATCTCAAGTTATAAAGGTATAAGCGAGGTGCGTATCAGGCAAGCTATCCAAGCTATAAGGTATAATAGTGGATGGGAGGAGCACTATGGCTCTAAAGAGAAACTTGACGGACGAAGAAAAGTACGGTCTAAGCCAGGAAGAAATCAAGCTGGCAGAAAAATATCTAAGGAAGTATAAGACAGCAGGTGCCCTGAAAGAACTTCAGGCTGCTAAGTTGTTTGAAATGTATCTACTTGGTGACTCATTCACTAAGATATCACAACAGTTCAACACATATACACTACCACAGATCATCCTTACCGCAGCCTTAAGAGGTTGGGCTAAGGAGAGAGAATCCATGATGCATACCCTAAAAGACAGGGTAAAGGCAAAGGTAGTGAAGTCAGTCCTTGAGCAGGTTGACTTCCTCACAGCTATGCTAGGTGTTACAAACGCCGAGCATCTAGAGGCTATGGTCAAATACATGCAAGACCCAATAAACAACCCAAAACCAGAGCTTCGCATCTCCACCGTGAAGGAATACAAGGATGTATCAGAGACGCTCTATAAGCTTGTAGCAGGTGCCTCTGCCGGCAAAGGCAGTGGTTCGGCCATGATGGATGCACTATCATCTCCTGTCAAACCTAAGGAGTTAGAGGAAGCTAAAGAGAAAGAGATCTCCCTCCAAGATTTAGTTGACGAAGAAGAGAAGCAACAGTAACCTATGGCAACAAAACCAGCGGCTACAATTGAGAAGCAGAGAGAACTATTTCTAAAGCCTTGTAAGAACAAGAAGGAAGTAGCTGCTTGGATTAAGTACTACCTCAGCTTACATCTACCTGATGTAACAGTCTCTCGCTTTGCCGATACGAACCCTTTAGAGGTTGTATGGGAAGTTTACCGCATCTGCGTCCTCAGAATGAACCCAACAAACATACAAGAGCTTCTATATGTCGCCGGTCGAGGATCTGGAAAGACCCTTGGAATGGCTATAGCCGAGCTTATGGTATTACTCCATGATAAACGCGAAGTCGTTCACGTAGGAGCTATTCAGAACCAAGCAGAACGTTGCTACAACTATCAAAAGACATTTCTATACAACCGTAAGATTAAACCTCTAGTTATGCCCGCAGATATCCCAGATGATGAGCGAATCCTTGAGAAGGCTAACATGGGGAAATCTATCTTCAACGTTGACCAACATAAGCTGGTTCTTGAGGTTATTCCCTGCACACTCAAAGCTGTTAACGGTCCTCACGTTCCCCTAGTCGTAGTCGATGAGATCGATACGGTCTCTGGTGAAGGTCTGAGAGCTTTCAAAGATATAACAGGGATGTTAGATACTAAGTCAGGTAAGAAGGCTCTAAGAGTCGGTATCTCTACTCGTAAATCTCGCTACGGCCTAATGAACAAGCAGATCGAGAATGCTGACGCTGAGAACCGCGCAGTTCGTAGATGGACGGCATTCGAATTTACTGAACGTTGTCCGGATTCCAGATCTGGGACTAAAGAGATAGAACTGTACGTCAACCAAGACTCTATGGATGTTCTAACTCCTGAACAGTTCGAGATGAAGGATGCAGTTAAGAAGAAGGACTTCACCAAGCATAAAGCCCTAGAGGGTTGTGCAAAATGCCCGATATTCTCAATCTGTCTAACAGATGCTAAGAAGCAGACCTCTAAGTCACCTATGTTAAAGACCATCGATGAACTCATCCAAAAGGTCAAGGCAGAGGGTGTTGACTGGGCTTTAGCTCAACTTATGAACTTAAAGCCTGACGTTGAGGGTGTTGTATTCAGGGAGTTTGAAGAACGCACCCACATGAAGGATTGGAACCAGATGTGGTTCATCCTTACAGGTAAAGAATTTCCGCCCACTGTAGAGTGCACTCACGATATCTTCGTTAAGAAGTGCCATGAGATGAACCTCCCATGCTATGCAGGGATTGACTGGGGATTTACACATCCCAACACAGTTGTCTATTTCTTCATAGATAAGAGAGAGAATATATTCGTAGTGAAGTGCGATGGTCAGACTCAACTTAGTCAGCCAGCGTGGATTCACCATCTAAAGATGAAGTATCACAATATGTATCGCTGCCAACTGTACGCTCCTGACCAAGCGGACCAAGGTGCTATTCAGGAGATGAAGAAGGCAGGTCTGCCCGTAGTTAATGAGAAGGCTAAAGCTGATGTTAACGTCGGTGTTCAAGTTATTAAAAGGTTCTTAAAGGTCCCTGGTTCAGGTGAACCTAAGATGTTCTTAAGTAAAGAGACTTGTCAAGCACTAGCTAGAGAGTTTAGCTTATATCACTATAAGACTGATGCTGCTGGTATAGTAACTGATGACTTCGATACTGAAGACGATCACTGGATTGATGCCTTGAGATATCCGCTAGTTGTACTCTTTGGGAAGGCTAACATCATCCTAAGTGGAGCTGGATTAGATCTCGATTCTTCACCAGTTCAAGATCCTCAAGGTAGGTTTACACGTAC
>QGNH01000741.1_pt1 | contig 24625 bp, 24 predicted proteins | sample 1735481 | NCBI WGS metagenome assembly QGNH01 (sample SAMN09239004, study PRJNA386568) | Viral metagenome, whole genome shotgun sequencing project.
AAAATGGGAATGCTCGATTCTGAAACCGTCCTCGCTTCCGCCCAGGTCGTCACCGCAGAGACCGACACGGCAAGCACCAACGTTTACGACTCCGTCTTTCCGAACGCATCGGACCTCGCCATGACCGGCGAACAGCTCTGGATCGTCGCCAAGGTGGCCACCACGGCAACCTCCGGCGGCTCGGCAACGATTCAGGCGGTCCTGCAGGACTCGGCGGATAACGCTACCTTCGCGGATGCGCTGGCCGGTCCAGTTGTCCCGGTGGCAAGCGCCACGCAGGGAGCGATTCTGCTGGTCGCGAATCCTCCGATCGGGTTGCGCCAGTACATCCGGATCGTGTGGCGCGTTGGCACCGCGGTCCTGACGGCCGGCGCGTTCGATGCCTACGTCAGCAACACCGTCCCGCGGAACATCGCACGGCCGTCCGGATTCTCGGTCAGCTAGTACTTCGTACCGTCTTGGACGCCGCTCGCGCGGCGTGGAAGCAGGAGTAAGCGATGTGGGTTCGTTCGCTGTGCAGGCACTACGACAACCAGCTGCGTGAAGAGGGCGAGGAGTTTGAACACTCCGGACCCCTTTACGAGCACATCGTCGCGGCCAAGAAGCCGACTGAAGACGCGCCGCAAAAAGACGTGTCCAGCCGGTCGATGAAACCGGCTAGAGCTTAGGCTTCAAACCGTTTGACCAGGGGGCCGAGGATAAACAGCCTCGGCCCTTTGTTTTTGTGAGGGCCTATGGCTTCAGTCGTCGACATCTGCAACGCAGCTCTCAGCCACATCGGCGACTCGGCCAACGTGACCTCGATCGATCCGCCCGACGGATCCTCGCAGGCCGGCTACTGCGCCACCTTCTACCCGATCGCGCTGTCCGCCATCCTGGAGATGGCCAGCTGGGGCTTCGCCACGGTGCGCAGCGCCCTGGCGCCGGCAACCAATCCCAGCAACACCTGGCGCTTCGCCTACGCCTACCCCGCCGAGCTGGTGAAGCTGATCTCCATCCTGCCGAAGTGTGCGCTGGATGACTACTCGGCCAACTTCGGCGAGCGACATCGCGAGTGGAGCGAGTGGAACTCCCCACAACCAGACTTCGCCAATCCGGCCGAGAACATGTACGAGCCCGAGCCCTACGCCACCGAGCAGGACGGCGAAGGCAACCAGCTCATCCTGACCAACACCTGGGGCGCGGTTGCGCGCTACACCATCCAGGTCGATGACCCGAACAAATTCAGCCCGCTGTTCGTGCTCGCGCTCTCCTACCTGCTGGCGTCGATGCTGGCGGGACCCATCATCAAGGGCGAAGATGGCGCCCAAATGTCGACCGCGATGCTCACCAAGTTCGGCACGTTCCAAGTACAGGCCTCGAACTCCGACGCCAGCCAGCGCCACGTCGTGGTGCACCAGCGCGTGAGCTGGATGGCGGGGAGATAGCCGATGGCCAACATGCGCGTCTTCAAGCCGTCGTTCTCGGGCGGCGAACTCTCTCCGGAGATGTTCGGCCGCATCGATGACGGCAAGTTTCAGTCCGGCGCCGCTTCGATCGAGAACCTGATCGCCACCGCGCTGGGGCCGGCGGAGAAGCGGCCAGGCTTCGGATACGTCTGTGCAACCAAGGCGAGCGGCGTGGCGCGGCTGCTCCCGTTCACCTACTCGACTACGCAGACCGTGGTGATCGAGGTGGGCGCCGGCTACTTCCGCTTCCACACCCAGGGCGCGACAATCCTTTACGGCGCGACGCAGCGGGCCTATGTCCCGGTTGCTCCGGTGGCGTTCACGGCCGCGACTCCCACCGTCATCACCTGGGCAGCGCACACTCTCCAGACTGGCGACCTGGTGCAATTCATTGCTGACGGAATCGGGTCCGCGTTGCCGGGAGGGATACAGACCGGGGTGGAAAGCGAGCTGGTCGGGGTTGACGGGCTCGGCTACAACTACACGGTCACAGTGCTCACCGCGAACACCTTCCACATCACCGATCCGGCGACCGGGCTGCTGATGGCAGCCAGCTCGACGGGAACCTACGTTTACGGAGTGAAGGTCTATGCGGCGGGCGAGCTGTGCTCTTATTCGGGAGTCGTCTACGACTGTTCGGGGCAGTTTACCGATAGCCCCTCGGCGCCCACCGTCCCCCCGACTGAGCCCGGGTACTTCTATGCGATGCCTGCGAGCCTGATCTACGAGATTCCGAACGGCTACGCCGCCCAGGACCTGATGGCCATCCACTACGCACAGTCGGCGGATGTGATGACACTGGTGCATCCGAACTACCCTCCAATGGAACTCCGCCGGCTGGGCGCGGCCAACTGGAGCTTTGCGGGCATCGTCTTCGGCCAGGCGCTGGCGGCGCCCCTGGGCGTGGGTATCGCCGCGAGCCCTGGGTACCTGGCGCAGGTTCACACCGTCTCAATCGCCGACCCGGCGCTCTTTACAACCGAGTCGAGCCACACACTCGCGCTCGGCGACGGGATCTACCTCAAGGGGCTGACGGCAGTCATCGGCGGAACGCCCACGGTGATGGATGGCTTCTACCTGGTCAACACGGTGCCGGTCGACGGCGGCGGCAACCTGATCCCGAACGAGCTGACGCTGATGGACTACAGCGGGAACGTGTTCGACTCCTCGGGGTGGAGTTCCTACAGTGGCCCCGCCACCATCCAGTACGGCACCAAGATCTTCAACATCAACAATTCCTACGTGGTGACCGCAGTCGCGGCCGATGGGATCCAGCAAAGCGCGATCTCGGCCGCGGTTTCGGTGATCAACAACCTCGACGTGACCGGCTCGTCCAACCTTATTTCCTGGGCCGCGGCGCCGAATGCCTTCCAGTATTACGTCTACAAAAAGCTGAACGGCCTTTTCGGCTACATCGGCAACACCGCCGCGGGCACGCTGAGCTTCAGCGATACGAACATCAATCCGGACATGGGAATCACGCCGCCGTTCTTCGATCCGGTGTTCAACTCCGCCGGCAACTACCCGGGCGCCGTCTCCTACTTCCAGCAGCGCCGCTGCTTCGGGGGCACCACCGACCAGCCGCAAAACTTTTGGATGACGAAGAGCGGGACCGAGAGCGACATGAGCTACTCGCTGCCGGTCCAGGACACCGACCGCGTTGCGATCGCGATCGCCACGCGCGAGATGTCCACCATCGAACACATCGTGCCGCTGCTGCAGCTGATCCTGCTGACCAGCTCAACCGAGATGAGCGTGAGCCCGTTGAACACCGACGTAATCACGCCGTCGACGATCGACGCCCGGCCGCAGTCCTATATCGGCGCGGCGAATGTGTCTCCCACCATCGTCAACAATTCGCTGATCTACTGCGCAGCCCGCGGCGGCCACGTTCGCGAGATGGGGTACCAGTGGCAGATCGGCGGCTACGTCACCGGCGACATCTCGCTGCGAGCTGCGCACCTGTTTGACAACCTGACCATCGTCGACCAGGCGTTTATGAAGTGCCCTTGGCAGGTGGTCTGGTTTGTCAGTTCAGACGGCACGCTGCTGGGGCTCAGCTACATCCCCGAGCAGGGCATCGGCGCCTGGCACCACCATGTAACAGACGGCACCTTCGAAAGCATCGCCTGCGTGGCGGAGGGCGCGGAGGATCGTCTGTACGCGGTGGTGAACCGCACCGTGGGCGGATCGACGGTGCGTTACATCGAGCGCATGTCCACGCGCAACTATGGCGCCGTGCTCGCGAACTGCTTCTTCGTCGACGCCGGCGCGACCTTCAACGGAACCAACACATCGGGCACCACGGCGGCGGCGGTTGCCGACACCGCTCCCGGGCCGCTAGACGGCACGTATAACCTGACCGCGTCGGCGGCGATCTTTGTTTATCCCACGCAGAGCGACGCGGGCAGCTACCTGGTTCTGACTGGATCCGACGGCAACACGTACCAGTTCAACATTCTGACGACGTCGTCGACGACTGCGGCCAACGCGATCGCTGTCACGGCCATTCCCGCCGGCGTCACGTTCGCGGCCTCGGCGCTCTGGTCCTGGGCGCGGCCGACGATCGGCGGCCTGACCTGGCTCGAGGGTGAGACGGTGGCAATCCTCGCCGACGGCGCCGTACAACCGCCGCAGGTGGTTACAGGTGGTGTGGTTACAATTCAACACCCCTCCATCTTGGTGACGATCGGCCTGCCGTACGCCCCGCAGATCGACACGCTGCCCCTGGTGATGCAGGTCGACGGCAACGGGCAGGGCCGGGTGAAGAACATCAACAAAGTTTGGATCAGGGTCTGGCAGTCGAGCTCGATCCTCGCCGGGCCGCTCGGTGGCAGCCAGGTGCAGTACAAGCAGCGCACAACCGAGCCCTACGGCTCGGCGCCGAACCTGGTGACGGATGAGCTTGAGATCGTGATTCCGGCGAGCTGGTCGACCTCCGGCCAGGTGACGATAACGCAAACCGACCCGCTGCCCTTCACGGTGGTGGGCTTGACGGTCGAAGCGGCGATAGGGGGATAGCGATGGGCGACGGGTTTTCGACACTTCTGACTAACAGCTGGGACGACGTCCAGAGCTTCTTTGGGATCAACGGCCACACCACGGCCTCGCTCGGCCCCAACATGACGCCGGCCCAGGTGAAGTCGGCGACTGGCGCCGCGACCATGCAGAACGCCGGCATGCTGATGACGGTGATGGGCGGAATCAACTCGGCCGTCGGCGGATACTTCCAGGCTAAGAGCCAGCAGTATCAAGACAAGAGCCAGGCGCTCAACCTCGGCTACCAGGCCGACATGGCTGCGATCAACTCGCGCTCGGCCGAGTACTCCGCGGAATCGACGCTTGAGGCTGGGAAGAGCCAGGTCGCCAACATGACCATGGCCGCCGGCCAGCAGACGGCGTCGACCACGGCGACCATGGCTGCGCACGGCGTGCGCCTGGGTGTGGGATCGACGGCCGACATCACCGCGAGCCAGAACATCGTCAAGGACATCAACGCCTACACCATCAACGCGAACGCCACCCGCGCCGCGGCGCAGGACCGGACGCAGGCCACTAACTTCTCGAACGCATCGCTGATGGACCGGACGTCCGCTGCAAATGCAACCGCGTCGGCGAACTCGGTCAGTCCGTTCTCGGCGCTCTCCACCAGCCTGATGACCTCGGCCTCGAGCGTGGCGCAGCAATGGAATAACAGCCGGCAGACCCGGATGATGTACGCGTACTACGGAGGTTAGTAATGCCCCAGGTTCCAGACAGCTTTGTGCCCAGCGCGACGACTTCTCCGCTGGGGGTCTCGCCGGTGTCGGCGCAGCCGGTGCAGCCGATGCGCAACGCGGCGCCGGAGCAGATGGAGCAGGCGGGCGGAGCTGCGCAGAAGCTGGGCGAAGAGACCAACGACATCGGCGAGCGGATCCAGATGCAGCTCGACGACGCCATGGCGAAGCAGGCCGAGACCGGCTTCCTTAACAAGGTGATGACCATCACCAGCGGCGACGGCACACCGCAAAATCCTGGGTACCTGAATATGCGCGGCCAGGATGCGATCAACGGCTACCAGGACGCCGCGACCGCGATCGCCCAGGCCAAAGCGGACGGCGCGGACGGGCTGACCAGCAACTTCCAGAAATCGATGTACAACCGCGTGGCCTCGCAGCACCTGCTGAGCTTCGGCCGAGAGATGGCCGACCATCGCTTCCAGCAGACGGCCGAGTATTCGGGCCAGGCGTCGATCGAGCGCGCCAGCACCTACGCGACCAACGCCTCAAACTCGCACGCAGACTATGGACAAACCGACGCCGACGGCAACGCGACCGGCGACTTTCAGAAGAACCTGCAGGTGGCCGAGCAGGAGACACTGAACGCCGTCGAGATCATGAAGGGCGCACCGGCCGGCTCGGACGTGGCCAACGCCGCGCTGCTGAACCTGCACACCCAGGTCGGAACGGGCACGCTAACGCAGATGATGGACGCGCGCACACCGTATTCGAAGGTGCAGTCGGTGTACGACGACATGAAGACCAAGGGCTTCCTGGATGAGCGGGCGATGGACACCCTGGGCAAGATGGTCAAGACGTACTCAGAGCAAGAGTCGACGCGCACCGCGGTCTCGCAGAATCTCAGCGATGCCGTTCGCGCGAGCCAGGGGCAGGCTACGACGTCGACCGGGACCCCTGACTACCAGTTTCCGATCAAGGGCGCGACGGTCACGGCGCAGAGCTACTCGCCCGGCGACACGGAGATATCCGGCGGCGTTACGGTGAACATCCCAACGGGCTCGAGCATTCAGGCGCCGGCCGACGGCAAAGTGACGCAGGCCGGCAAAGATGCCGACGGCAACTTCGCCATGAAGATCGAGCACGCCGATGGCTCGGTCACGTCTTTCAGCGGCCTCACCGCTTCGAACGTGAAGGTGGGCGACCAGGTCGAGCGCGGCGAGGATGTCGCGACCAGCGGCGCGGCCGACGGCAAGACGCCTTCGGTGCTGTGGTCATTGACCAACGCGGCCGGCCAGAATGTCGACCCGACCAAGGCAGGCCTGGCGCCGGTCGATCTGACCAAAATCACCGACGAGAAGGTCCTGGGCTCGGCGCTCGACAGTATGCGTAAGCAGGTCACAGATCCGTACCTGCAGCAGCAGGCGACGGCAGAGATGGAGCTGATCGTTCGCCACAACCAGCAGATGACGACCGCGGCCGCCTCGCAGACCTTCAAACAGGCCAGCGACGCGTTCTACAGCAACGGCATGAACTGGAGAAGCATTCCGCCTTCGCTCTTCAACCAGCTGCCACCGGAACAGCAGCAGCACTTCAAGGACGCTCAGACCGACCAGGTGCTGAAGCAATACGAGCAGGGGCAGAAGTTCAAGGAAATGGGCGAAACCGACCTGGTCTCCGACTTTGTCGCGAACCCTGACCAGCTCACGCCGGCCAACGTCGACGCCGCGCGGCCGAATCTCGCGAATTCCACCTACCTGCAGCTGATGGGCAGAGCCACCGAACTCCAGAACAACCCCAAGGGCGTGGTCGAGGCGCAGGCCCTGAACGATCGCATCAAGTATTTCGCCGGCAACTCTGGAGTGAATGTCGAGCCGAAGACCGCGGCCGACAAACAGACCCTCACCGATCTGACTTACAAGGTGCAGCAGGACGTCGATGCCATGAAGACGGCGAACCATGGCAAGGCAACCGCGGCCGACGTGGACAAGGCGATACAGCAGGAGCTGATCCAGCGGACCATCACGACGCAGCGCAGCGCGTGGAACCCGATCTCGATTTTCAGCCCGACCAGCTCAACCCAAAAACGGAACTTCCAGATGCCGGCGGGCACCACCGGCGTGTACCAGGGCACCGACGGCAACTCCCACTACACGGACGGCCGAAACGATCTCGGGGTGGTGAAGTAGATGCCGCCACCCACAGCAGCAGAGCTGGGCACCACAATCCCGATCGGCGGCCAGCCGGCTGATTCACCTACGCCCGCCGATGCCCTGCAGGGCGCCGTCTCTTTCGGTGCCACGCAGGATCCGGACCAGTACGCGCACCTACTTGACCTGCAAAAAAGGATTGGCATTCCTCCGGCTGTTAGCTCCGGCAATGAGAAGCAGGTCGAGCACGCGGCCGACGTCAACTCGATCGACTACCAGCAGTTCGCCGTCAAGAATCCGCGCACCACGGCCTGGGCGTCGAACCCCGACAATGCCGCGGTCTCGGGATCCACCGAAGTGCAGCGCCTGGGCGGGATCGAACAGAATGCCGCGACCATGCGCGCCTATGCTCCGACTTGGGGCGATAACGTCGCTGACAAAACGCTCGACCTCGCCCAATTTCTGATGGGCGGAACGGTGTCGAAGCAGCAGCTCCGGCAGAATTTCTGGCAGGGGCCGCTGACCAGGGGCGCCGTCGATATTGCCGGCGGCACCGCGGGCATGGCCGGAAACATCGGCAGTTTCTTGGGCTGGCACGGTGACGGATCAACCAAGCAGAACCTGCTACAGCGGATCGAGTCGAGCCTGGATCCAGCGAACGCCGGCATGCAGGCCAACGGCCAAGCCGACAATGGCAACGGCTTCGACTGGCTGATGAAGAACGTCGCGCCGATGATTCCGGCGGTGATCGCCTCCGGCGGTACCAGCCTGCTCGCGCGGACGCTGGGACTCAGTTCGACCGCGGCGAAGGTGCTGACCGGCCTGGCTGTGGGCGGCATGTTCGACGCGGACCAGGCGGGCAAGACCTACACGGCCGTCGCCGGCGCCGGCGGGAGCGACTATGCGGCGCGCCTGGCTGCGAACCGCGTGGCGGCGATCAACGCGCCGGCAAACGCTCTCTTTGGCGCGACCGACCTCGTTCCGCTGCTGCGCGACAATCCTCTGCTGACCTCGTTGGGCCTGGGCGGCGCCACAGGCGCCACCGGGCAGCTGGGCCAGAACGTGGTGACCGGCCAGCCCTGGAACAAAGGCGTGGGCGCAGCGGCGGTCCAGGGCGCGGCCATGATGGGCGGAATGCACCTGGGCTTCTCCGCGTTCGGCGATGCTGTTGATTCTGCTGAGCAGTCGAAGCTGCGGGAGCGGGCGCCCGAGAAGTTCGACGAAGCGATGCAAACCATCTTCGCCGGCGACCAGAGTCTGAGAGTGCCAGCCGATCAGTTTTCCAACTACTTCAAAAGTAAAGGGATGGACCCGGCGGCGGTCGCTTCCGGCATCGGATCGACAAACTACGCCGAAGCGCACCTCTCCGGCGGCGACGTGGAGATCCCGCCGGCCGACTTCCTCTCCAAGCTCGATCCAGAGCACCAGAAGGCGCTGCTGGGCGACATTGTGGACCCTGGCACCGGTTTGACGGCACGGCAGCACCAGGAAGGCCTCCAGGAGCTGCAGCAGTGGGCTACAGGCGGCGGCGCGGCCAAGCTGGCGGCCGACACGGCCGCGGCGGACGCGGAGACGGCCTCTAGCCCCGAATACGCCCAAGTGAAGGAGCAACTGCGGCAACGGTACACCGACGCCGGCGAGACGCCCGAGGTAGCCGAGACGCTGGCCACCAAGGACGCTAATGCTTACAGCAACTTAGCGCGCGGCTCCGGCATGAAGCCGGCGGAGCTGCTGAACCTCTACAACCCCAAGGTGACCATGGGCGAGGCTCCGGAGCTGCCAGGGCAGCAGCCTGCACCCTCCGCCGTCCCTGAGGAAGCGCAGCCAGCCTTCGAAGCTTATAGATCGGCAGCGAAAGCTGAGCGACGAATAGGCAGGCAGGGGCCCGACCAGAGCGGTGCTGAACCTCCGTCCCTTGACGATGCACGCGCCGAGTTGCATGCGGCCTTGGAGAAGGCCCCAGGCATGAGCCGGGTCCGCTACGACGAGGTGATGAGGCTTGCGGACAAAACCCAGACAGAGGAAGAAATCCCCAAGGTGGCCGTTGGGGAGGCTCCGGAGGGCGATCAAAGTCGGGTAGCCGACATTACGTCGGCCGACGCGGCGGCGCAGACACCCGCGCCGGCGGATATTCCGAAGGTTGCCAGCCCGGATGAGATGAAGCCGTACGACGTGGCCCGGGTGCCGCTCGACCAACTGCACTTCGATCCGAAGCGTTTCCAGTACAAGATGAACACCGACGCCAGCGGCGTCACCAACCTGCTGAAGGGCCAGGAGTGGAACGAGAACAACGCCGGCGTGGTCAGCGTGTGGCGCGATCCAGAGGATGGCAAGACCTACGTGGTGAACGGCCACCATCGCGCGCAGCTGGCGAAGGAGACGGGCCAGCCCGACCTCGCGGTCAAGATGATGCCTGCTGAGAACGCGGCCGAAGCCAGAGCCATGGGAGCACGCCAGAACATCGCCGAGGGCCGGGGCACGGCGATGGATGCGGCGAAATTCTTCCGCGACTCGAACTATGGGGCGGAAGACCTCAAACGACTCGGCATCAGCCTGGGAGAGAAGACAGCGGCGAACGGCGTGGCGCTGGCCAGGCTGCATCCCGCGCTGTTTGACCAGGTGGTAAGCGGCAAGGTGGACGAGGGCCGCGCGGTTGCGATCGGCAACGCCACCGGCGACCCGGCGGAGCAGGAAGCAGTTCTGAAGTTGATCGACAAGGCGGAGGCGAAGGGCAAGCACGTCACCAACGAAACGGTGAACGAGCTGGCGCGGATGGTCAAAGGCGCCGGCCAGCACACCGAGACTCAAGAGGGGCTATTCGGCGCGCACGAAGAGACGCACTCGCTCGTGCTTGAGAAGGCTGAAGTCTCCAGCTACATCCGGAAAGAGATCTCGACGGAGCAGCGGACCTTCGCCAGCGTGGCCGATGAAGCGAAGGTGGCGCGGCTCGCAGTTGTGAAGGGCCAGACTATCGACGCGGCCGCTAATAGCGACATCGCCGACAGCGCGGCAGTCGCGAAAGAATTGTATGACCGTTTGAGCGTGCGCAGTGGTACTGTGGACGAGATTCTGAATCGTGCATCCCGCGAGTTGGCGGATGGAGGAAAGCCCAATGAAGTCAAATCCAGAGCCTACACCGACGTCAGAAACGCCCTGGGAGAAGCTCTCGCCGGCGCAGATAGCGTCCGTGGAGCAGTGGGCGGAGAAGACGAAGGGCGACCTGCGGCCGGCGAGACTGGATCAGCCGACGCAAGCACCGCCTCCGATGTCCTAACTCTCTACCAGTCTGCGAAGCGCAAGGCTTTACAGGAGGAGCCCGGGCCGCTTCTGCCGGGTATGGAAGACTCGCCCGCCGGCCGCGAACAAGCCAACGCCGACATGCAGCGCGAGGCGATGGAAGCCCGGCTGCGCTCTCCCAAGGGCGACATCGGCCGAGCTGCCGGCGCGCGCGGCTGGTTTCGAGTACTCCCCGATGGATCCTACGAAATCGGCACAGGCGAGAATCCCACTCTCTTTCAATCGGGCGATGGCACGCGCGGCTGGTTTCGAGTACTCCCCGATGGATCCTACGAAATCGGCAAGACCAAGTTTGGCGACCTGAGCACTTTTGTACACGAGCCGGCGCACGCCTATCTGAAGATACTCGGCTACCTGGTGCGGCGCGGCGGGGCCAGCGACGCCCTGCGCAGCGACTACGAAAAGGTGCTGGAATTCCTGGGCGTTCCAGCCGGGCGCGGCAACCTCGATATCGAGTTCACCCGCGAGCAGCAGGAGACTTGGGCGCGCGCCAATGAGCAGTACCTGCGCGAAGGCAAAGCGCCGAGCCCTGGCCTGGAAGACGCATTCCAGCGCTTCGCGATATGGATGGGATCCGTCTACAAGAAAGCGTCCGACCTGGGCGTCACCCTCTCCGACGACATCCGCGGTGTGTTCGATCGGCTGTATGCGGCCGAGGATGGCGTCAACAAGGCGGAGCGCGACGCCGGGCCGAAGCTCTTTACCTCGCCCGAGGAGGCAGGTTGGACTCAAGACCAGTTCAAGAAATACGCCGACGACAACAATATGACCGCGGAGCAGGCGAAGTCCGACCTGCTGGGCCGGCTAAACGAAGCCGCGGTGCAGGCGAGATCTGAAGCCTGGCGCAACGAAGAGCAGAATGTGCGCACGGCGGTCACCGCCGAGGTCGACCAGCGGCCGGAGTACTCCGCGATCAGGTCCCTCCGGAAAGGCCAGTTGGACGACGGCACCGAGATCGCCATGAGTAAGGACGAGCTGGTAAAGCAGTTCGGCGAGGACCGCGTCGCGAGCCTGCAGAAACAGCATCCCGGGCTCTATCGGAACGACGGCGGCGAGGAGCCGGAGATTGTGGCCGAAGTGTTTGGCTACAAATCGGCCGCGGACATGATGAACGCGCTCGAGCTGGCGCCGCGGCGCTCGGCAGCGATCGACACCGCGACCCGCGATTACATGACCGCCAAGCATGGCGACATCCGCTACGATGGCACACTCGACGACCAGGCGCGGATCGCGCTCGAGAATGACAAGCGGGCCGACTCACTCTACACCGAGCTGAAGGCGCTGAAGCAAAAGGTCGCGGACGCCCAAGGCAACCAGCAGGCGATGCGCTCGATTGAGGTCGCGCCCATCGACAGCTACCGGGAAGCCGCGCAGCAGATGGTCGAAAAGAAAGCTGTGGCCGACCTGCAGCCGACGCGCTATCTCGACGCCAGCCGGAAGTACTCGCGCGAGGCCTTCGACGCGCTGCGCTCGGGTGATGCGCAGGCCGCAGCCAACGCGAAGCACAAAGAGCTGATGAATCACTTCCTATTCCGCGAGGGCACCAAGGCCAAGGAATACGTTGGCAAGTTCGAAGCGTACGCGAAGCGGGTGCAGAAGCCGGCCGCGCAAGGGCAGCTCGGTCTCGCCGGCAGCGACTACCAGGACCAGTTCAACCGGATCCTCGGGCGCTACGGCCTCGCGCCGATGCCGGGCCCGGCGGATAGAACACTGGCCGAGTGGGCCGCGGACCAGTACGACCAGGGCAAAGAGCCGGCAATCGATCCGGCCATCCTGAACGAGTCGCGCACCGTCAACTACCGCAACGCGCCGGTGTCGGAGATCCGCCAGGTGCACGACGCGCTGGTCAACGTCCGCAAGCTGGCCTCGCTCGAGTTGGGCATGACGGTGAACGGCCAGCGTATCGAGTTCCGTTCCGCGATCGCGAACATGGACGCCCAGGCGCACGCGTCTTTACCCACAAAGCCGACCAGGGTGATTGAAAGGAACGCCTCGCTGGGGGAGAAGATCTCCGACTACACCCAGCGCGGCGACGCGCTGCTGATGCGCACCGAGCGCCTGATCGAGTGGATGGACGGCGGCAAAACCGGCCCCTGGCATGACAACCTCTGGAACCTGGCCGCGGATTCCCAGGGCAACGAGTATGCGCTGCAGGAGAAAGTAACGAAACAGCTGGGCGACGCGCTCGAGAATATGCCGAAGGACCAGCGCGCCAAGATGAATGAGAAAGTCACGGTGGCCGGAGTTCCCAACGGACCGGGCGGAATAGAAACCCGGCATGACCTGGTCTCGATTGCGATGAACATGGGCAACGATGGCAACCTGGACCGCCTGCAGAAGACGTTCGCCGCGCACGGCTGGGAACCGTATGCGATCGAGAATATCAAGGGAATGCTCACGGCGAGCGAGTGGAAGTTTGTGCAGGATAGCTGGGACTCGCTGAAGCCGCTGGGGCTGGCGCAGTCGGAGCTCGAGCGCCGGCTGACCGGGCTGCCTCCGGTGATGGTGAAGCCCACGCCGCTCGAGTTCAAATCGATCGACGGCGTGGAGATGCACCTGGCCGGCGGCTACTACCCGGTGATGATGGACCCCAAATTCTCAGCCCGCGGAGCGCAGCAGGACGTGGGAACGACGGCGCAGAACCTGATGGAAGCCGGCTACGGCCGCGCCGCCACCTCGCGCGGCAACATGAAGCAGCGCACCGGCTACGGCGGACCCATGCAGCTCGACTACGAGCAGGTGCTGACCCAGCACACGGCCAAGGTCATCAAAGACATCACCCACCGCGAATTCATGCTGGCAGCGAACAAGCTGCTGCTGGATCCGCAGATCCGGCAGACCATGCGCGAGACGCTGGGGCAGGGCTACGAAGAGAAGATGATGCCATGGCTGCGCACCATCATCAACGATCGCAACGGCAGCGCAGTGCAGGGCCTCGGCGACTTTTCAAAGATGGTCCGATCGCTGCGCACCAACCTGACCCTCGCGACGCTGTCCTATAAAGTCTCGACGTCGCTGCTGCAGTGGACGCACGCGCCGCGGATGCTGCTGTCGACCAACCCAGGATCCTACGCGCAGGCGATGGTCGACTTCCTGGCACACCCGTCCGACATGAGCCAACAGATCAAAGACCTGTCGCCGAATGAGATGGCGTTCCGCGGCGAGAATCTCGTCCGCGACATCCGCGCAACTCTGCGGGGCCAGCCGGGGATCCAGCGCAGCGTGGCGCGGGTGGGCAACGTCTCGATCAAATACACCGACCAGCTGCTGAGCTTCCCGCTGTGGCTCTCGGTCTACCGCGACGGCCTGAAGGAACACGCGGCCCTGACCGAGGATCGCGCACAGAACCTGGCTATGCATGCGGCCGACTCTGCGGTGCGCCTGGGGCTGGGATCCGCGGCGCCGAAGGACCTGCCTCCGATCATGCGCAATAGCGATCTCTCGAAGCTGCTGACGATGTTCTACAGCTTCCACAACGGGATCTACGGCCAGGTGCGCGACATCGGCCACCAGTTCAACCAGAACGGCGGCGCCGGCAGCATCAGTGCAGTCGGCAAACTGAGCTACGGCCTGGCGCTCTCGGTGCTGGTGCCGTCGCTGATGGGTGGAATGGTCTCGGGCAACGGGCCGAAGGATGGCGAGAACAAAGGCCTGTGGGCGGCCAAGCGGGCGCTGCTGTTCGGCGCCGACACGGTGCCAGTGGTGCGCGATGCGGCCTCGGCGCTCGACAGCGATGGCGAAGTGAAGAATCCGCTGATGAACGTGCTGATCAAGGGCACCAAGGCGACCCAGGAAGCGATGAGCGACTCGGGCGACAAGGATTGGAACGGGATCGGGCTCAACTATCTCGAGGTGGGCGGAGATGTCGCAGGCGTGCCGGGAACGACCCAGGCGATAAAGCCGTTGCGCTACATGAACCAGGTGCAGCGGGGCAACGTCGAAAACCCGAACGTGTGGGATGCGGTGGCGGGATCAGGCGCGCACCGCTAGAACTTGTTCCACAAGGGCGCTAAGACGAGGCCCAACCCATAGGCTGCTGCGGTGATGACAACGGCAGCGGCGAGGGCTCCAGGTCCATTGAGGAAGAACTGCTTGAGTTTCTCGAGGTTTCCCAGATACTCTGCTCCGGCTCCGCATCGCATCACGTGTTCTGCGCAGGGGCGGCACATCGCATAGGTGCTCCCGTCGCGAGGGTGGAAGACCTGCTTGGTTGCTCGCGCTCCACAACGAACATAGTGCCCGGGGTACCCGGAGATGGGCTGCTCACAGGTCGGCGAGGGCGACGGAACGCGCCCCAGAGCCCCAATTTGTTTTTCATCTGGCATCGCGGCACCCTCTTCCCGGTGGGCCAATCCTACGCCCGCGCTCGATACCCGTAACAGGTTTATTTCGCTCTAGCCTCAAATCGAGGTCCTCCCGCATGACGATCAGCTCGACCACACGGATTGCGGGACCGTTCACCGGCAACGGGGTGGCGTACCTCTTCCCCTTCGCATTCAAGGTATTCGCGGCCGGGGACCTGTTTGTTGCCTCTGCGCTGATCTCAACCGGAGTACAGACCGATCTGGTGCTGGGCACCGACTACACGGTCGCGCTGAACGCCAACCAGGACGCAAACCCCGGCGGCACGGTGATCCTGACCGCGGGGCCGCTGGCTGTGGGGTATCGCCTGACCGTCACCTCCGACCTCCAGAACCTGCAGCCGACCGAGTTCATCAACCAGGGCGGCTTCTACCCGGAAGTTCTGACTGCCTCGCTCGACCGCGCCACAATCCAGATCCAGCAGCTGCAGGACAGCGTGGACCTGTCGCTGCAGTTCCCCATCACCGATCCGGCCACAAACAACATCCTGCCCTCGGCTGAAGAGCGCGCTGGGCTGATCTTGGGCTTCGATGTGGACGGAGCGCCGATCGCAGTTGCCCCGCTCCCGGGACCGGCGGGGCCCCCGGGAACGATCGCGGCGGCCATGTCGATCACCATCATCGATTCCGCCGTCACTGGCCCGAATGTTGGCCAGCAGTACACCCTGACCATCCTCGACGGCACCCCGACCTGGACCCCAATTTAGGAGACAAGCACTGTGAAGTTCTCTCGCGTATTGATGTTTGCGCTGCTGCTGCCGCTTGCGCTGAGCTGCGCGGCGCGCGCCCAGATCGTGCGCCCCACTACTCAGACGCTTGCGAGCGCCGGCGCCTACTCGGCAGGAACCACCTATGCAATCGGCAACGTAGTCTCGTCCAGCGGCAGCTCCTACGTGTCGCTGATCGTGAACAATCACGGCAACACGCCCGCGTCCAGCCCGTCCGATTGGGCGTCGTTCGGGGGCGGCGGAGCCAGCGCGCTTGCGCTGATTCCGGCGGAGATTTATGGAGCCAACGGCAACTCGACGGGAGTCACCGGCAACGGGTTCGACAACACGACGGCGCTGACGAGCTGCATCAGCGCGCTGTCGGGCACCTACATCGGCTGCCTGCTGCAGGCCGAAACCTACCGCACCACAGGCACGCTGACACTGAGTGGAAACAGCACAGGCATCGTCGGCACGTCTGCCGGGCAGGCCTCACCCGTCGCGCCCAGCGGCTATGCCGGGCCCACGTCGACCATCATGATCGACAGCCCGACGGCGACGGGCCTCCAGGTCAACGGCGTCTGGAATGTACTGCAGAGTTTCAATGTCATCCGGCCGGTCCTGCCGACGGGGAGCGCTGCGGGCATCGCCTTTGGTCCTTTGGCCGGCGGCGAAATTGCAAACCGCCTGAATGTCTCGGACAACATCTACGGCTTCTACTTCCCGCAGGGTGGATCGAGCGCCGACGGCATTGGGATGTTTGCGAACCTGCAGGCCATCAACGGGCAGAACCCGCATGTGACCGGCTATGGGAGCACCCGAACCTACGGCTTCTACCTTGGATCCGACCTCACCCACTCGTTCGCAAGCATCCTGTTTTCCAACATAGGGGTCTCCGATGTGACTGCCGACGGCAACGAGATCGGCTTTGAGCTAATCGGGGCGCAGAGCAACGACGTGGACGTGATCGGATACGGGATCGCCTCGAATGGGCTCTATGGCATCGATGTGAACTGCACCAGCCTGACAGGGTGCTATGACGATCACTTTTCGCAACTGACCATCCAGGGAACGGGTACGAGCTCCGGCTGCATTCACGTCTCGGAGCAGGCAACGGCTTTCAGCACGTCCCAGCTTGAGTTTGATCATGGCTGGTGCGGCGTGACCGGCGCGACCTTCGACGTAGAGAATAGCCAGGCGGTCACCTTCGATGATTTCCAGGTGTACGGCGCAGGCCTGGGCGTCCCGGGGCCTCCTTCGACTGTCGTCAATTCCAACAGGATCGCTTTTCGGCACATCAACTTCACCGGATCACCGCAGGTGAATATCACAGGCACGACGGCGTCAATTTTCAGCGAGAACATGGGCCAAGGTTCTAATCCCATGTCCCCGTGTCTGTTCTGCTTTATCGGCTCTTCAAACAACGCGGTGAATGGCAACGTAGGCTACGCGCCGACGGGCCATGGCCTTGCTTCAGTCGCCAGCTTCGACAGCGCAAGTAACAGCAACGCCGCATGCGGCAACAATATCGCGGGGCCAGGTACCATCGGCTCAATTCTTTCTGACGCCGGAAGCGGCAACGGCTGCCAGAGCGTTGCGCCACCGACCAGCCCGCTAGAGGCGTGGCTATCGCAGGATGGCACATTGCCGTTGCAGAACACTGGAACGGATTCCACCAACACCGCGACCGGCAGCGGGGTGACCTTCGCATCCTCAAGCGGATTCACCAACCCGGTCGCAACCTATAGCGGCAGCGGCGGCGCTACGGCTGCGAGCGACGCCCTAACTAATTTCGACGGGACCCACGGCTTCACAGTCTCTGCGTGGATCAATCCAACCGCGGTCACCGGGGTGCAGGAAGTCGTCGCAGACACAGACGCAACGACCTTCACCGGCTGGCAGCTGCAGCTGAACGGCTACCAGGTCCAATTCGGCGTGATCGCAAACGCGGGAACCAGCAATGGCGCCTACGCGCAGACGATCGGAGCTACCCGAATCACTGCAGGCGCTTTGAATCACGTCTGCGGGCAGTATGACGGCTCAGGCACTGTTGCCGGCGTGAAGATATACATCAATGGCGTGCTCCAAACTAGCGGCGTACTGATGAGCACACTCAGCGGTTCTGCAGCCAGCGGCAACCCGGTTTCGCTGGGGTTTCAAGGATCGGGCGGCAGCAACTTTACCGGAGCGATGGGGAACGTCGAAGTTTTCACTTCGCTCGTATCCTGCCCAGCGCTCTACGGAAAGGGACCAAATGTCGTTTACTAAGATCGCCGCGCTATGCCTGGTCACTCTGACTATGGCAGTCACCGGCTGCACCAGCTTCGAGCGCAGCACCTTTGAGAAGCTGGCGGCGTCGCAGGCAGTCGTGAACGCGGCGCAGCTTGACTACGAAGGCGGCGCCATCCCGAAGACCCAGGCGGCCTATGTTGCGATCACCAGGGCGAAGGCGATGGCGCAGATCCCAGAGCAGGCGATGGTGACCTACGAGGGCACGAAGGACGCCGCCACACGAGAGAAGCAGCAAAGGATTGTGGCGAGCGCGCTGCCGCAGCTTCCGGCCATGATTGCGGCTGTCGAGGCGCTGGACCCGAATGCGGCGAAGGCTACGCCGCTGACTATCGTGCCTGTCCCAGCGCCCGCGCTGAGTCCACCTACGAACTAAAGGAGCACTGTGCGCAGAATCGTACTCGCCTGTTTCGTTCTTCTCGCTGCTGCCGCGATCCCGATCCGCGCTCAGACCGCGACAAGCTGCCCGGCGTTTGTGCCGGCGTCACAGTGGGACGGCATCGCCGGCGAGCCGATCGGCGGCCAGTTCAACGAGATCGCGACCGTCCCAGCCGGCACCGTTTACTCCCCTGACGGCGTGAATTGTTTCACCGCGACCGCCGCTACCGTGGTGAACACCATGAGCCAGCCGACGCTCTTTGTGTTGCGCACGACATTGCTGCAGGTGATCCCAATCACCTACGAACTGGCTCCCGCTTATGAGGTGTTCGGATACTCGTTTTATTTCAGCTACACCGACTATGTGCCGGTGCCGCCGGCGCCGGACGGAACCCCTTACACCGACTGGCTGGGTAACAGCTGGATCTCCTAGCCCAGTACCCGTAACGGGGCGATCTCGCCCTAGCCTCAAAAGTGAGATGAATCACGTCCTCGAGGCGCCTAGCGACGCGACCCACCCGCAACCAGGCTTCCGCATGCCCTACGCCATCGCCGCGCCCTTCGCCGCGCTGGCGATCGCCATCGGCACCTGGTGCTTTGGGCAGAGCGAGCGGTTGACCGCGGCCGAGACCGAGATCCGACACCTGGCCACATCCGACCAGGTCGCCGCGCAGACGCAGAAGCTGGACGATTTCCAACGCGAGTACGAGCGCGACCGGATCAACGACCAGGTACGCGAGCAGAGGGTCGCTAAGCCATGAACGACACCCTGAACCAGAGCTTGATCGGCTGCCACGAAGGCCTGCGCCTGAAGGTCTACAGGGACACGCGCGGCTTCTGGACCATCGGCCGCGGATTCAACCTCGACGCGCCAGGCGCGCGAGCGGTGTGCGCCGCGGCCGGCGTCGACTACGACGCGGTGATGACAGGAGCGGCAATCACACTCGACCAGGCGGCGGCGATTTTCGGCAGCCAGTACGCGACCGTGGCGGCCGAGGCGCGTAAGGCGATTCCTGGCATCGACGGAGATCCGGACAACGCCGGCGCCGTGGTCTGCGACATGATCTTTGAACTTGGGCTGGCCGGCTTGCTGGCCTTCCATAACGCGATCGCGGGAATCAAGGCGAGGAACTGGCCGGCGGCGATCGCCGGCATGCAGGCCTCGGCGTGGGCGAAGCAGGTGCCGAGCCGGGAGATAAACGACGTCGCGCTGCTCGAAGCGCTCGTGAGCCCTGCATGACCGCGGCGCCGGCGCTGCTGGAAGACTTGAGCGCGATGCCCGCCGAGCAGCTGGTGAGCCTGGTGGTGCATCTGCGACAGATTGTCGCGGAAAAGATCGAGGACCTGAGCCAGGCGCGCAACGTGGTGAACGACCTGATCGACGAACGCGACGCGGCGCGGCTGCTGAACGAGCTTTGCCACTACTGACGAATATCGAGGAAAAGCGATGAACGACCTGAAGAACAACTCGCTGGGCTTTGTGCTGCTGGGCCTCGGGATTGGGGTGGTGTTGCTCGGCCACTACACGCGGATCGACAAGCTGGCCGACTCCGGCTTCGCCCTGATCGGCATGGCCGGGTTCGCGCTGAAGGCGAGCATGCAAAGCCCAAAAGCGCCGGAGTCCCCAACGCCGTGACCGCCATGCTGTCTTTTTTCAAACACGCACCACCAACCGAAGTACGGCGAGAGCCGGAGGTCCCCATCATCATGAGCATCGAAAGCGGCATCAAGGCAGACGCAGAGAAGGCACTCACCGTTTTAGAGGCAGTCGGAAAGGACTTCGCGAAGGGGCTGACCGTCGTTGTGAAGTACGCCCCTGAAGGCGCTGCGCTCGCCAACGCGATCTTCCCGGCGTCCATCGCAGTCACCCCGGAAGCGGTTGCAGCAGTCAACCTGCTCCAGAACACGATTCTCGCGACCGAGGCAAAGTATGCCGCGTCGGGCGCTGCAACCGGAACCGGCGCACAGAAGGCCGCAGAAGTCCTCGCCGTGTCTGGGCCCGCTGCAGCCTCGCTCCTGACCAGCGCGGGCGCTCCTGCTTCCACCACGACCAGAATAGGAAACATCGTCACCGCCATCGTTGGGGTGATGAACGTGCAGACCGCAGTCGCGGCTGCGTAGCTGCATATTGCTGCATAATTTGCAGCGTTTTGCTGCACTTACCGCACCGGATTACTGCATAACTGCATGACCAAGCTGCTCAACACACTGAAGGCCGTCGCCCTGGTCGCCCTGACCGCGGCGGCGGTCCTCGTGTGTGTGTTGCTCTATAGCCTCAACTCCGCAGTGAAGCGCGGAGAAGTTGCACTAAGCGGGACCGCGGTGCGGGTGAACGGCCTGCTCGACCAGAGCCAGAAGACCGGCCTGGAAGTGAGTAAGCTGGTCAACGATTCCCGGGTGACGCTCTCCGAGGTCAACCGCGGCGCACTCGATGAACGCAAGTACTTCGAGGTCCAGCTTCCGCAGATCCTCGCGCAGACCTCGGGCGTGCTGACCAATGTGCAGACGGCCACCGCCGACCTGGATCCACTTCTAAAGGAGACCACCGCGCGCGTCGCGGATCTCAAACCTATCGAGACCAACGCGGCCCAGGCGGCCGCCGACGCTGACACCGCCATCACCGACCCGCACATCAAGGCCTCGCTGGCGAACGTTGACGCGGCTAGCTCACAGTTTGTGCTCGCCGCGACCCAGGGCGTCGCCATTGCCGGCGACGTGAAGGCCACCACCGGCAGCGTGAAGGCGATCGCAGCCGACGGCCAGGCCGAGGTTCACTCGCTCACCCACCCCACCGCCATGGTCACGATCGCCAACTGGACCCTGAAGGCGGTCCACGCGCTCGGCGGCTGGTGGTCACCGTAGCACGGACATCCGTCTTCAGGGTACGAAGTGCCTAGCGGCCGGCGCCGGCGTGCTGTTTTTCAGCCTCTTCGACGCCTTCGCGCTGGCCAGCGTTGGCCACGTTCCAGTCGGTGGCGAGGATGTCGGCCGCGTCCGGATTGTAGGCCGTGCATTCGCCATTGGCGATGCGGCGGAAGAGGAAGGGCTCGGTGATCTTGCCGGTGGGCGGCTGAAGCCCGAGCGCCATGCCCTGGCGGTTCCAGCCGGTGCGGGTGATGAAGCTGCCATTCAGGAGTGCTCTGAGTGCGTCGCCAAAGTTCATGGAGTGCCTCCGTTTTGGTGCAAGACAACTGTAACCCCAACGCGCACGGCAGCGATACCCGTAACGGGTTTTCGCCGCTCTAGCCTCGAATCCATGGCAGAGAAGATCGTTGCACCAAGCCCCAAAGAGGTCGACGCGCTGATCGTGAAGTACGCGGAAGCCCAGAAGACAGCGGCCGAGACGAAAGTGAAGTTGACCGACCTGGTCGAACAGTGGGGAAGGCAGCACACCGACAAGTCGAAGCGGCTCGATGGGCTGAACGGCAGCACCGCGACCACCACCACGGCGACGCCCAGCGTCGAGGTCCCAGCAGCGATCGAGCGGTTGCTTGGGCACCTGAAAAAGACTCCGAAGCTGATGCGGCAGTTCTTCCGGCGCCAAGTGACCTATTCGCTAGTGCCGGCGCCGGCGAGAGTCTTGCTCGACCTGAAGGCCGACGACGAGACGCGCGAAACCCTGACCCCAATGGTGGCGCTGTGTTTCACACAAAAGAAGAACGCGCCGAGCCTGAAGGTGGAGTGCGCGGCCGTGGAAACTAAGGCGGCGTGATTTTCAGCTTTATCAAGAGCGGAGTAGTACCCCCGCCGGTGCTTCTGAGCGTTCCGGCCAGGGTGCCGATCGCCGAGGCCTGCGCCAGCATGTCGCTGGCCGGGCGTGTGAGCGCGAGCCGCGGGCCATCCAACAGAGCATGGCCCAAGAGGGGGCATGCGCCTCCGCCCACCGTGCTCGAACTACGCAGGGCGCAGGCCAAGCTGTGCGGCGCGGTTGCGCAGGTCGCGGCGTCGCCGGACGAGCTCGTGGAAGCTGCACGGAAGGCGCTGGTACGCAGGGCGATGCGGGTGTTGTAGTGGTCAAGCCGGAGGGTTTTGTGGGTTTGCCGTTGGGACGCAGGGAAATGGAGATATATCTTCGCCTGCTGGACGAGACTATGAACGTAGCCCAAATGCTGACCGCGCAGCTCCGCGCCATCGAAATCATCGCCGCGCACGATCGCGTGGGCGAGACTGTCCGGAGAACGCAGTGACAACTCCGATTGTCTTATCCGACCGGCGGCTGCAGCGCTGGTTCAATCTCTACAACGAGCGCTACTTCGGCGACCGCCTCCTGGCGCGCGTGCGCTTCCGGCCGCTGGAGAGCTGCTGGGCGCAGGCCTTCGGCGGAGAGCCGCCGGAGATCCACGTCGGGCTGACCTGCGCGGTGTCGCGAGGCTGGACCAAGCTGACGCTGCTGCATGAGATGGTGCACCTGGAGCTATGGCCGGAGATCAGCCACGGCGCCCGCTTCCAGGCGCGCATGCTGGAGCTGGCCCAGGCAGGAGCATTCAAAGACATGTGGTAGAAACGTAGCCATACCAAGGACGCCAAAGCAGGGCAGATTTCCGCTCCATCCCTTCGGGGATGGGGCGGGTTTTTTGCGTCTGGGCTAAAGCCCCATGTTGTCGTTGACGGCGCCGCGCAGATTCTGTGCCGTGCCCAGGTAGCGCTGGGTGGTGCGGAGGTCGGCGTGTCCAAGCATGAATTGGATCTGCTCGATATCGCCGCCGGCTTCGCGGCAAAGGCGCGCGCAGGTGCGGCGCAGGTCATGCGGGCTGAATTGCTTGACTCCGATCTTCTCCGCGGCTTTCTGGACGATGCCGCGGATGCCATCGGTGCTCAGCCCCTCGGGCTTGAGGGTGAGCTGGCGGATCAGCCGGCCTTCGGTGATCTTCGCCGCCTTAGTCCACCCGTCGATCGCCTGTTTGACCCAGGTGGGCACGGCGACTGTCCGGACGCGGCCGCCCTTGCCCATCATGTCGGCCAGCACCCAACGGCCATCGCGCTGCTGGATCGTCACCACCTCCAACCTCGCCAGCTCGTCCAGGCGGATCGCGGTGCCTCCGAGGATCGACAGGATGCATCGATTGCGGAGCGAGCGGAGATGCTTTCCGCTGGGCACGGCGAGCAGCCGGCGGAGCTGTGGAACGGTGAGCCAGTTGCCCATGCGCGATCCGCGGAAGGGCAGGCCATCGATCTGCAGCAGCTCGGTGGCCTCCTCGAGCGAGATCATCTTGGTCCGCTGCGCCTCCCGGATCAGCTTGCGCGCGGCGGTGAGCCGGGCGTTGACCGTCCCGGTCGACAGCGTGGCGGCCATGGCCAGGCGCCACTCCTGTAGGAGCGCCAGGGTCACCGGACGCCCAGCCGCGAAGGCGTACATGTCTCGAATCCCCTTGGCGTAGCTCTCCCGGGTGTGGACGCTGGGCAAGGACGAAATAACCAAATCGACGAGGGAGGTTGGAATGGTCCCGCGGGATAGCAGACCAGTGGCGGGTTTGATGCGTGGGGCGGGCATGGGCTAGAATTCTACCCCGGATAGCATTTTAGGCAAAATGCCGGAATTTTTGAGTTAGTGCTAGATCTAGTCATAACCCCCCTCGTTTGCGCGAGGACCTAAGCGCCCGGTTTTTGTGGAGGATCAGCATGGCAAGACCCGTCTCCTGGCTCCCGCGGCTCCCTGAAATCCGTCGCTCGGTTTTGGGCTCCGTGCGCACCCATTACGACCGTCGCGCACTTCAATCGCTCTTCGAGCTGATGCCGCGCGCCGGCGGCAGGCTGATGGCGATGCTCCGCCGCGGAGTTCCGCTGGGTACCTCGCACCTGGTGGAGAGGGAGGCCCTGCTGCGCTTCCTGGACGCCGTGGCCGAGGCGGAGGACACTGCGGGCGCCCTGGCCCAGCAGAAGGCCGAGAACGGCGCGCTCACGCGCAGGAAGCCCCGCACCCTGGTGCGCCGGGAGTTTGAAGAGATCGATCCGGCTTCGCTCGCAACGTGGCTCGAGCGTGGCGTCCTGAAGGAGACGCGCTTTGCCTCGGCACAGCAGCTCGCGGACATTCTGTGGCGGATCGCCTGCGCGGTCCAGGGCGAGGGTCTGGAGGAGTTCTGCAAGCTCTACGAGCCCGAGCAGCCTGAATCGGCCGAGCGGCAGCAGGGGCGCGAAGAGTTCCGCACCATCCAGGCCAAGATCGAGGCCATGCGCGCGCGCCGGCAGCGAAAACCGCCCGAATCCGAGGTTTCCTGCCCTGCAGCTGCCCAGGTCACCTCGTAACCTACTGAAAATATGGTGCGAAAGGGGGGACTCGAA
>QGNH01001303.1_pt1 | contig 24612 bp, 33 predicted proteins | sample 1735481 | NCBI WGS metagenome assembly QGNH01 (sample SAMN09239004, study PRJNA386568) | Viral metagenome, whole genome shotgun sequencing project.
CGTCAGGGCCGATCATGATTCCTCCGGCTCGAACGGGCCATCGAACAGATACAACTGCCACAACTGCTGCTGCTGCCACCACTGCTGCTGCCGCCACTGCTGCCGCTGCCGCCGCCACTGCTGCCGCCACCACTGCGTATCATTGAGGCTGGTCATGATTCCTCCGGCTCGAACGGGCCATCGAACAGATACAACTGCCACAACTGCTGCTGCTGCTGCCACGGCCACGGCTGCTGCCACGGCAGCTGCTGCGGCAACTGCCGCTGCCACCACCACCACCATTGCTCGTCAGGGCCGATCATGATTCCTCCCCATCCGTCTCATTCCCATTACGATCCTCACCAAACACATAGCGTTGCCGGCGCTGCTGCCATCGATAGCCGATCCAGACATGACCATCACCTTCGACGAATATCATAGAGTCTGTTAGTCGCGGATGCTTTAGCGTTGTTTGGATAGCCGATCGATTAGGCTGTCCAAAGACTCGTTGGGAGCCTTTGGCCCGCCGGACAGACGGATAAGCCGGTCTTTCAGAGACTCGTTGGGATTCTTTACCCGGTTTAGTCCCGCAAAGTAATCGTCGGCCGGAACTCGTTTCATTGTCCCTGATACAAACAGCCCGGCTTTGAAGTATGGCTGGCGCTTGCCGGAGAGTTTCGTTGTGGCTGCTGTGCCGCGTACGGCACGTGCGACTTGCTTTAGATCCCATTTTGTTCGCTCCAGTATCTTACGATCACGGTCGTTCCATGTCTCGATGTCAAGGTTACGTAGTGAGTCTGCCCAGCCTTCGAGAGTGGCTGCAAAGATGCGCTTGCGTTCGATCTTGTCCATAAATGCTCCTTTTTGCGATAGTTGTGTTGTGCCGCTCACTACGTTACTACAGGACTATGGCGCGGTAGTGAAGTAAAAACTCGTTATTTATTGCCTACTTGTCTTTGTTGCAGTGCAGTTATGAATTAGGTACAGGAAATAGAGAGCAGGTTTCTACGTAATTATTTGCCTCACTACGTAATGGCCAAAACGACACGCAGTGCAACAAAAACGTCCAAACATGCTGGTGTGTTATTATATATACAACTACTTATATATATATATATATGCAAACAAGGCGTGCTTTATTGTTTTCATTGGATTTTTGTTTGTTGCGAGTGACGTTTTGCGCGCTGCAGCGCAGTCATGATTTGCTTTCGCTTTCAATGACTTAACTTTCAACAGAACTATCAACATAACTATTACAACCCTTGTAAGACGGCACAACGTAATTCAGAGACAAGAAAAACCCCATACGTCGTGTCCGTATGGGGTTTGGTCTATCGAGACTGAGATGTCTTGCGCTTACTCCGCTTGCGCTGCTTGGTAACAACCGTTTGGAATTGGCGCTGTGTTGGTCCGACCGTTTGCCAGTACCGGACACAACGCCAATCGAACTTAACCCGAGAGACCGATATCAAGGTCGTGCTCGGTAGCGAAGTTCACAATCGCCGCCATGATTGTTTTCTGCTTTGCTGACTTGGCTCCATCCCTGACACTCGCGTACCAGATTTTCAAACCGCGCGACGCGGACACTTTGGGATCAGTCTTAGCAGCTTCCTTCTTGGCTGTCATAGCGATTACCGCGTCACCGACATTGCCATGCTCCTTGATGAGCCGCGCGACCTTCACCGCGTCATGGTATCCGCATGAGCCCGTTGCGGTGCGAACTGCCGTAATGGCTTCGGGAAGCAGCATGTGCTGTCGGACGATCGAGCGGGCTTCCGATTTGGAAACCTTTTCGCGCGGTGTGCCGTTCCAAGCCAGCTTAGCCGCGAGTTGATCGACGACGGCCACAACGTCCGCTTCTTGCGGAATCTTGGGAAAGCCAGCCTTTGCCGCGGCCGTGCAGAATGCGAGCAATGCGCCCGCTGAATTCTTGGCTTGTGTGATCGCTTCGGCCAATGCGGTTACAACGGTTGTAACGACCTTAGGTGCGAGGGTGCTGGGTGTCTTGGTCTGTTTGGTATCGCTCATTGCATAACTCCTAGTTTCTTAATGAGTTTGGCGTGATTGCCTCTCACTATTCAGCTGTGAGGAAAACGGGGTAAGGTTACAAGCCTTGTAACGTCCCCGGCCCGGACCCCGGTATAGGGCCAGGGCCAGGTGGCGGGGTGGCCCCGGTTTAGCTACTTCGCCGTCACCTAGGCAAAAAATCACTAGACAGCACACGCCCGACCCACTATACTGTTCCGCAGTCGGTGACCGGCGTCGACTTAAAACTACCGGTCTACACACGAAAAAATAATGTTGACTCGTGGGCCGATCGTGTGTACGCTGCGGTCATGATCCCTTCCGCGCAAAACTATTGGGTGCTCCGAACGTTCATCGAGGGCGAAACCGAGAACCGGCGAATGCTGTTCGTCCGTGACTCGTGGTGGCTGCACTATCAGAGATCGCTGTTCGAATGAAATTCTTCCGCCGTCCCCCGCTCAACAGCGTCCGCCGCCGGTTCGCCTGGTGGCCTACGCGTATTACTTTATTCAATTATGGCTACCGGCCGATCAAAGGCGCTGAGCCAATCAAGTTCTATCCCGGCTGGACTGATGACCTTGGGGGGTTCGGTGTGCCGAACAAGTATCCCTCGCCGGCGTATCCCTCCGTTGCGAATCGCAACATCAGGCAGGAACTTTGCGGCGGGATGGTGGTCCCAGTCACGCATATATGTGAAGCTGTCAACGATGAATGGGTTTGGCTCGAGTGGAACCTGGAGCAGCTGAGCACCATGTCAGATCGCAACGGAAACAATATGAGGACTGGGTGGATCCCCACACTCCACCGCAAGCAATGGAATTTGTGGCATGAGTATTATTGACGACATTGCAGCGGCGACCAACTTCTTCGATCTGTATTTCATCAACCTGCCAAAGGATGAATGGCCGAGCGAGACACCGCATAGGATCTTGCGGCCTTGGTGGGGCTATCAGGGGTGTTTGTTTTTATGAGTGATGACGACGGCGGCTGGATGAACCTGGTGATGATCCTCGGGATCTGGATCACCATCGTTGCGATTGCGACGCGCGCGAAGGCGCAGGACAGCGCCAAGCTGAAACTCGCCAAGCGGATCATGCTGCATGTATTCACCGCGACATTGGTGCTTTGTGTCTTGCTGGCTGCGTGGGCTTTATATTACGTGAAGGTGATGAAGTGAAAGCAAAACTTGCGATTGAATTTCCGATCCTGTCGCAGACGTCTGACTCCGACAAGGCTGTGCTGCTGCAACTGCGGGATCTGATGCCCAGTGGATACCGTTACCTCGAGATCGGCTCGTTCATGGGTGGATCTTTGGTTCCGTTCCTGCGGGACCCGAAGTGTATGCACATTCTGTCGGTCGACCTGCGCGAGCAGATCGTCCCCGATGAGCGCGGCATCAAGTACGACTTCAAGGGCATGCCCCTTCAGAGCATGCTCAACGAGCTCGGCAAGAATGGCGTCGACTGCACGAAGCTGCAAAATTTCGACGGACCGATCGATCAGTGTCCACATCTCGGCGTACAATACGATCTGGTGTTCATCGACGGCGAGCACACCGACGTTGCTTGTTTTCGTGACTTCGTGCACGCGCTCAAGCGGGTGAAACCCGACTCGATCGTCGCGTTCCACGACTCGACGCTGATACACAAGGCCCTGCAGATCAATCAGGAGCACCTGCGCGCTGTCGGCATCGACTTCAAGTTCTTCAAGGTGCATGGCTCAGAGATTGCGATGATTTGTCTCGGCTCTTATGCCCGCGCGGAGCTCCCGTTCGAGGTCGAGCCCGACATGCCGGCGTTTTACCGGGAGGCGGAGAAGGTGCTCCTGTCGCACGCCCTCCAGTTCCGGATCGACGCGGAGCGGAAAGTTACCGACGCACTCGTGATGGCGGCATTCTGATGAAAATCGCGGTGTACTCAAATTTCTACGGCGCTGATGCGCTCATCACCGCCAATGTCAACATGAGTCGGGTGAACCCCGTGTACCCGCATTATTTTTTCACCAACAATGCGGTGGCCGCGCATCGGATGACCAGTGTGGGGTGGCACGCGGTGCAGACGCACGAGGAAGTGTCCTCGGATCCTGCCGTCTCCAACATGCAGGCCAAGCACGTGAAGGTGCTCCCGCACAAGTATGAGGTGCTGCGCGAGTATGAGTTCCTGGTGTATCGAGATGCCAAGCTCGCGGGGCTGGACTTTGCGATGCTGCCGCGGATCATCGCGAAATTGGTGGAAAAATCCATCCCTGCGGCGCTCCCCGTGCACGGGCGCGGCGTGGTGGACGAGGTGGTGGAGTCGATGTTCCAGAGGCGGTACCTGGCGGAGCGGCAGAGGATCGTGAATTACGTGAACGAGGAGCTGCGCGCCGGCTGGGCGGCGGTGAATCCGGTGCACTTCGGCTGTTGCACTAGCGTGCGCGCACAACGACACCCAGACATCGAGTCATTGAATAATGTGTGGTGGTCGCATATCCAACGATGCGGGGTTCAGGATCAGATTTCGTTCCACTTCATCGCGCAGATGTACGCCATCCTGCCGATACCGCAGGAATTTGGCGGCCGTAAATCGGAGGCCCCGGTGCCGGGGTGGGTATGAATTTTAAGTTTGAGTATCACCAGTTCGAGCGGGTAGCAAAGCGCGAGCGGGAATACCTGCCGAGTAAGTACCGCCCCGGGCGGCTGGTGCTCGCGCCGCCGTACCAGTACATGCGGTCGAATATGTGTCAGTGGTGTTTATTTCCAGAGTTCTCAAGGAGTTCGATATGAAGTTTACGATTGACTTGATGTGCGGTTGGGCATCCCCGTGGACGACGATGGTGAAGAATTCGCCAAATTACCCGCGTACTTGGTTTATTAATGCGATGCGGCGCAAAGTGATGGCTCCGGACGGGTATGTCTATATGGCGGCGGTCCGCTTGCTTGGACTGACGCTCGGGGTTACGATCACGAGAGAATGCGCAACCGTGATCACCCCGCCGTCTGGATCCTCGCAGGCATCATCGCCGGGTGGTGTGTCGCCCATAGCATCGCCACAGCCCCAGCGGACCGTCCAGTTGCCACCGGAGCTCCTGGAGCAAATCCAGGCACATATCCGGAAGCAGCAGAGCCTCCCGCAAAGCCCGTCGATCCCTGGTTCGAGCCCTCCGGCAAAGACGGTATAGACCCGCCCGCGCTCTGCATCAATCCGTTTGATATTCAAAGTATGTGGTGGCCGCAGTGTTGGGTCGTCTGAGGAGTTGAGATGAAAGTTGTTCCGAAACCCGAGGGTTGGGATATGCGTCACAAGCGCGCCGAGCAGGCAAACGATGCCAAGCTCTGGGAGCCGACGGATATTCTTTTTGACGCGTACCAGCTGATGCAAAAAAATCCGCCTGCGGTTTCCGCGGTGGTGTGCTGGTATACGCGCAACCCGGAGTCGGGGAACCTGGTCCTGAAATTCACCTGCGCGCAAGAGCACGACCGGCAGATTGTTGCGCTTGCGGCGGACTTTCTGTCGGAGATTTCCGCGGGGGCGTCGAAGCTATGAACGCCAAGCAGGCCAAGAAGTTACGCTGGTTCGCCCGCGCGCAAGAAGCGGCCATGCCGGACCCGATGATCAACAAGGATGGTATCCCGTCGACCTTGCTGGTGTACAATCACCGCAAGATTTTTATGGACGATAAGGGTGTCGAGCATGAGTACTTCAATCGGACGATCCAATACAATCCGCGGACCTGCGGCAAAGGGTATTACCGCGCCCTTAAATCGTCGGGACTACGCGTCCGTGGTAGCGTTGCGCGAGCTCGCCAGATCTGCCAGTTTAAGGCCATCGAACGTCTTACAGCGAAGCAACAACGAGCCGGAGATCGTGCCCGACCTGACGCTGAGTCTCTCGCTATGGCAGCGATTGGAGTGGGCCAGCCGGGTTCGCAGGCGCCAGCAGCAGTCGATGCTGTGGCCGGCCCCGTGGGATCAGTTGGAGCTTGATCTAGAGTCGCCCATACCTTAAGCTGCTGACACTTAACCAGGAGATTTACATGTCCACGCAATTTCAGTTCACAGAATCAACGACCTATACGGATGGCTCGGCGATTCCTGCCGGCACACCGCTGTCGTACAACCTGCTCGTCGACACGGTGAATCCTCCGGTTCAGGGTTATTCGGTCCCGGCGGCAAACCTGGCCGCGGCGGTCGCGGGTGTCGTCACTGTTCTGTTCTCGGACGTCGGCTTCGTGCCGGTGCCCAATGTCACGTACTACGCGGCTGCAACCGAGGCATCGGGTGCGGCGGTATCTGCGGACTCGAACGTGGTTTCATTCGTACAGGTGCTTCCCCCATCACCGCCGACGGCATTCACGGTTTTGTGATCATCGTTGGACCAGGCTCACTAAGTTTTTCTCAGGAGAATTGAAATGGTTGAAACAGTCGTTGTCCCACCGGCACCCGTAGCTGCTCCGTCCCTCGGTCAGACCGTCGATGCCGATCTTGTCGCGCTCAAGGCGCGTATTACCGCGCTCGAGGGTAATGCCTCGGCGTTCTGGACCAAGCAGGTTACGTGGCTCAAGACGAATTGGCCGCATCTCGTGACGATTGGATTGGCGGGTTTGACGGCGGTGAAGACCGATGCGCTCAGTATTCTCGTCAAGCTATTCTAAAGACATGCTGAAGCAGCACGATCCCGTGAGCACGGTTGGCGGACTCACAGCAGTGAGTCTTGCCGCCGCGCCGTGGTTCACCAATCTCGAGGCGCTCCTGCGTGTCTGCAGTTACTTCCTCTCTTGCGTAGTTGCTGCGCTCACGATCTGGCACCTCTACAGCCTTTACTTCCGCAAAAAGAAATGAGCGAGAAGATTGAAAATGGCCAGCGGATCCACGTCCGACTGACGAAGCAGCAGTACGCTAGGCTCAAGAAGCTGGCGGCCGCTGGCGGTTACTCGATCTCGGAGACCCTGCGTCGTGCAATCGACGCCTACCTCGGAAGCTGAGGCGCTGTGGGGCATAGTGCAGGCGGCCCGGTCGGGCACGAAGTACTGGGTTCGCGTGCTGAAGTTCGGGGATCATGGGTATCCCTGGTCCCTACACGAGTGCGCGCTGATGGCGCGCGACGGCCTGCGCGAGCTGGGCTACAAAGCATATTTTACTGAGGACCGGCCGAATCCGAACGTGGGCTGGCCAACACCTGAGGATCGCGCGCGACTCGGCGCAGAGCGGCAGATCATCATTGGGGGCAACATCGGCACGGTCGCGGCTTACGCAACCATCCCGGATGGATCAATCGTCTACAACTTTGAGCAGGCCGGCTCGCCGCAGTTCGGTCCTCACTACCTGTCGCTGCTGCGCCGCTGCGTGGTATGGGAATACCATCCCGACAACATCAAATATTTGAAGTCGCTGTACAACATCAATGCGGTCCTGGTGCCATTCGGATATGTCCCCGCGTTCACGCCGCCCGAGCCCGAGATCGCGCCGCCGTTTGACTATGACGTCGCGTTCGTGGGGTCCCTGAGCCCGCAGCGCAAGGTCATCATCAACGAGCTGCAGCTGGTGGGGCTGAAGGTGTTTGCCTCTCAGGACTGCCAGGCAGAGAAGCGCGACGACGTTTACCGGCGCAGCAAGGTAGTGCTCAACATGCACTACTATCCTAGGGTGAAAGTGCTGGAGGTCGTGCGGATTGGGCTTGCCATGGCGATGCATAAAGCGGTCGTGACGCAGATCGATCCGGACACACGCGTCGATCCGTACTACCTGCCGGGCGTCGTTGCGGCGCCGTACAAAGAATTGGCGGCCGCTGTTAAGCGCCTGGTCGAGGATCCTGTCGCGCGTGCATTGCTCGAGCAGGAAGGGTTTGAACTTTTCACGGCCCGCACGGCCGAAGATTCTTTACGCGGAGCACTTGATCATGAACCAGCCCCTGCCCCCGTCCAATCATTACCCCAAGGTTTTGACCGCGCACCAAACGCTTCAGGCAATGTGTACCGGCGAATATCGAGGACTGGCCAGGTACGGTGATGGCGACTTCGGAGTGATGCGCGGGCAGCGCGATAGATATCAGAAATGGGACCCTGCGCTGGCATGGATGCTGGCGCAATCCTTATCACATCCCGCGGTCGACGTGCTGAACGCAATCATCCCGCCGCCGGGCGCCGGCGAGCTTGCGAACCAGCGCTGGCATTGCTACTACGAAGCGAACGCGGGAATCATCGGGATGCTACCCGATAGGGTTTACGGCAACGCCGCCATTACGCGCATCGACTCCAACCGTCAGCTACACACTGAGGAATGGTGGCTCGCGGTCACGCAGTTATGGGCTGACAAAGAGGTGACGTTGGTCCGCGGCACCGACCGATCGCTCACGCCCGAGATGATGCTCAATTCGCCAGGAAGTCCCGAGAGTGTGTGCGACGTCCTGTCGAAGCCAAATAATTCCTGGGAGATCTATGACAATTTACACGAGAAAATCGTGGCGGCTGAAAATGAAATCGTGATCCTCTGCACGGGCTTGGTCGCGCGGCCGCTCGTTCACTCGCTCGTGCTCGCTGGCCATAGGGCCTATGATTTAGGGCACCTCGGCGTGTGGTTCAAAAACGGAAAGCCGAAGCCGTGGGAAGATTGCCGCGCTTAGGCCTACGTCCACGCGCGCACGGGCATCGCGGCACGACGCGCCCGCGGTTTACCTTCCGCCATAACCCGGGCACTGTAGTTTCCCGTCGCGCCAAGTGCTGCATACTGAAGGCAGTCCGCAACGTCCGAGGCGGGATGCGACTTCTCCGGCTTATCGTCGAGGTCTCCCGTCTGTTTGCGACGGTAGCGGTACTCGAACTTGAGTGCGCGTACGAGAAGGGGACATGCTATACCGTCAATGAGGACGGCTGGTCCACCATCGACGTTGCGCAGAAAGAGTTGTTCAACAGCGCGCAACCGTGGTTCGATGTCGTTTGTTGGGGCGGCATAGGAGCTGAAACCGAGGCGCTTGAGCGCATCAAACGGGGATTCCTCACCGACTTGTCCCTTCTGACGGCCCGCTGGATCCCCTATGATAAAGACCGGATAGCCTGGGAAATTCCGGGCCAGAGTCGGTTTCAGAAGCGTCTGAAGGAACTGTTCAACACCCATATCGGTCGACGTCTGCTCGCCAAGTATGAGAAGGCGTCCCCGGACATCCACCTGGGTGATGAGGCTCGCCGGCGTGCGGCCGAAATCCTGGCCGAGCATAAGGGGGTACCCAGACACCGGTATAAGGCGGCTCTGCGATACATGGAACTCCGGGCGAAACGACGAGCGAAACACAGCCTGCCCTGAAAGGGACTTACCATACTTCGCGTCGATGTGCACGTCGGACCAATCTTTGGTGTTCGACGTCCGCAGATCGGCGTAGTAGTTGTCGCGTAGGTTCGGGATATTTTCTGCGCCGGGATCAAGGCCGCCCGGCTGCTTGTAGACTTTCCAGTTTGCCGGCAGTTCGAGCTCCATGCGGATATACCAGTCGGAGTCTTCGTCGGGCGGGTTCGACTCGGCGATCACGCCGTACCATTTATTTTTCGCAACGCCGAGGGGCTGGAAGCGGCCGCAACGTCCGTACAGCGCTTCGACGATCGGGATGGGGATTTGGCGGAACTCTGAAATCCATCCACCCGTGATGTTGAGAGACAGCAATCGCTCAATGTCGGCCTGAGTGTCGAGCGGGATCAGCAGCCAATCACTCTCAACTCTCGTGCCATCGGGGAGGCCGAAGCGCAGCTGCACTGTCGAGTCCGTGACTTTGTAGGTCATCGCAGGCGTGAGCCACTTCTTGATGTCCTCGAGGACCGTCTGGCGGAGCTGGGAAGATGTGTTACGAACGACTACGAAGCGGGTTTTGCGGGTCCCCTGCGGGTCCGGATACTCCTCGGTCGCGCGCCGCACGAGTTCCATGATGCAGCCCGTCGTCTTGCCGGATCCCCACGGCCCCATGATCAGGCGCACCGCGGAAGCGTCGTCCTTCATGAACTTCTCAACCGTCGGGGGGACAACGTAGGTGGCCGAGGTTTTATCACTCACTGGGTGTTGCCTTCCCGTCGATCGTGACGTTGGACTTGTTGTCGGAGAATTGGATATTCAGGGTGAATCCCTGCGCGGCCGCGCCCGTGGGCGCCTGGGTCTTAGCAGATCGACCAGCGAGATCGGCCAAAGTCTGGATGGCCTTGATGCGCTCACCACTGGGAACGGCGACATTCCGGGCGAGGCCATAGAGCTCGGGCATCGTATCCTCGAGCATGATCTCAGCCTTCTTCGTGATGCGCGCACCGGCGGCGAGCGATCCGCGCCAGGTCACCAGGGCGTCCTTGAGCATCGCGCGAAACACGGAATTGGTCTTGAGGAGGTTCCACTGGGCCACGGTCAGTCCATAGCGCTTACGGATATCCTCCGGGCCACAGAGCTCGGCTGCGAGCTCGGCCGCAATGGACGCCTTCAAGTCACCCAGTTCAATGGAGGTTCCCGTACCGGGCACTGTTACCGAGGTATTGGCACTGCCAGCCTCATCAGACATTTGCGTTTCCTAACATGATCAGTCAGGATAGCGTAGCTGGTAACACGCATCTCCACAAGGCGCACATGGTAGCTGTCACAAACTCGACCAATAACCAACGGCTTGTAAACCCGATGGCGCGTCAGGGCATGGCGGACATCCGGAATCAACCGGTCATGCCGCGCGGCGGTTCGGGACAGCCGAACCAGAACCCCCAGAGTGGTCTCCCGCAGCAGGTTCCGTCGGTCCCCGGCCATGCAATGACGCGCATGCTGTCGCCCGACCAGGTCGCCGCGCGCGAGGAGCAGCAAACCCTGGCGAATCAACCTTCGCAGAACCCCGACTGGCAGAATGATCCGAGCGTGCTCGAGATCGCCAAACACGTCCGCTATCGTATGTATGAGATGCGGAACTTCCGTAATATGATGGGCATTGGCCAGAGGCTGATCGATGCACTCCGTACTTACAAAGGTCAATACGATCCCGCCCGATTGCGCGATATCAAGGCATTCGGCGGGTCCGACGTCTTCGCCCGAATCGTCCCCGGCAAATGCCGCGGCGCAACTTCTCTCCTGCGCGATATCTACCTCGGCTCAGAGCGGCCCTGGGATATTTCGCCTACTCCAACACCTGAAGTGCCAGAGGATATTGAGCAGGCGATCCAGGGATTAGTCGCTGCCGAGATTGCTATGTGCCAGAAGCAGCTGCAGCAAATGCAGATGCAGGCGCAGATGATGCAGCAACAGCAGCAGCTCGCAATGCAGCAGGCCCAGCAGACCGCGCAGGCCAACAAGGTCATAGGCCTCGACCAACAGACCAACGAGACCGGCATGGCCGCCGAGCAGGCGCAGGCCGCCAGCGGCACCCAGCAGGGCCCCGGTATGCTCGCGCAGGCCCAGCAGCAGGCTGTGCAGCTCCAAAACGCCCAAATAGGCGCCCAGTTACCGAATCCGCCCCCTCCGCCGCAGCCCCCGCCCGTCCCGCAGGGCACGCCGCAGCCGCAGCCCGGGGTCCCCTGGTCGGGCCCGCTGTCACCAGAAACCATGGGCGCCGGCATGCCGGGCCAGATGCCGCAGATGCCGACTCAGGACCAGATTGAGGAGCGGGTCAACCAGCTCCGAGAAGCGGCAAAGAAAGCGGCAAAAAAGAACGCCGTCAAGGAAGCAAAGGCTGCCGCCGAGGAGCTCGACGAGCTGCTCACGGTCGGCAATTTCTACGAGGCCTTCGCCGAGTTTTTGATCGATTTACCGATTTTCCCCTTCGCGGCCATCAAGGGTCCGACAGTGCGGATGTGCTCGCAGGTCAAGTGGGTGAATGGCTCCCCGGTGCGCAAACAGGTCCCCAAGATGTTTTGGAGCCGCGTTTCGCCGTTTGATCTATACTGGACGCCGACCGCCCACAACGTGCACGAGGCCGAGTTTGTCGAGCGCCTGCGGCTCACTCGCGCGGACCTCCTGGCGTGCAAGGGTTTACCGGGCTACAACGATGATGCCATCAGCCAGTGCTTGGATCGCTTTCATGACCGGGGCTTCCGCGAGTGGTGGGACGTGGTTGACGTTGAGAGAGCGCTTCTCGAAAACCGGGAAGCATGGCCCCGAACGTCCTCCAGCCTCATCGACACCGCCGAGTACCACGGATCTGTGTCGGGAAAGACACTGATCGAATGGGGTATGGATCCCGCGCAAGTACCTGATCCCGAACAGGAATATCGGGTCACGGCATGGCTTATCGACCGATTTGTCATCAAGACCCAACTGGATCCGACGCCCTCTCAGCGGGCTCCGTATTATGTCTCCCAGTTCGAGAAAATCCCAGGAACTATGTATGGCTACGGACTTCCCGACTTGCTCGAGGACATACAGACTGTCGCCAACGCATCTTATCGTTCCCTCGTCAACAATATGGGTATTGCCTCCGGCCCCCAGGTGGTCATCAATGATGCTGTCCTGGCACCCGGAGAAGACGACAGCATGTATCCCTGGAAGCGGTGGCACGTCAGCTACGACCCGATGATGGCGTCGAGCGGCATGCAGCCGATCATGTTCTATCAGCCCGATTCGCGGGCCACTGAGATCCAAGGACTTATTGCAAACCTGAACTTAATGGCCGATGATGTGTCGGCGATACCGCGGTATATGACCGGTGGGTCGCAGGGTGGCGGCGCGGGCCGCACCGCATCTGGTTTGTCGATGCTCATGTCGAACGCTGCGAAGACGCTGCAAAACGTAGCTGCTTCGATCGATCGCGACATCTTCGAGCCAATGCTGAAGCACCTCTACGAGACGATTATGCTGACCATGCCGGGAGTATTCCGCGGCGATGAATCGGTTGTTGTGAAGGGCGTTGTTTACGCAGTGAAACGCGAGCAGGATCGCACGAGGCAACTCGAGTTCCTGAACATGACGGCCAATCCGACAGATTTGGGCATCGTCGGTGTTGCGGGTCGCGCGAAAGTGTTGGGAGCAGTGGCGAACTCGATCGGTCTCGACTGGGACAACATCGTCCCCGACGACGCCTCGATGGAAGCCGCCCAGGCGCAGCAGCAGCAGGAACAGCAGCGCGAGCAGCAGGCTCACGAGCAACAGATGGCGAGCCAGGCGCAGGCCCGGACGCTCGAGGCGCAGGAGCACGCGAATTTGTACGCGGCGCAGGCGCAGCTGGATGTGCCACTGCCCGGAACGCCGGGGCAGCACACGGCTTCGGCCATGCCGCCGCAGTCGCCGCAGCAGAACCAGTCGCCCGGCGCAGCGATACCGCCGCGGCGCGGTTTGAGTGGAATGTCGCATGGCGGCCTGTACGCAGGCCAGAAGCCGCATCCGAAGGGCAGCCTGACGACGGCGCAGTTGAATGGAACCCAGCAGCCGTTTGCGCGGCGGCCGGGAATGAACCCAGGAGCTTGAAATGCTGAAGAAACATAGTTTTAGTCCCGGACATAAAGTCGTGACCGGTTCGAAGCACAACTTCCACCCGCAGGGTGCACCAACGACGGCCTCCCAGGGACAGCCTCCGCAGCAGATGCCGGGCGCCGGCGGCGATGGTACCCAGGCTCCCCAGGAGGGCCAGGGCGGCATGGATGGCATGAATTTCTGCAACGGCGGCGCGAAGTATGCCGACGGTGGCGATACGAAGCCCGATATCATGGGGGGCGGGGTCCGCGGCACTCTCTCGGACTATGGCAATGCGGTCGGACAGACCGCTTCCGATGCGTGGGACAAGATGACTAAGCCTAACCCGGTCGCGTCTGGTAACACGGAAGAACCCTACGAAGGTGTTGGTGGAGCGGCTAGAAAAGCCGCCATGGACGCCAAAGAAAGGAGCATGGAATGATCAAGAAACATACCGGCGCGAAGAAGCTCGTCAACGAATTTACCGGCGGCGATCCGGAGCCGACCTGGGAAGACAAGCTGAAGAATCAGATGGGTTATGGCCGTACTTCGTCCATAGCGAAGAAGATCCACAGCGACAAGTCCAAGAATGGCGCTGAGGATGCAGATCAGTTGATGTCCGATTTGGGCCTGAAGTCCTCGACCGAGAACGATCGGCCCGAGAAAGCGAAGGGCGGTAAGAAGATCGTTTAACTAGGAGAGCGAAATGGCGAAAGATGCAGTAGTTGGCGCCGAGAGGGAAAAAGACAAGGGTGAAAACCTGAAGTCTCCTCCGAAGCAGGAAACGGACACCCACGCGGCGAGTCCGGGCAAGAGCAAGTTCTATGGTCCGGGCGCCGGCAATGCCGATCGGAACATTGACTTGACTGGCAGTTCACCGGGCGGAAAGGGCGAGAGCCATCCGTTCAGCGCGAGCGGTCCGTTCTTGGGTGACACCAAGGGCAATAAGGATCGTCCGATCGATTTGTCCAAGGGCACTGGCGGCGGCGAAGGCGGCAAGTATATTGCTGGTCGCGGCAACAAGGTGTTCTCGGGCAACAAGGGTGGTTTCACGAAGTGAAGCTCACCGTTGACCTGGCGGACGCAATATGTAAGCTAAGACCTTACCCTGCGTTCCAGAGATTTTTGGAAGGAATCAATCAAGACGGCATCGAAGCCATGCTGAATCTTGTGAAGGCCCGAGGTGACGCTATCGGGCCGTTGCAAGGCAAAGCAGAGGAAGCGCAGAGCATCCTCGCGGCTGTCGGCCAAGCTGATAGTTTCCTGTCGAAAGTAGAAGCATCACAATCACGCAACCAAGGAGAAGACGGCCATGTCCGCTCTACCAGATCGAGTTCGCCAACAGGCGGAATTAGCTAATCAACTCGCCGCCAAGGCGAGAGCCGGCACGATGACTTTCGAGGATATGAATGCTCAGGCAAGCAGCATTCAACTCCCGCCCGTCGCGCAAGCGCAACCCCCAATGCCCAAAGGTTTCCAGCCCCAGCCCGCCGGTCCCGGCGTGCCAGGACTAGGTACCCCTGGGTTCCAGCCCCAGGCCGCCGCGGCCCCCGCGCCCGCAGCGCCGGCTCCCGCGCCACAGGAAGATCCTGCCGCGGAGCAGCGCTACAAGGTCCTGCAGGGCAAGTACAACGCCGAAGTGCCGCGCTACCAGCAGCAGCTCAAGGAGCAGGGTTTCCAGCTCCAAGCGATGCAGAATCAGCTGGCATCAACGCAGGCACTTCTCGCGGGCCTCGGTCAGCAGGCGCAAGCGCCTCGGCTTGGCCAGCCCGCTCCCGCACCGAGTCTCGTAACACCTAAAGAGGTGACGGAATTCGGCGCTGACCTCTACGATTTTGTGAAGCGCGCCGCCCAAGAAGTGGTCGCTCCCCAAGTTCACTCCCTCGAAGAACGGTTCCGCCCCGTCGCGCAGACCGTCCAGAACCTAGCTCCGGCCGTTCAGCAAAACGCGGAAAACCAGGCTCGGACGGCTTCGGAAGTTGCCCATGAAAGGATGTGCAACGGCCTCGACGATTTGGCGGAGGGTTGGGAGAGTGTGAACAACTCGCCAGAATTCCACGCATGGCTTGACGCGCAAGACCCCTATGCAGGGGCCAAACGCGGTGCTATGCTGGCTCAAGCGTACGGAAGCGGCGACGTCACCCGAGTCGCAGCATTCTTTACAGGCTTTACGAAAGAACACGCAGCCGTAGCTCCCAGTGGGCAGCAGCCGCAGCCGGCAGCGCAGGGCACAAATCCTGCCGCTACACCGAATGTGAGCCTCGCATCCCTGGCAGCGCCGGGCACCGGAGTCGGTGGTCCGCAAGCGGCAGGCACTCCTAACGAGTCTGGTCAACAACGGGTCTACACCCGGTCTGAGATCGCGACGTTTTACGAGGATGTTCGAAAGGGCGCTTACCGAGGCCGAGAGGCCGACAAGCAGGCGATCGAACGAGACATCTTCAACGCGCAGAAGCAGGGCCGGTTACGTCCGTAACAAGATTTTTGTGATAGGAGTTTCCTAAAATGAGCACTGTATATCCGGTTTCAGCCGCCCCTTGGGTTGGCCAAAACCCGAACCCGGCCTATAGCGGTATTTTTATCCCGCAGATTTGGTCGGGAAAGTTGGTCGAGAAGTTCTACGCCGCAACTGTGCTGGCCGCGATTTCGAACACCGACTATGAGGGTGAGATCAAGAACTTCGGCGACACGGTCAACATCCGCACGCGTCCGACGATCGTGATTTCTGACTACCAGGTCGACCAAGACCTTTCGGTTCAGCGTCCGTCCAGCAACCTGGTCGTTCTGCAGATCAACAACGGCAAGTACTTCAACGTCGCTCTCGACGACGTGATGGAAGTGCAGTCGGACATCGATCTCATGAACATCTGGGCGCAGGATGCCGCAGAGCAGATGAAGATCGCCGTCGACACGAGCGTGTTGAGCTACCTCAGCACCACGACCGACATTGCCAGCACGAACTACGGAGCGACTGCCGGTGCGATCACCGCCGCGATCAACCTCGGCACGACTGCCGCGCCGATCACGGTTTCGAGCAACCCCGCGACTGCCAACACCTACGTTCTGAACTTCATCACCCAAGCGGGTCAGGTTCTGGACGAAGCCAACATCCCGGAGTCGGGTCGTTGGATGGTGATTCCGTCGTGGATGGCGTCGTTGATCAAGCAGTCCGACTTGCGGAATGCGTCGATCGCCGGCGACATGACCTCGATCCTCCGGAATGGCCGGCTGGGTGAGATCGATCGTTTCACGCTGTACTACAGCAACCTGTTGCCCACGGGCGACACGAGCGGTACCGCGTACTCGATCTTCTTCGGCGTCCCCGCGGCGCTGACGTTCGCTGCCCAGTTCACCAAGATGGAAACGATCCGCTCGGAGCGTTCGTTCTCCAACCTGGTTCGTGGCTTGCAGGTGTACGGCTTCAAGGTCGTCACTGCGGTTGCGATGGGTCGCGCCTGGGCCATCAACGGTCTGAACGCGTAAGAGTGATGTGACAAGTCCCCTCTGGCCCATTGCGCCAGAGGGGCATCCACACCGGAGAGCAACGTGAGCACGATTCTTACCTACCAGGACCTCCTGGCCGAAGCTCGCGAGATTCTCCAGGATACGAGCACTGACCCCACCCTCCAGCGGTACCCAGATCAGACGCTCCTCAATATCTTCAATCGCGGCCTGCAGGAGCTTTACCGTCTTCGGCCCGATGCCTTCTATGATTTCTGGGATCCAACCACGTCGGACTTCGACGTCCCCTATATTGCGATCCCGACGGTCCCGCCACCGGTGCCGCCACTCCCCCCGGTCCCGCTCCCAGCCATCACCTGGACCACCACGTTCGAGTTGCCCATGATGTTCTACGATCCGCTCGTGAACTGGGTAATTGGCACCGTCGAGGCGATCGACGACGAGTTCAGCGATGACAGCCGCTCGACCGCTTTCCGCACCTACTTTAAGGGACAGGTGACCTCGCTATGAGCAACTACGCCGACGTTGTAGCCTCCGGCGCCGAGGGACAGGCCAACATCAACATCTGGCTGCAGGACGTCACTCCGTGGTGCCCTGGCGTCCACCGCAGCGTTTTCAAGCGGCAGCTCATCCTCGCTATCCGCGAGTTCTTCGAACAGTCCTGGGCGTGGCGCGCGGAGATTGGTCCCATCACGCTCGTGACCAATCAGCAGACCTACATGCTCTCCCCCTTCAACTCGACGACCGACGTGGTCGGTGTAATTTGGGCCGCTGTCAACGGAGCTCCCATTCAGCCGTTAACTGCAGCCCCGCCGCCTTCACAGAATGGCCAACCGTTCTCGGATACCCCTGGAGGGTATTGGCTACCGCGGCCGGACATCGTTGCGGTCTACCCGATCCCGAACATCACCAGCGTGCCACAGAACCTCGTAGTCAACTGTGCGTTACGCCCGAAGATGAGTGTCACCCAGGTGCCGAAAATCTGCGTGACGGATTTCTATGAAGCCATCCTCAATGGCGTGCTATATCGTCTTTTGAACCAGCCGGCCAAGCCGTACTCGAACCCGACGCTCGCCGCCTACTTCGAGACCCGCTTCCGCAAGGACATCGGCGTCTACGCGGGGAAGGCAAAGAAGGGCTTCGCTGGTGGTGCCTCTTGGCATTTTCCCTACTTCGGCAACGGCCGCAATGGCAACTTCAGCGGAGGAGTGCGGTAATGGCCTCTCGATCGCAGATCTACCCGCTCGCACGGCAGGGCTTCGCGCAGGCGACGCTCAATTGGGCGACCACCAATGTGCGTGCCGCGATCCTCGCGTCAGCCTACACGCCCGACTTCACGCAATCGTATCTGTCGGGGATCCCCGCCGCTGCGATCCTGGCGACGACGGCCTACATCGCCGGTAAGACAGGGGTCAACGGACTCCTCGATGGCGACACATCGAGCTTTGGCGTGGTCGGTGCGGGCATCGCGGGATACATCTTGTTCTATGAGGACACCGGGAACCCCTCGACGTCGAGATTGATTCTGTTCCTCGACACGCCGGACATCCCCGGTATGCCGCAGGTTCTCACTGGCCTGCAGTATTTCATCTATGCGAACCTGACCTATGGCGGTTGGGCTAGGCTGTAAAGATGTCGTACTCGATACCGACACTCTCCGGCTCAATTCCCGCGCCCGCCACGCAGCCGCTCCAAGGAGTCCTCGACTGGACCCAGTCGACTGGTAGCGTGTCAGTGAGCGCCGCGCTCCTACTTCATTGCGACGGAGCGAATGGCTCGACGAGTTTCCCGGATTCTTCGGGTAGCGGTAACGTGATGACGGCGAGTGGCGTCACCGTCAGTACCTCCAATCCGGAGTTCGGTACGGGATCTTTGTTTATTGCGGCCACCGATGCCGCTAACGTAGGTTATTTGTCGTGCCCGGTCGTCGCCGACGGCCCCCTGGACCTAAATGCTGGAGTCGACTTCACCCTTGAGTTTTCGATTCGGTATAATGTCGGTTCTAGTCAGGGCGGCGACATCATGGGGGATGCTCCGATACCCACTCCCACTGCTTTTGCGTGGGACATTAGTAGCGGCGCGGGCGCACTGCAATTCCTTCAGTACTACAACGACAACTCCCAGCTAACTGTCACTTCACCGACTGTTGGAATTTTCACTCAGGGCGTCTGGTATCAGTGCGCGGTGGTTCGAGCTAGTGGCGTCTATACCTTCTACATCAATGGCATCGGCGGAATTCCCGTCACTGCGACTAAGCCGCTTAAAGGCACCCAAGGTGGCTTGCGGTTCGGTTACGGGAGCGGGACATCCTACGCTGGAGCATTCAATCTGGACGAGATCCGCATTTCCAACTCGGCGCTCTACACCACGAATTACACCCCGGCGGTGGGCCCATTCCCGTCGGCCCCCAACGCGGTGCAGTTACTGCTCCTGATGGCCGGCGCGAACACGTCTCAGACATTCGTGGACTCGAGCCAGAATGCGTTTGTGGTGACGAACCACAACGCGGCGACGCAGTCAAACACTGAGGCACCGAGTTTCGAGACGACAAGCGGTGATTTCACGAGCGGCGCCGGCAACCAGTACGTTAGCGTTCCGCTTGTGGGCGCCGGCCCGCTCGACTTGAGCACGGGAGACTTCACGATAGAAGGCTGGCTCTACATGCCTGCGAGCATGGTAGGTGCCGAAGGCAACCTCATAGGGACGAACAACTATGAGGCCGAGATTCTGTGCAACCAGATCACGGGCGGCTATAAGTTGATCTGCACTATTTCGGGCTCGTCGGCTCAGTCCGCAGTAAACTCTGTCCCAAACGCTACGTGGGTGTCATTCGCGTTCACGTGTACCTCCAACGTGTTGCAGGTTTGGATAAATGGCGTCGCGAGTGGATCGCCGGGAAATATCGTCTCTCGCGTCGCCATGACAGATACATCATGGATTTTCGGTCAGCATCCCGGCACTCCGGCCAGCGTGTACCTGTCGAACATCCGCATCTCGACCGCGGCGCTCTACTCGGGGCCCTATACTCCGACGGGCCCTCTTTCCCCCGGCGGTGGCGTGGTTGACGCAACGGCCTACCATATATACCGTAATGGCGCATCGCTCACCACCACCGGGCAGGTGCTGACTTATACCGATACCGTGCCGGCCCCCGGCATCTACACCTACAACGTGGCGGCCTGGAGCGGCAGCGCGGACGAATCGGCTGAGTCGAACACCATTACGCTCGAGTACGACACGTACAGTGCGCCGGTCCTTTCCGGCAGCTTTCCCGACCCAACCCACCCGCTCGTCAGCGTGCTGAACTGGACGCAGTCCATTCTTGTCGGGGGTGCTACCCCCGCTTCGGGCTACCGGATCTATCGGAATGGTGCCCTCCTCGCCACTGTGGGAGCGGTCCTGACCTACACCGACTCGGTTGCGACGCTCGGCACCTACACCTACGAGGTCTTTGCCTATGACCCCGTGAATGCATTGCTGGTCTCGCCGGGGTCGAACATTCTCTCACTGACCTTTGCCGCGGCCGTGGTCGGCTTCCCGAATTGCATTTTCGATGAGGTCATCTACGGTGGTTACTTCGGTGGCCAGCTCAACCTGGTAGAATTCACTTACATGCCGGGGCGCACGCCCTTTCTGGAAGGAGCAACGAACTTGATCATCAACCGTTACAAACAGGAGCCGACCGACGTGCGCCAGCGCGGCGTCGACTTCACGCAGTTCGTCGTCCCCGGCGAGCTCCTCCAGACCGTGACCGTCAGCGGCATCAATGCCCAGGGCATCCCGCAGGCGCAGACGAACCCGCTCGTCACACCGCTCGTAATCACCGACGTGGTCATCGATCCGGTGACGCAGCTGATATTTGGCTACACGGCCTCCGGCGGTCAGAACGGCATCGAGTACACCGTTCAGTTCACCACCACGACCAACATCCAGACAGAGACACTGGAAGAAATTTTCAGTATCAATTTCCTTGTGGAAGATATGTTCCCATGAACCGGAGAAATTAGATGGGTAATCGACAATACACCAACGACGCAAGCGCGGTCCTCGCCGGATCGATCAACGCAACTGCGACTACGATCCAGGTCGCGACCGGCTTCGGCGCGTTGTTTCCGAGCCCCAGCGGCACGGAATATTTCATCGTGGCGATCCAGGACACGAGCGGCAACACCGAGTACGTGGCTATCATCAGTCGCTCGGCCGACCTCCTCACCGTAGCCCCCGTCTCGGCGCAGTTCCCCGCCGGCGGCCGCGGCCAGGAGGGCAGCATCGCATCCTCGTTCACCGCGGACCTCGCGCGCGTGGAGATCCGACTCACTGCACTGCAACAGGCGGGTCTCTACGAAAAGGATGGTGATGTCCTGACGGGCCCGATGAACTTGGGTGGGCAGACTGTCACTAATGGCGTACTCAGCACTGGCATCAGTATCGAGAGTGCCGTTGAGATCGTGAATACCCCCCTCCGCGGTGTAACCGGAGGTACGACTAACCAGATCACCGTCCCGACGGATGGCCTCTCGCGCGCTCAGGCGGGCGGACTCCCGATCGTGTGTTTGGGTGATCCGTCGAATGCTTTCACGGTTGGTATGATCATGATGTGGAACGCCTCTCCGGTCGACCTGCCCGCAGGCTGGTTCGTCTGTGACGGCGGTTCTTATAATGGTAATCTCACGCCCGACCTGCGCGGTTCGTTCGTTGTCGGAGCGGGCCTGACGTATGCCCTCGGTGCGAATGGCGACATTGCCGTTACGACGGGCGTCGAGTCACCGACGCTCATACCAACCCTCAATCCATACACACTGACGACGGCCGAGCTTCCAGCGCACGCGCACCCGTTCGACTACTTCGCTGGCGGCAGCGGCCAGATCGGTGTTCCGGGATTTCCTTCGCCCTCTTTCTACTTCTCAGGTGGCGGAATGCCGGGCGGTGGCCGCACTTCTTTCGCCGGTACCCCCACTGGCGTGGGTAGCGCATTCGCGCCCACTGCGATGGCTCTCCCGGATCACACGCACGTGTTGGAGCTCGGACCGTTCTACGCTTTATATTTCATAATGTTCTGCGGGACCTAAACGTGACAGCCTTCAAGCTGGAAAATTTCGGTGGAATCCGGCCTCGTGTCTCGGCGCGCTTGCTGCCGAACAGCTCGGCCGTGACCGCTGAGAACACCAAGTTGCTTGAGGGCGAGCTGCGTGGATACCATGTCCCGTCGATCTATCAGGATCTCTCGGGTTTCGGCTTTCCCGTCGGCCGCGCGTACCGTATCCCTCTATCGGTTACCCAGTCTGTCGGTGGGACCGCGGATGCATGGCTGGCCTTCGAATCCCCCAATACCGATATCATCCGATCCCCGGTCCTCAACGATGAGTTCAACCGATATTATTTTTTCTCTGATTCCTTCGCGCCCATGTACAACACGCTCGCGCGCATCGTCGCGGGAAACACCGGCGCGAATGCTCCCTGGCTTCTTGGAGTTCCGCAACCGGCGGCGGGTGGTGGCTCAGGTCTGACGCTCACTGCAACCGGCGGCAGCGGTGTCGAGGAGATTCGCTCGTATGTGTACACGTTCGTCACCGCCTACAATGAGGAGGGTCCGCCATCAAACCCAGTGACAGCAGCGGAGTTCTCGAATGCGACGAGTTGGAACCTGGCCGGTGGTTCGACGACTTGGATTGGGGGCTCGCAAGTAAATATTGCGTACGTGAATATCTATCGCACGGTGCCGAATTCCTCGAACCCTGCCTTCTTTTTTGTGGCGCAGGTTCCCATTGCTACATGGATCGCCGACAGCGGGACCTATTCGGACACGTCCCTAAATATTAATGTCGCGCTGAATAATACGCTCATTTTCGTGGACAATTTTCCGCCCATTGCGGGGATTGAGGGCGCCGCACTGATGCCCGGCGGCTTCCTGCTCGGCTTCGATGGTCCAACGCGGCAGCTCTACATGACGGAGCCATATCTCCCCTGGGCGTGGAATCCAACTTACACGCTCTCGACAGAGTTCGAGATAGTTGGAATCGCCATCTGGTCACAAACGGCAATCATATGCACGACATCAGCCCTGTACCTCGGTTCCGGCTCGACTCCCGCTGCGTTCACACTCCAGAAACTGGATGGTGTTACGCCTTGTCTTTCGCGAAGGGGCATTGTCTCAACGGTCAGCGGAGTCTATTTCCCGACGGTGGACGGCCTTGCGATGTTCAATGTCAGTGGTTTGATTACCATAACGCAGCCTATTCTGACTAAGGAGGAATGGGCGACGTTCAGTCCGACGACCCTGATCGCTGCGCAATTAGGGCTCCAGTACATCGCGTGGAGTTCGCCGCTCAATGGCGTGCAGATCAACCCGACGGAGAGCAACGCGGAGATGGCGACCATCACCGCCTTCTCCCAGGTCACCGCGGTCGAGACGGATCGCTATACGGGTAACCCCTACTTCGTCAGCAACAATGTCGCATTCCAGTGGGACCCGGTCGGCGCGCAGCGCCTGAACTGGCACTGGCTCTCCAAGGTTGTGCAGCTCCCGAAGTTCCTGAATTTCGGCGCATTCAAGATCAAGGCCGACTTCGGTTCGACGAACGTAACCAGTGCGGTTACCGCAACCTATGGCCCCTACGATCTCGCCCGCAACATCACCGACCCGGGCCCGATCAATGGCGGCGGGGGCCAGCTGAATTGCCTCGGGGCGAATATGCTCGGCGGCCAGTCACCATACAATATTGGGCTCGTCCCCGGGAACACGCTTCCGGAGAACCGGCTCCCGCTCGGCGGCAGCCCGCTCTACCCGCTCGCGATCCTCAATAACCAAGGCCTCAGCATCCGCATGCGCGTCTACTGCAACGGCATCATCGTCTCTGACCAGAACATCTCCGACGATAAGATTCACCGGCTCCCCTCTGGCTTCAAGCATGACCTCTGGCAGTTTGAGTTCTTCGGCAACACCAACATGTACAACGTCATGGTGGCGGAGACCGGCAAAGAACTCGTGGCGGTGTAATGGGTGTCATAACACTGACGGGAGGTCGCGGCTACCAGGACATCGGAACAGTCGGTCAGACCGTCCAGCAGCTCGCGGGCAACGTTCAGTCCATCAACCAGATCCTGGACGTCGGTCTGCGCAACTCGCGCGACTATCAGAATGGATGGATACGCGTATCGGATATGATTGGGCTCGGCATATGCAAGCTCATCAACACTGACCAACTGCAGTACATCCCGGCGGAGGGCACCTCACTCACCGCGAGTGATTCACTCGTCGTCACTGCGGGTAACCTCACCCTGGTGAACGACAGCGCGGACCCGGGTGACAACAAGTTCTATGGCACGAACGCCTCGGGTACGCTCGGCTGGTATTCAGTGTCCGAGGGCGCGTTCTATACCGGCATCGACTCGATCGACGTCAGCGGGACGCAGATCAGTTTGGTGAATGACAGTGCGGACCCCGGCAGCGACATGTACTACGGCACCAACGCGTCAGGTACGCTCGGCTGGTATTCGCAACCCATGGATCTCGCCTACATTGGCATCGACTCTGTCCATATTAGCGGCGCGGATGTTAGCCTGGTGAATGACAGTGCGGACCCCGGCAGCGACATGTTCTATGGCACGAACGCCTCGGGTACGCTCGGCTGGTATGCGCAGACCACATCGGGCGGCACGGTAACTAGTATCGGCAGCACGACCCTCACGATCGCAGGAACATCCTCGGTCCCAACAGTGAATCTCTCGGGCACGCAGGTCACCGATATCGGTCTCGGCGGCACTGCGCTCCAGCCCGG
>QGNH01000727.1_pt1 | contig 24529 bp, 39 predicted proteins | sample 1735481 | NCBI WGS metagenome assembly QGNH01 (sample SAMN09239004, study PRJNA386568) | Viral metagenome, whole genome shotgun sequencing project.
TAACTAATCTGGAGAGTGGATCATGAGTGATCGAATAATTTGTTGGTTCTCGTGTGGTGCAGCCAGTGCAGTTGCAACAAAACTGACGCTTTCCGCATATCCAGCCGAAAAAATTACGATTGCCCGTTGCATCGTCAAGGAAGAGCACGAAGATAATGAGCGTTTCGCTCTTGATTGCGAAAAATGGTTTAATCATCCGATCACTAACTTGATAGATGTTGAGCATGGTGGATCAGTCTATGAAGTTATTAGACGAAGAAACTATATCAGTGGAGTGCTTGGCGCACCCTGCACGATGATTCTCAAAAAAAAGAGTCAGGGAAAATTTTCAGCGTCCGACTGATAAGCATGTTTTCGGATACACAAATGACGGAAATGATATCAAGCGATGGAATAATTTTCTTGACGCAAATAATATTGATGCCGAAGCGCCATTGATTGACAGAGGGTTGACTCACGCTAATTGCCTGTCAATGATTGAGACTGCGGGGATACAGCTGCCAGTCATGTATAAGCTTGGTTATCAGCACAATAATTGCATAGGCTGTGTAAAATCAAGCGGTGCAGGATACTGGAACAAAATACGCGACGATTTTCCAGAGCAGTTTAATCGTATGGCAACGGAATCTCGAAGACTTGGTGTGAGAATGATTAAGGTGAAATCTGAAAGAATATTTCTTGATGAACTAAAACCGGGTACTGGGAAATACCAAGACGAACCGGAAATACAATGTGGTGCATTTTGCGAAATGGCAAACAAGGAAATGCTGGAGGGGAAATGAGCTACAACGTAAATAATCCGCCGAAAAGTGAAAATATTAATTTCATCGGTAAGCGTGTAGGCGCAGCTAAATCAGCAGGAGTTAATTGGCGCACCGCAAAGGTCGATGGAGAATCACGATTCCAGACGCAAGATTTTAATTTTAGTCGCTACAACTTTGAAGTTGAGCATGGCGTAATAATNNGGCTAATCGTGCCCCAACTATCACCAACTAAAGGAGCTGAAATGAACCAACAACAGAAACAGCAAATATTGGATGCGCTGCGGATTGGTGACCATAGCACAATAGCCCTGTACATGCAGGTTGACACTAAAAGCGAAGAATTGGCATTAGTTAGAAATCAAACGCTGATTCACGCAGCCATCAAAGAACTAGAAGCAATGCCGACAGAAGTACAACCTAACGGAGAAGTGAAATGAAAATCGAAGCAATTAAATTACTATCAGGAACGCACGCAGATACAGCTACAACTGGTCACGGCTGTTTTATGAATGTCATCAGTTATCTTAATGGTGAAGCACAAATAACCGATAAATCAACCTGCGTTTGCCCTACGATCAGGCTAATAGCAATCTGGCTAAACGATTTTGCTGATGACGAACTGCGTCAGCGTATGGTGCCGTTTATTCTACGTGCATTCGGCTCTGCTACAGACAACAAAGTTGAGATGGAGCGTCGATTGAAAGCAGTTGTTAAGTATGCGGAATTTAACGCGAGACTGGCAGCATATTTTGCCAAGTCCGCCGGGTACGCCGGGTACGCCGCCCAGTACGCCAAGTCCGCCGGGTACGCCGCCATGAAAGAAGCTAGCTTCCAAGCCGGGTTAGATTTCCTTGATGAAGTATGCCCACCACTGGAAGCATTGGATAAGGTTATTTTGAGCAGGGTTACGGAGTTGCAGAAGCTGAATGAAGCAATGCCAACTACGGAGGAAGTGAAATGAACCGCACAGTCGAAATTTTTAGGTATGAATGGATTGATCCAAAAACCTGCAAGGCTAAGCATCTGGTGCCTGATGGTAAGGCAGTATTCCACCGATTCGGCCAAGATTATGAAGAATTCGAATCTGGTGGTTGCATGTTCCCGATTGCTATTATCGAGCGTGATAATGGCAAGGTTGAGATTGTGCCTGCCAGTCAAATTAAGTTTATTAAGGAACAGCCATGAACCAAGCCGATATATTGAAGCTGGCAGAGATTAATCTGGATTCTGAATCAGAATCAGTCATTAAGCTATTACAGGAGAAATTGAAATGACCAGAATAGTTGCTAAATTTCATGTCGGTGATCAGGTAACGCACATTAAAACTGGTCATGGCTACCGGATAGAAGTTGAACCGTCACAATGCTTTATCGAATCAACTGGCGAACCAGCGTACGCTTATCGCAGTGCGGACGGGTTGTTGTGGATACGCGGACAAATTCAGATGGAAGATGGGCGGTTTAAGTTAAGCCCGATAAGTACCGCGCCCGGGCAGCGCACAGATTAACTTAACCGCTATCACTGCCCCAGCCCGGATAAAAACGCTTTGGTAAATCCCAGTGTGCCAGCCGTACCGACACTACCGTAATTATTACAGGTGTCACTTGACGTGTTAGGTGACGCCTGGGTGGCACAATCAAAATCGCGCGAATAGGCCCAGGGGGTGATCCGGTTTAAGCCATTTGCAGTGAACCAGGTCGTTATTGTAGCCACATCGGCAATCGTAAGAAAGTCGATCGTACCTCCCACCCAGTCATTGCCGCCTATATACGGATTTACACCAAGATTAGCGTAAGGGATTCCGTTGTAGTTATGCGCGTTCTGCATCTCCTGAATAACCGATAACCCCATCTCGCACACGCCGGCCGAAATAACGCACTGATTAGATTGCTGTAAAAAATCGCCAGCCTGCAGCACAAATACGTAATTAGTAACCGGATAGACCGCCATAGCTTCCTGAATCCAGACAGCATACTGAGAGAAGCCGGTAGAGCATCCGACTGAACAGGCGTTGCCGCCAACCTGAAAACTCCATTGCAGACCTGGGTAAGTCGTCTGCGCGTAGTTCATCTCTTCGATAAGATTAAAGACGTCGTTTTGGGAATAGTTCGGCGTTGACGTGCCAAATACCCCCGATGTTATATTTAAACTGGCCGCTACATTATTCACCTTACCAACTAAATACGTCCCTGTTCCGCCTGTCCCAGTGCAGGATCCGCAGGCAGTCACCCCGTTTAGCTGGGAACCGCTCATCGCGATGATATAGTACACACCCACTGCCAGACCGTTATTATATATTTCCTGCCCCAGTGATACCGGCGTAGTGTCGGCGGTCACTGTCAGGATGTTACCCACACCTGTGCAGTCAGAATTACAAATAGTGCCCGTATAAGAACTGTTGACAATAGTCTGCCCTTCAATGTCAAAGTCAAAACCTAACAAATTAGGACTCACGAACGTATTCACGTAAGTCATGAACGCCGTATTATTAGGGCTGGTGCCTGAATTACATTTAAAGGTGTGCCCTGCACCCCCGGCGGAGACAAAATAGGTTTTACCGTTTGCAATGAATGAGGGAATGTTGACAGCAGCAGCAACAGCAGCCGGAATATTAGGCTCGAAGATGGGCATCGGACAGGTTGTTGATGCCGGGTTGTTAACAGTGAATCCCCAGGTTAGCGTTTTAAGATCCGGTGGCATTGAGGACCAGACACTTTGCGCAAACTGCGTGGACACAGTTTGCGTAGTCAGCGATGTGATAATTGAATTAGGGTAGATCGCGTAGTGAGGGTCGTAAGGATAAAGGCCCCCTGACGCATTTGCCGCCGTATTGGACGTATAGGTGTAGTCGTCACTATACAACATGAAAGGGGCAAAAGTGACCTGCGCACTGGCAACGGAAAACATCAGCGCAAATAAAACAAAAGAAACTAATTTTTTCATTTACTTCTCCGGATGGGCGCTAAATTTTAGCGTGCCCTGATAATACAGTTTAGATGAATGCCAGTGGGCAGGAAGAAAACGTAAAAAACCCGGCGGGTACCGGGTTATAAAAGTGTGCGGATAAGGCGGCCCGTAGGGGTATTCAGGTACCACTGGTACCAAATCGCCGAACCACTTTAGTTTTTTAAACACGTTACGAAACGATATACCCGGTATGTTTTTTTGCACCCAGCTGCAAAATTGTTTTTCACCCGCGTTAGGACAGGCGAACAGAATGCAGGACACTTCTTTAAAACCTGCCAGTATCAGTTCCGCTGCGCACAGTACGCCTTCACCTGCGCCTTTAGAGTGGCCGCTGACAACGATTTTAAAACCCGCAGGAATATCAGGTATCAGGAACTTTAAAATGGCGGGCAGATTCTCGTAGAAGCCACTGTGAACATTGCCAAACGTCGGGTGCCGGTAAGGTAGCACATCGAAGTCGGCAATCCAGCCGTGCAGATTGGCCGTGCCCTGAAAGCAAATGTGAAACACGCCATCAACGATAGCGGTTCCACAGATGGTTTCACCAGCCTGATACAGCTTACTGAATGCGGCTTTATTAATCGGAAAGTAGATATACGTACAAGCCAATTTCGCCGCATTAGTTAAATCGCTCATATCACGCAGGCTGATGCTGTACTTCAGTTGCCGGTGTGTTGAGTGCTACCCACGCTGTATGCGTAGCCAGCACACCCTGGCCAATGGTGGCGAATGTTGACGCCAGTTCAGCCTGCGTCATCAGCCCTGCAGCCTGAATTTGCTGCGCGGCCTGCAAAAACTGCAAAGCCAGCGGTGCCAGCGCCGCAGCGCTGGATACCGCAGGGTTTGCCGCGACTAAAGCTGGCGCTAAAGCAGTTAGTGTCGATACCAGCGTCGTTTCAATAGTTGACGCTGTACCTGGTTCGTTAGTTGAGTCCATTATTTTGCTCCCTGTTGAACTGCAATTGTTGCTGCCAGTGTCGTTACAGCAGCGGTAATCTGCGCCGTCGCTGCGTCCGGACTCGCCGGTAGTGCTTTTCCCGTACATAGTGGTGTCACCTGGCTGTCCAGCGTGTTGATAGCGCTGATCTGAACTGCTGTCAGCTTGCCTGCGTCCCGTAACTGTAAAATGGTGGCGAAACTGGTTTTGTAAGCCGTACATGCCTGAACGAAACCAACTTGCGCCGACTGAGTTGTTGCGCAGGCGGTTAAACCAAGGCACAACATAACGGCCAAAAAACTGAATAACTTGCTCATTTTGTATCCTCATTAAGTGGTGAAGCGGGGCTTTTAGATGAACCTAACGTATTAAAAATACCGAGGCCGGTTCCCGCCGCGGTTAAACCCATAACGACTAATGATCCGTCATACGTCGGATAAACAACTTTTAAATATTGAATGAACGCCAGACCGCCAATTACGCCGGCATAACTTAAAAATTTTAATACTGCCGCTAAGTTAGGATTCATGATGTCACCGTATCGTACTGAGTTAAATTACGCGCGCTTATTTCGTCCGTCAGCATCGTTGCGTAATTAGGGTTTGTCGAATAACCGGCTGCCGCAATCGCCTGAATAAAATCATTCACATTTGTTGTCTGAAACGCGGCTGCGTAACGTTGATTAGTACGCAGAAAATTAGCGTGGTCCTGAATTGATGAAAGCCAGTCAGGATAGCTACGCCAGTTCGCCTGCACAATAATTTTTTTATATCCGCTTGCCGGATTAGTTGGGTCAACCAAAACATCTTCGCCAGTAGGCATCGAAAACGTCGCGCCGGTCCAGCCTGAATCCGCCTTGATGCCAAACAGATTGTTAGCTTGCTGGGTTAGCTCACTGCCGCCCCAGCTCGATTCAAAAATAGCCTGAACGATGACAAAGGAAGGCCAGATGCCTGATGCTGCAAAACCAGATTGCGCAACCGGGGCTATAGTAGTAATAAAATCAGCCGGCGTCATAGTCATCCTTATCTGTATGGGTTCTGTCTTCTAATAACCCTTCGCGTTTCTCCCGCAACCGGGTTATTTTCAACTCGCTTATTTTTATTTTTAATACGACACACCCGATAAGACAACCCAGAAACAGAGATATCCAGCCCAGCGCATCCTGGCTGACGTGGTATGCAATTTCAAGGAACCCCATCAGTCCCGTCGATATGGCTGTCGTCGCCGCCGCCGTCGGGGTTTCCAGAATCTCTTTCACTTTCTCGGTGACTATCTGGGTAAGTATGTTCATTATGAAATTCTTTCACTAAATAAATGGACCAGATTATAATCGCGAGAAAATACAACCCAACGAGGATATCGCTTAAAGTCGCCATCTGTTTTTCTTATTAAAAGTAGTCTTAGATAAGTTAATGCGACAATACCGGTGATAGCGTCGTGCGAAAAATAAGGGTAAGCGGGCCATTTTAAAACAAACCAGGCCACAATTTGAATGCCCATCTGAGCCAGGGCCAAAAGAGAAATATCTTTCATTAACTTAGTCGGCTTCGTTTTAATTAAAAACAGCAGCGCCAGTAAATTGAAATTAACACATACAAATAAATAAGCCTCATTCGTTGGAATGAGGCTTAAAATGTGATGCGAAAAGCAGTCAGCCCAAAGCAAAATAAAAAAGGCTGTTATCCGCGACTGTAGCCCGCGCACGATTAGCCTTTAGGTGGTTCTGGTAAATTGCCGCCAACATCAGGCGTCACTTCGGGCGCTGTTTCAGGTGCCGCTTCGGGTTGGGTACCAGCGGCTTCAGGTGCAGCGCTGTCTGCACTGTCAGCTTTAAAAAAATTGCCAACTATTTGCTCGACGTCAGTAAGCAGTTTTTCTGCGTCAGCCTTCAGGTCGCTTTGTGGTTCTGTGTTATCCATGATGCTTTCCGTATAAAAGTTTATGCTGCTAAAGACCGTATTTTACTTCACCAGTTAATAGCTTGTACAGCAGCAATTGACGATGCCCTGAATATGGCCGCTTTTTGTGTTTGCTTATGGACGAATAAAGGCTGTGTGCGCAAAAATATAGCGCTTGCCAGCCCTTGCAGTTGTGAGAAAGTCATCGGTACGGCATTGTCTTTTGTATCATACCAGGCAAACCCGGGCGGGGCATTGCCCATTGCAGCAGCGACGGCGTTATTCAATGTAGTCAACGATGTCTGATCTGCGTTAAACGTTGTACCCATATACTCTACAGGCTCGTTAATTGCAGCCAGATAAGCGGCTGTGATAAGTGCTGTCTGGTTTTCTTGCGCCTGTTTAATCAGCACGTCTTCACTTGGTGCTGTGGTGGTGAGCACGGCGTAAACCGCAACCTGTTCCCCTTCCACTTCGGTAAAAGGTGAAGTGGGCGCGGTGAAACTGTACGATGAACCGTGCGGCAGATTAACCGCAGTCATGTGGTCAGCATCAGATACCAAAAAAGCATCCGCCGGTGCATTGACATCTGTCGCGAAATAAAAACCTTTGTTTGGTACCGTTGTGTTGGCATGCGCCGAAGGGGAGTAAAGCACGTTCATGGTAGTCCTTTAATTAATGGCCGATAGTAATATAAGTTGCGGCAACGGTTCCGGAAGCCGCATAAATCGTGGCCCCCGTTGTTGTCGGTACTGAAGATGACAAGGCCGCGACGGTAGCGCCGTTCTGCGCTGCCGGCGTACAGGTGTAAGCGCCGGTTGGAAAGGTAATCGCAAAAGTCACGGCGACACCTGCCGTGGTTGCTGACACGGTTCCCCACTGTATAATCAGTCCGCTAGGCAGCTTAGCGTAGCCTGATGTGCCCAGCGACGCACCGGGGTTAGCAAACGCCGTGGTGGCCAGCGTCGTGTTGCTGGTGTTCGTCGCTTGCGTTGCGCCTAGCTGGTTATAAATAACCCAGTTGGCCGCTGCTGCCGCTGTAATCGTTTCGCTCCCGACCGTCATCGAGTTTTGCAGGTTATACGTCCCTGTCCCGCCTGATCCTGTACCAAAACTGACAATCTGTGTGCCGGTCGTCACACCCGTACCTGACAAAATGTGACCTAAAACCAGCGTACCTGAACCAACAGCGGTCACATTTAAAACTGTACCGGTAATTGTGCCGGTAACAGAGGCTGCTGCCGCATCAGGATTAGAAAAGTTATTATCGGCTGTCGATTTCCAGAATGTTGTTCCGGCTGCGTTACCTAATACGGCGCCTGATGCATAGCCGCCCACAAACTGGCAAAACGCGGCGTTATAGCTTGAGGTGAAACCCGCCTGCAGCCACTGTATAGCTGACGTTATTTCGTTTAGCAGCCCGTTAAAATCCTGACCGAAAGGAGGGACCCCGCCGTTAGATACCGATACGAAAGTGAGCGGGGGAAAACCGTCAGTTAATGATGCCGCCCCTGGTGTTACGTTAATCTGCGAAGCAGTCGGTATGGGCCTTGTGTAAGAACCTCCGGCGGCATTCGCAAAAGGTATCGGAAAAGGGGTTGGTGCGTTAGAAGCTTGCATGCGTTACCTTTTTAATTAATACCCGATGGCGAAAATAACCGGGGTGACACCATTACCGTTATCTGAATTGCTCCGTATCACGGCTGCTGAGCCAACTGCTGATGAATAGAATCCGTAAGTCCCGTACTGAGAAGCGGATGAATATAAGCTCGATACGCACACTTTCAGCACTGCGTTGGGGAATGTGATCGGGAAGTTAACAACCTGACTGCCTGCAACTGCCTGATTAGCCCCTTGCGTCCACTGAAAAATAATCCCGCTAGGCAGTTTTACGTAGCCGTTTGCGCTGATGGAATTGCCAGGATTAGCAAAAGCCGTTGTTGCCAGCTGTGTTGTCGCCGTATTTGATGCTGCTGTCGCCGCGAAGGCCGCCCCGCCAAAATAAGCTCCCGCTCCCGTGGCATCTATTGTCACTGCACCTGTACTGGCATTCCACTGGAAGGGCCGGTAAGAAGTGTATGACGCCGCATTTGCCGCAGCCTGGGATGCCTGTACTGAAGATGACAACAGAAAAATGGCCGATCCTGATACGCCGAAAAAAGATTTGTACCACGCCGTACCAGATCCTGATACGTTGGTAATACCTAACGCCGTACCCGATGCGTTTAATGCTGATGCGGAAAAACTACCGCTGATAGCAGCGCTAACGGCCGAAAAAGCCTCAACACTTAAGTTACCTAGTGTCTGAATGAAATACTGCCAGTTCGATGCACCAGCAGCCGTAATCGTCGTGCTGCTATTGGTTTGCGTCGTCTGTACGTTGTACGTTCCTGTACCGCCAGATCCTGTGCCAAAACTAACAATCTGCGTATTTAAAGTTACGCCGGTGCCAGACAAAAGTTGTCCGATAGCGACAGTACCTGTACTGATAGCCGTAACAGTCAGAATTGTGCCGGTAATGTACCCTGTAAAGGTGGCGTTAGCTGCGTCTGGATTCGTTAAATTGTTATCCGCTGTCGATACCCAGAACGTATTACGCGCAGCATTTGCGATAATTGCGCCGTTTGGGTAGCCTCCGATCGCTTCGCAAAATGTAGGGCTAAAACCGTATATATACCCGGCCTGCAAACCTTGAATCGCCGCAGTTATTTCCTTCAGTATGCCGTTAAAATCCTGACCGAAAGGAGGTACGCCGCCAGCGGCTGTAGGGTTAAATGTCAGAGGGGGGAACCCGTCAGTAAGCGATGCCGCCCCTGCTGTGATGCCTATCTGAGAAGCTGTCGGGATTGTTCGTATAAATCCGGCTCCCGCGTTATTAGCGAAGGGAATCGGGAACCCTGCCGGAACATTTGCTACTTGCATATTAAGAGTACCCTTCAAAAAGTGTGCCGGTATTAAATCCTGTAGCGCTGCCTAACCCGCTTAAATATATCGTAATTGGCAAATTATTCGTCATGTTGAATGTTGTTGTAGTACCGTTTCCGGTTCCAAACAGCGCGTTTTGTGCTGTCGCGCTGTCGCCGCTAACGATGTTACTTTGTGCTGTACCATTCCATGTCAGGGCGACTGTGGCTGCAGGTGCGACACTAAAAGTGACTGTGCTGTTATCCACGCCGGGCGTATAATCTGTGACCGTAGCGCCAGACGTGGTTGATGTCGGTATGAAACTGGTCTGCCCTGCCCCCGATTCAAACTGTGAATTAGCAATCCAAAATGTCTGGTTATCGTTAGCTGAACTGGCGTCTGGCGTGACATAGCATTCGTAACCGTTTGCAGAGCCGCCGGCAAACGTAGCCGTTATGGCGAAGCAATACCAGCCGCCCGCTAAAGGAGTAACTACAACACCCCCGGCAGCTATATTCGTAATCGCGCCTGTGGCAATATTTACCGTACTGTTAGCCTGCAGCGTTCCGCTGCCGTCATTAATGAACAGATCAACCGTGCAGGTTAGTGTGCCAACCAAAACATAAACAGAAAAAGTAGTTGCTAACCCTGAAAAATTAGTGGACGAAAAAGGTGTGCCTGCTGAAGTCCATCCGCAAACTGGCGCGGTAACTGCTGCGCTTAGTGTGATTAACGTAGCATCAGTTGTACCGTCTGGTGACGTTGCATTATTATAGGTGGCCGTACATTGTGTCAGCACATTTAATGCTGCATTGTCCAGATAGTTAGTCCGGGGTGTTGTGTACTGTAATTGGTTACCCTGCCACGTCGCGGCGTAAATAGAATTAATAACGACGGCAGGAAAAGCTGACCCGCCATCGGCTTCAGCAAAACCAAAAGCAAAAGGCAACTGAACCTGCATAACATCAAACAGAACGCCGGTCGGTGGTGTAATCGCTCCTGTCTGCTTAATAATCGCTAATTCGTAAGGCTGCAGCGTAAATTCGAAAGTCAGCCTGGCCTGCATGTTACCTAAATTTGTTACGTAAGCGTTTCCCCTGCCGGGGAATAACGTCATTAAAATCTGGTTGTAGGCAGGTGACGTCGATGTGCTGATATTCATGAGCGCTTTAGCCAGAATAAGCGACCTGAACACTGGATCTGACAACACGTAATTACTGGTTGTTTGCGTTCCGTTATAGAAATTGGACTGCCCGAATTCCGCCGCGCTGGCTGTTGTTGCTTCTTCAAAACCAAATGGCATACCCGCAGGCAAACTCACCGTGTTACCGATATTAACGATACGCCCCCACACCTGCAGACCGTAGCCGGTCGCCGTTTCAATATTCCATACGTTATTGTAAAAATTATTGATATTAGTTGTTGGGTCTAACTCAGAATTCCATGCCTGAACCACACTATTTAGTGTTGGCGAATTGGCGTACTGAGCAAGAATTGTTTGTTCTAAATTTTGCATATTAAGAGAAAACTACGGCGATATTCGTTGCTGATAAAGTCGGAACCTGATTCGCTGCCATCAACACCGAACTTAGCGTCGGTGCTGTAACGCCTAATTCTATTGAGTAAATAACCGCCCACGAACCGAGCGCGGCAATATTAGCGTAGTATCTGCTGGAATAAAGAGAACTGCCAATACGCGCCTTAGTGCCGCCGTCTTGCCCTGCAAAAGACTGAATTACCGCAGCCTGAACTAAAGCGATAGCGTTAGAAGGCGTATTACTATTTAACTGCATAGAAATACTAAACAGTATTGGTGTGGCCGCCGGTGTTTCAAAAGCAATCTGATAAGACGGGTAGGGCGGGTTATAACCTGAAGCGGTGTCATACACTGTCACGGTCGTATTTCCGTTGTAGTTACACCCGGGACTGACGTTAGCCCACAAGGCGTTACCGATTGCTTGTGCAACGCCGCCATATACAGACGCATAAATTGAGTTGGGCAGCAACTGAACACCGCCTACTGCACAGGTGATGGATTCACTGCCGACAGTCTGTGAAAAATTCAGCGCGTATGTTCCCGTACTACCTGTGCCTGTACCCAGCGATGTGATATAAGTGCCTTGCGTAATACCGCTTCCTGTCAGCATCTGATTGACCGCAACAGTACCGGATGCTACTGCAGTAACAGTGAACGTTGTGCCTGAAATACTGCCTGTAACAACAGCGCCGCTCGTAATGGATAGCGGGTTCTGAATAACGTAAACATCTTCCACGCCAGCTACGGCGAATAAGGCCGACACAACCGCCGGCAGACTACCTTGCGCATTAATCGCGACAGATTGTTCGCGGCGCAATTCGAATGCCTGGGGTGTCTCCGTGTTGTACCCGACTACACCTGCAGCCGGGTTGTAAATGCTGTTCCAGCCAGGTACCGTTTTGTAAATAGAACTTAAATAGCCGATAGGGCAGGCGATAGGTCCGGCGGTACTGCATTCAAACGTCAGCGATATACTGCCGCCTGTTGGGATTGTTCCGCCTGCTGTGGCCAGATAGATATTGCCTGCCTGATCGATCGCCGTAGCGTTAATAGGTATAATTGCCCCGACAGCGCCTATGCAGGTGCAGGTAACGACAGTGGCCTGCGCAGCGATACGGGTCATAAAATAAATGCGCCCGATAGCGTCTTGCATCCGCCCGGAAGAAAACGCAGGGTCGACATTATTCATCAGCGTCAAAAACTGACTATTCACGTCGCCAATAATCGCTGTCAGCGATGTCGCTAACTGACCTTGGGGCGATGTCAGTGCAGGATTAAGATTACCGCCGAAAGCCTGGTTTAAATCCGCCTGAACGCCAGTCAGTATTGCTTCTTCAGTTGGCGGTACCCAACCGTTCGTGCCTATACTTGGAAATGGTACGTTTGTCGACATTGAGAATCCTAATTATTAATAGCCTGGTACCATTTAATTCAAAATGACGTAATTATAAATACTGGTGTCTGAGGTAGCGCAAATAACAACAAAAGACGTCGCGCTGGTAATCGTTTTAATGTTTGGCGTCCATGAAACAGTACCGCCTGGGGTATTCGTTGAGATGATAACGTTAGACGTTGATAATATATTCGTGTTTGTGATCGTGATCGATCCCCCCGATGTGCAGGTAAATGTGCCTGCACGCCCACTGGTCAGTGTTACGCTGTTTGTGCTGACTGATCCGCCGTACACATTAACCGCTGTAGCCGCTAAGGTGGCGTAGCCTGCCGTTAAGCCGGGCACATTTAAACTGTAGCTTGGTGTGGTACCGCCAACAAGAACGCCTGACCCTGTTGGTAATCTGGTTGGGGTGCCGCTGGCGCCGCCGTAAATCAGATCGCCCGCCGTCGTCATCGGGTTAGTGAAGCCTCCTGGTGAAGTGCCCCAAATAAAAGATGTGCCGTTCCACTCTAAAAATGTTGATGATGATACCGGCGCCGTGATATAGGCCGTCACACCTGGCGCTGTCTGGTAGGAAATAGTATTCGTGGTCCCGCCCGCTGTAGCGGTCGCTTCAGCGGCCAATGTAGTTGTTGCTGCGTTTCCGCTAATATTACAAGCAGCGCACGTACCTGTCAGATTCGTTATATCGCCTGACGCTGGCATACCCAGCGCAGGGGCGACTAAAGTGCCGCCGTTAGATAAAACAACGTTACCTGTTCCGGTTGTAGCGTAAGAAGGAAGCCATGCAGATCCGGACGAATTAGGTATCCCGGCACCTGGGTAAGTAAATGACCCGCCGCCGCCCGGCGCCCAGTAAGGCGGTACACCAGGACCGTTAGATGTTAGTACGTAGCTACTCAGACCGTAGTTATTAAGCGTCTGGCTGTCGCCGTAACCGTTTCCCAGCATCACACCGTATTTTAAGAGTGGGCCAGAGGTATAAGTTACGCGTGCAGTAAAAGCATTATTCAGGGATGTCGCTGTTACTGTCTGACCTTCAGACCAGGGAAATCCTGTTGTCTGCGAATAAAGCAGTGCGCCCGCCGACAGAAACAGCACAAACACGATAATTTTTTTCATAGTCATCCTAAAATGTCGCCGCCGCCTAACACGGATGCATCTAATGTGAATGTTTGCGCGCCCTGTACGCCTTGCCCGCCTGATAGTGGTACAGCCAGAGCTGCTGTTGCGCCGGTTACAGACGTCACCTGAAGCTGACCGTATAAACTGCGGTTAACAAGCCCGGTAAAAAACAGTTGTGTCGAAGCGATATCAGGTGTTGTATTCGCTGCTGCAATAGCGTTAGCGCGGATCAGTTCATAGGGTATAGGGGTGACACCGAAAATCTGAGTGAAATAAGGCAGTCCTGGCGTCGTATCATAATAAACTTCGCCTGCGAATGTCCTGACGGTACTGGCCGCGTCTTGCACCAGTGAGTAAGGTTCGGTTGCCATTGCGATGTTACCGAAAGCATCTTGCGCTAAATCCCAGGTCGACGGCAGCAAAAATAATGTGTTCATTAAACTGTAGTTCCTGTGTTGATAGTTGAACTGCCGGTCTGTACGTTAACCACCTGATGATGGTGCGTAGTTAAACTGTGACCCCCACCTACTGCTGTTGTTACATCGCCAGTCGCCGCCACGCTGCCTGTCACCACTGCGTTACCGTTAACCGTAAATGTAGGTGTCGTCACTGTGACCGACGATGTTGCGTTAAGCTCTATAGTAGGTGCAACTAATTTAATATCCGTTGCCTGCAGCTCGATCAGATTTGGCGATACCAGCGTTATACCGGTCGCACTGAACTGAACGTATTGCGTTGGTATCCCATTCAAAAATCCGCCAAAATACACGCCATCTGACATGGAAAACCGACGGTTTGAATCGGGGTTGCTTAGTAACGGATTATTAGGTGTGCCTGCCGTAGAGGATGACGCTGACGCGCTATTAGCCACGACCTTACTGATGTCTTTTTCAACAAAAACTGCCAGCCCGATATCGCCTTTTTGTGGGTCTAAAATTATTGCGTTCGCCCCTCCCTGCATACGGAAATAAGGCACACCACTCAAAATAGAATGAGGTATAGCGTTACCGTATCCATCCGTCTGATTAATTAGGGGCTGTACGCTAACGAATCCAACCGCGGCGTCTGTGCCCGTATTAGTGACTGAAACAACCTGCACTAATGTTGCTGTGTGTTTGCGATTTAGTATTTGGGTTATTGTGTAGATCAGCGCGTTATAGTCGCCCTGCATATTAGCTGCAGTCGCCGTACTCTGATAAGCATCATCATCCAACCCATATCCCCTTTAATACTGTGAACCACGCGCCGCCCGGCGTTTCGCTTTCCAGCGTATGTACAGCAGAAGCAATGGTCCAGGTGTTATTAGCCAGTGTTAATGCGCTGTCAGTTACCGTAAATCGGTTGCCCTGACTCAGATTCGGTAAAAATACAGTTTTTATATCAACCCCCTGTTGTGAAAAAGTAGGGTAACTAACCAGACCGTTACTAGGCGATATGATAGGTATTAACCCTATATTCGGGATAAAACCCTTCACCGGCCATATCGTCAATACGCCTAATTCTATTTTATAATTTACACCTGCCGCCGCCGCGCATTCACGGATCTGATCTAAGCCTGACCCTGGAAGATACATATTAGTCAGTGTCGTAGCAATATTTTGCGGATTGGAATAAGTCAGATTAAGTGAAGGCACCGCATTATTCATACCTGCTACGATAGCCTGAAATATCGTATTTATGGACGTTGTACCAGGAAAACTTGTGGCGTTCACCGGCAACACTGCGTGCCATAAATAGGCTATCGCGGTAATATTCAATGCTGAATCGGGCGGCGACGCAAAGTCACCCCAAGCGGTGATAATCGAGCCTGTAAAAATAGTTGTCAATGCTGAACCGCTATTTCCGACCGCAACCCGTACTGTATTACCGCCTTTGTACTGGCCTAAAATTTGGCCAAGACATGTTAACTGGTTAATTAGCGGAAGCGTTACCCCGGATATACGCAACTGTACGGCGGCGCCAGCATCGCCGCCATAAATCTGACAATCGCACCGGACACGATAACCTGACAACGTTACGCTACTACCAAGACCGTTTCCAAAATCGCCTGTACCTAATGTGAGCGTGACTTCAATGACACGTTTAACGAAACTCATCAACCTGCCCCGTTCAAATCAGATACCTGTAAATAATAAAGAAGATATCGCGCACCGAGTCCCGGACTACTTGGGGGATTTGTTCCCTGCGTATCGTAAAAAGCCAGATCACCCAGAAAACCGAGATAGGTATTCTGGACTATTTTGGTCCAGTTATTGCACAGTACGCCGCCCACAATAAGTGTGCCGCCTACATACAGATCGCAAAAGAATCCGGTCGACTTCTGGTATAAATTAATTGTGCAATTCTGGCCGCCTAACCCTACCGTGATCGTTTGTGCATATTCATCAATCAGCGGGATAGTTTGCATAGCTATTTTCCTAAAACAGTCGAGGCCGCCGGGGCGTTAACCGGCGGTGGTTGGGGTGTTACCTGATTTGGCTGGGCCGCAGCACCATCAGGTTGCGCCGTATTGCTAAATGCTGCAGAAGTACTAACCCTGATTTCGACCAGCGAAATATCAGCGACAATCATACCGGCACCCTGACCAGATGTGCGCCGGTAATCAAACCCGGTGATATTCGCATTCAGGTATGTTTTTTCTGGCGTGACAATATCATACAGATCGAAACTGGCTTCCAATGTTTCTAAATCATCTAAAAAAAATGCCCTGTTAGCCGACCCGTCAGGTCCGTTGCTGCCAACAGCCATCTGTATCCGTGCCTCATAGGGTTTTGCAATTTTATTGTACTGCCCAAAGGAGCCGCCTTCAACTGGATAATCTGGTACGCTCGATTCTTTATGGTATTCAAGTGACAGCACTGTATCTGGCTGCAAGACCGGTACACCATTAAGATAAATACCCCACTGCAGTTTAATCGGCGTTTGAGTGATACCTGCGTATATGCCGTTATAAATTGCCTGATTAACGCCCTGATTATTGGCTTGCTGCGCGGAGTTAACTAAACCGTTAGCGCCGATAATAATATCGGAAGTCAGCAAAACCGCAACGTCGACGGCTAAACCGATATCGTTAACCAGTTGGGGGATACCTGAACCCATTAGTGCACTCCAGTCGTCGCCATCGCCACATGAATCGCAGGTTTAATCGTCCCTGCAATACCTGGTGCATCGGTTGCTGCTGTTTTTATATTAACTGAATCGATATTCACCGTAGTTGATGACGAATTACTGGCGCTCTTGCCCACTGCTGTTGCATTCGCCCCGAGCGCCCCCGCATATCCTAAGCGCTTATTTAGCGAGGCTGATAAATCCGTGGCGCTGGGCGCTTCATAAATTCGCGCGAACGCTTCAGTCATTTCACCTACTGACGATCCTGACAAGGCGTTTTTATATCCTGGGTTCGTATCCAACTCAGATTTCAGAAACTTAAGCTGTTCGTCTTCTGTTCCTTTGTCCAAACCGTGTCCAAACATTGCTTTAAAAGCGTCTTGCCGCGCACCGCGCCAGTTAGCTAATCCTCTCGCGCCTTGGCCGCCACCTTTCGGGTTATAGGACCCGGGGTTCAGGCTGCTCTCAGCTTGCAAATTACCCGTAATGGCTTTTGCCTGGTCTGTCGTAAAACCCATCGCTTTCAATTTATTGATAATGCGTAACTTAGCTTCTTTCTGTTCGCCCGTTGATAGAGGCCCTGTCGGTGTTGCGGATGGTTGAGTTGAACTGTCGCCAAAAATATCATAGCTGCGATCTTTATGCCTGCTAGCCCCCCATCTGCTGATCCAACCTAAGCTATTACCTATCGCTTTGCCGACCAGATTAAATAGCTTAGCGACCCATTCTACTACAGTAGCCAAAGTCCCGACGCCGTCTGAAAAACTAATCAGATCCTGTTTGAATTGATCCGTCACCAACCATGCAGCCAAATCTTGCAAAGGCTTCATAAAATGGTTCAACACTTCAATGCCTGCTGCGGCTAATTCATTACTGACTTTATTCCAGGCTTTACGCAATTCTTCTGAATCGCCAGCCAGTTTCATCTGTTCATTAACAAGTTCTGCATTCGCGCGCAGTAATTTTTTGGCTGCTTCCGGGCCGTCTTTCAAAATCGGGTATAGACTAGCGGCGATACCGAGTTCGGAAGAGGCTAAATTACCGGCCGCTTCAGCATCTGTCTGCGTCCCGCCTTTTTCCAGAACATTGCGGCGTACACGTGCGATCGCTTCAGATTTTTTAAGTAGCAAATCAAGGCCACTCGTCGCCGACGATATATCGACCCCGTTGACCATCACGCCCTGACTTACTTCACGGTACTTACGAAATCGGGCAAACTCTTCATTCGCTTTAGAAATCGCCGAAGTTGCATCTTCAGCAGTACCGCCTGCCTGTTCGGCCGCAGCGCGCCATTCGAAAATTTCTTTCTTGTTTATAGCGAAATTATCCGACAAACGCTGTACGGAAGCTGTCGAATCCAGCATATTGCTGACAAACGTCTTAATGCCTGATACGGACGCGTAAATTCCTACGATAGAAATCAATTCACGTTTCAGTTTACTGAACGCCTCTGCGGCTGATGACCCTGATTTATGAAGGCTTTGGCCGGTCTTGCCTGACTGACCTTCTATATTTTTCAGATGCTTTACGGCCGCTTGCTGTTCAGTAGTGAACTGAGTCGTATCGAGCGACAAAGAAACAACAAGACTTTCAATAACGGTTGGCATTAATCATCTCTGCTTAAATGTTCATTGTAATTATCAACCAGGATAATTTCAATCATGTCATATACGTCTTCGATGCTGTACACCGTATCAAGCTCAGCCATTGTGGCTTTATCATGAGAGATGACCATTCCTAAAGTCCGCGGTACATTAAGATAGTTAATGCACCGCTTATCGGGGATGCCGCCGAATTTTACTGAGAACTTCCGGCGGCCGGCGAAAAATTTACGTGCAGTAGCAAAATCTCTTTACGCAAGACCAATCTGGTTTTCACTTCTTCGATGTCATCTTCAATCAGATTGCGAAGCACCGCTGGTTTACCCGGGTCGGGCATAGCCTGCACGCACTGGAACATTTCATCCATCAGCGGTTCCACATCGTAATAGTTCATACCAGCTAAAGCTTTGAATCCAATTGCGGCGATGCCCGCCATACCAGATTGCATGACATCTTCTGGAATATCGACTCCGCTTTTAGCTAAAGCCAGAAAAACTTTCATCGCCCAACGTTCAGCTTGTGAAGCAGGCATTTCTTTCAGCTGAAATACTTTGCCTTTATCCCGTCCTTCCGCCGCGATCGTAATGGTTGCGGTTTTACGCATTATGCAGGTGCTCCTAAGATTGTTTGCCATTTGATCTGAAACCGGCGCGGTGCCAGCACTTTCTTACCCGCAGCTAAAGGCGTGTAATTAGCCAGAACTCCATTCGTTAACGCGTATGCCCGTGAGATGCCAGGCTGATATATCGTACCGAATGCCTGATAAATTTCACGTTGCGCTTCCTGCGATGCGTACCACGCCTCGAAAAAGACATTCGACACACTATCCGGTTGCAGGGTGACGTGCATAATTTTAATCTGCGGCACCCAGCCAGTCGACATAATTCCGTCAACGCCGATCAGGGCTTCGACAGGATCTACCGCGTCAACCTCATAGGCGTCATCTTGTGCGAAGCCTATCATTTGTTGCGGGGTGTTAAACAAACTTGTTACGCCCAGATAAAGGGTACTGTTTGCTGAAGTAATGCTCATGGTGAATATCCTTTATTATTGAGCTTCGACTGAGGCTAAATTCATGCTTTGTACTGATCCGCCATCCATGTACCAAAAAGTCATCGGCGGAGAACCGCGGGCCCCCCGCACCTGCGCAGTGGCAGGCAAAATCTGCAAATAATACCCTTGTGAAAACAAAATCGCATCGATCGGCGTGCCTGCCGCCGTATTGACTTCGGCAATCTGCAAAGCAGATAACTGAACGCCTGGCTGAAATACGCCGAAGTTACCCGCTTGCGTAATCACTGTGCTTAACGCTGCGCGAATTAAAGCGTAACCTTGCGAGTTGTAAGGAATAGATTTCACGCTGGTCAGCAGTGTCATTAACACTAGCTGGAACGCTGAATTCATCCATATCTGATTAACGTAGCTATCCGCCCACTGAAACTGACCTGAAATCTGGCCTGGATTAAAAAACTGGAAACCCTGATTGGCTGTCGCGTAAGAGCCGTAAAAATTGTATCCGTTAGCGATCAGATTAGAAGATACAGTCTGTGACGAGACAGTTGACGTAAATCCGGACTGCGATTTAAACGCCAGTGTCGAACGTCCGTTTAACTGCGTGAAATCGATCGATGCAATAGAACCTGAAGTAAAAGCTGCCAGTCCGGTGTTATTTGGGTCGTAAACGCAAATAGTTCCCGAAGTTGAGTTATTTTTAAGAATATAGCCGAGACTGTTTGTTGCTGCGTTCGATTGCGTCGGAGTGATATCGAGATCCCACGCAACATAAGCGAATTCGCTATTTTGCAAGCCGTCCCAGTTAGCGAACGCCTGTTTATTCACGTTGCCGTAACCATTATCAGGATCGAACAGGGTAAAGAAAGTTGCCCAGTTAGTTGTCTGCGCGACGATGCCCGCCATGAAGGCTGCAGGTGTTGCAGGTGCCGCGCCTTGCGACAATGCGGCCCCGGTCGCCGAAGTCATCGACAAAGCAGTAGCCAGTGTGCCGGTACAGTAACCAATCGTACCTGCTGCACCGGGGGTGCCGCCGGTTAAAACGAAGTTACCGGAAACGCTATCATAAGTACAGGTGAGCGGACCTGAACTGATTGTGGTTGCAGATACTGTTTGCGCGCCGCCTGACGTAATATATGTACCTGCTGCACCTGTACCGGTACCCAGAGCTGTAATGGTTGTACCGGCTGCAGTAGTACCTCCTGATATGACTGATCCGACATACAGAGTACCTGACGACATCGCTGCAACAGTCATCAACCCGTATGATTGCGTAATCGTGGTTGATGTTGTTGTCTGATTAAGGCTGACAGTATAAGTGCCAATACCTCCCGTCGTGCCAGTAAGTTGTGCCGTAATCGCTGTACCTGTCGTAACGCCTGTGCCAGACAGTACGCCGCCGACAACTAAAGCGCCTGAACCGACAGCAGTCACTGTCAGGGTATAGCCGGTGATTGAGCCTGTTACGCTGGTTGTCGTGCCTGTAGCGATAGTTGTCGCGGCGCTGGTAACACCGTCGTACGCGCCGAATGCTGTGGTAATGATCGTCGCAGCGTTTGCGGGGCTGGTAGCCGCAGATAAAGTGATCGCCCCCGACGTTTTCTGTACGCCTTCTACAGTGACGATTAACGTGCCGCTAAGAACCTGTAACGCTGTCAGTGATAAAGCCGCTGTTGCACCGCCGCGGATATATGCAGGTACGGCGTTTTGGTTGTATTGCGCAAACAATAATGCGCCAGGCTTAATGTTCGAACCTTGAAAACCCGCGAAATATATAAGAGCGTTAGCGTAGTGTACTGAAGCTAATCCGTAATATGCACCGACAGCGGGTGCTGAAGGAAATGAAGGAACTGTTCCGATTGGTGTGCGAGTGCCGTTATCCAGACATAGCCCGGATAAATCTAAGCCAGAACCGCCGGCCGATAAAACACTGGGGTTGACCTGGACAATGGCCGATGCTGGTATTGTACTCATGCGTTACTCCATATAAAAGCTGCTAAAAGCAAGCTGTGAAATTAAATTAAGGGTGATACACCGCTTCTACAGAAACCAGTTCAACGTCCAGTGCTGCAGCGAATTGTTGGGTGATTGTGACAACAGCGTTTACCTGCATATGAAAGTCCACAGTCCAGCGCGTTTCAATCTGCTGTTCTGCATTTAAAAAAGGTGCCTGAACCGGAGTGCTGCACCATAGCGGTGTAATATCGAATCCAGATGTGGCGAACTGATCACACCCCCAGCCTGACCAGAACAATGTTGTCAGTATCTGTAAATTATCGGCCGCCAGCGGACCGTGAATATCTAACTGAACTGACACGTCAGTAGGCGCGTTATCTGTTTGCACTGAGGCTGTACTTGGGTACCCGTCGCTAAATTCAGTCCAGTTAAATCCTAAACGTTGTCGTAACGATGGTGTCATCGTGACAAAATTAGTGTTTGCTGGTTCTGCCACGCGGTTTGTCTGCGCTTTTACGACAGGCGTCCCGGAGGGTAGTACGTAAGTTAAAAAATTGCCGAGAGTCTGAAACAGATCGGCTTCAGTAATGCTAATCGTCGCCGTCACCACTATTTAACTCCCGTTTTGCAAAACGCACGCTACTTTTGTCCATCCGTCCGTCGAATACCAGTTTTCAAGTGGCATAATAACCAGCCAGACAGTGCCATCCGGCAGCGTAACTAAATCGCCGCCTTTACTGGCTGGTCGTGATACGCCTTGCCAGTTACCGCTAACATACATCACGCATTTTTCGCCGACTAAATTCAGTCCGCTAACTTGCTGTAAATCTTTCCACTGAAGCGGTTGCTTTTGCACCTGAACATTTACTGCCGGCAAATATCCTGGTGTCTGCGTAAAATCGATGCCAATTGTAGGTGTTGTGGACTGCTGATAAGAAGCGGTAAGCCACGGGTTAATTGCGGCTATAACTGGCGCTACGATATTGTGCAAGTTCATTCCGGGTCTACCTCGTAATCCACGCTATTCAGCATGTGCCCTGAATCTATCAGTGGTTTTTCTGATACCCCATTTGTGCTTTCGCCTGCCGCAACCCTGGCACGCGCTTCATTTACTGTCGCGTACGATATCGGGTTTCCGTTATCGCCTAACGTTGGGTCTGCAGCGCGCATGGCGCGCAGCATAATTGTTGTGCGCGATAAGGGCGGTGCGACCAGATCGATAATCGATGTCTGCAATTCGGCTTTTATTTCCTGCCCCATCTGATCTAATGACTGTTTAGCATTGTAATTAGTAGCCAATAACTTTTTCGCTATATCCTGCCCCCAATGGTTTTTTTCATTCGCAATCATCGTGCGGAAAAAAGGTCGGGGAGGGCTGCCCGAACCTGGATCGCCGAACTCCTGTATCGCCGCAATGTAAGCAACAGGCTTATTTTCGTAGGTTGCTGATTCCAAAAACCCTACGTGGACTTTTTGGGCTGCCTTTAAATTCGTCGCTAACTCTGCTAATCTCGCGTTCAGTGTTCCTGAACTTTTAAATGACGCGCTCATGATGGCCAGAAATTACGTGGGCGGGTTACAACGTACAATGCGTTGCGATATTGATTCGACATCGCCCAGTAGCTAGAGCCCGGCTGCGTTTGCTGCCACCACTGCGCTGTACCTTCCTGATATTTATTCTCAAGCTGTACGGTAACAGTTCCTTCAGTCGCACTATTAATGCGGCCTACGATGCCTGTAGCAGGTTGCGCCGCAGTACCTGAATTTAATGTGGCTATGTGCGCCGTTATTAAATTTAAAAATGTCTCGCGTTGCCCGCCAATACTGTCATCTGTAACCAGACTGCATCCGGTGTTATCACAATATTGACAGGCTTCATTAAAATAAAGTTGCGCCAGCGTTTCTGGTACGTTCGCCGCAAGAGCCGGAAAACGAAGTGCCCATGTGGAGTAGTTAAATACGACTGACATTATTACGCCTTTAAATTAATCTGCCACGGTGAATTTTTTTAAGTCTTTACCAGGCTTATCAGGATCTAAAGGTTCAAACCCGTTCTTTTCCGCTTTCATCTCAGTTGCTCTGGCTTCGGCATCGTTTGTTTTATTCATTGAAAAAATAAAACCATTCACAACCGCCGGGTGTTCTGCATTCAGCCGCATCCACTCGTCAAAAAATTCTTTCGGTACGTTTTCAGTAATACCAAAACCTCCTATAACGCGCGATGCGTTTGTACCGCGTAAAGTAACGCGGCGAAGAGGTTTGCCAGGTGTCAGAAAATCCATGTGGATCCCGTTAGGAATCTTGCATCCAACACTGACTGTATTGCCGGATGATAGCTTGGGGAGTTCGGCCATTTTAAATCTCCATAAAATAAAAAGGCATTCATAAGAATGCCTTTTTCGTCTTGCGATTAAACTACAAAATACTACTTATACGCCTACCATCGAGCTGATTGCAAAAGGTTGGAAAATAATAGCGCCCCAACTTCCCTGCGACTTTTTCTGTTCGAAACTAGACATTTTAACGACCATCTTGTGTGCCCTCATTTTTTCAGTGAATGCACAGAAGCCGGTTTTTTGCCCGTCAAGTTCATCAACAATCAACTGAACCATATTTCCTGCTGACGTATTTAAATACTGCTGTGCAGTTTCAATACGCAGTTTAGGGAAGTTCTTTTTCAGTAAATCTTCAACGTTGACGTTGTACTGATTAGTGGTGGTTAAAGCAACACTGGACGCTGGTGACATTGCTAAAGTCATCGGCGAATCCATTTCAACCAGGCCACCGGATTGCGATACAACTAAACTGAATAGCGACTGAATATCTGTGTAGATTTCATTCGCTGTCGCTGTTACTGCACCGTTGGTAATCCACGGCCCTGACGTTCCTGAGTTGTATGCTTTCACACCTGGCGCAAGTGAAGGAAGTAAATCAGGAGAATTTAACAACCCGTAATTTTGCAAACCTTGCACGCCGTAAAAATAAGTATTGTTCTGGTATTTATCCAACACGATTGCAGAAGCAATATTTAAACGCGCCGCCCAGTCGATTTTAGCTAAAGCCGCCATTTCCAGTTGTTTTTCACCCCATTGCGTAATCGTCTGATAATGGTACGATTGACGTTGCGGGAAGGTGGCGTTTGCTGTGACGGTACCGTTTTCAGAGTAGTCGCCGTAGCTCGATACTTCACCGCCGTTTTCAATGGTCGGGAACATCGCTGTAGCCATAGTCCAGTCGCCTTTTTTCGCTTCGCCCAAAATAGCGGCGGCGCGGTTTGGGGTGACTAAAACACGGACCAGGTTAGGGTCAAGGTAGTTAGCGC